>Ga0209099_1001466_pt1 | contig 23446 bp, 23 predicted proteins | sample AD_JPNHW2_MetaG_FD_184430 | JGI IMG/M metagenome (GOLD analysis project Ga0209099, IMG submission 184430) | Active sludge microbial communities of municipal wastewater-treating anaerobic digesters from Japan - AD_JPNHW2_MetaG (SPAdes) (version 2) | ecosystem: Engineered > Bioreactor > Anaerobic... | reverse complement strand
CCTGGTAGAATACCAGCTCGGGACCAACCCGGTCCTGGCTGACACCGACGGCGACGGAATGCCGGACGGATACGAGCATTTCAATGGACTACCGGTCCTGGTACCCTCGGCTGACATGGACTCCGACGGGGACGGCCTGAACGATCTTGCGGAGTACACTGCGGGTAGCGGTCCACAGGTTCCGGACACCGATGGTGACGGGATACCGGACGGTTATGAGATTGCTAACAGTCTCGATCCGCTGGTCGACAATTCAGCTTCCGATGCTGATAATGATGGCCTTACGGACCTTCAGGAATATCTGATCGGCTCGAACCCCAATGATGAAGACACCGATGGCGACGGAATGCCGGACGGATACGAGGTGACTAACGGACTGTTGACCCTGACTCCCTCCGGAAATTTCGATTCCGACGGCGACGGGTTGAACGATTCGACCGAGATGTCGCTGGGGACCGATCCTCGTAACGTGGATTCCGACAGTGACGGACTACCAGACGGTTACGAGGTCACCTTCGGACTGGACCCTCTGCTGAGCAACTCGGGCTTGGACAGTGACGATGACGGGATCATCGATGTGGACGAGAGCCTGCTGGGAACCGATCCACTGAACCCGGACACTGATGGCGACGGAATGCCAGACGGTTATGAGCTGACCAACGGGCTGCCATTGCTCGTTCCGTCCTCCAACTTGGACAGCGACGGCGACGGGCTGAACGACTCCGCCGAGTTCGCGCTTGGGACGGACCCGCGCAACGCCGATTCCGACAGTGACGGAATGCCAGATGGGTACGAGGTCTCCAACGGACTGAGCCCTCTGACAGACAACGCCGCCAACGACGCCGATGACGACGGTCTCACGGACATCACCGAATACCGCCGGGGAACGGATCCCAACGACCCTGACTCGGATGACGACGGCATGCCCGATGGCTACGAGGTCGAGAAAGGCCTGGATCCGACGGAGCCCTCGTCAGACGTGGACTCCGATGGCGACGGACTTAGTGATCTCGAGGAGTACCTTCAAGGTACTTCCCCCAGGTCCATCGACAGCGACGCCGATGGGATGAGCGATGCATACGAAACGCTGAGCGGGTCCGATCCGCTCCTGAACGACGCTGCCGCGGACCGCGACGGTGACGGGAGCAGCGAATTGGAAGAGATGCTGGCTGGAACCGACCCCAATGATGCGGATTCCGACGATGACGGGCTCGCTGACGGGGACGAAAGGGCTGCAGGAACCAACCCCCTGGCTGGCGACAGCGATCTTGATCGGGTCAGTGACGGCGATGAGGTGCTCAATGGCACCGACCCGCTGCACATCGACTCCGACCTGGATGGGCTGGACGACGGGCATGAGCGGTCGCTCGGCACCGACCCCCTGAACGAGGACACTGACGGCGATGGGCTGACCGACAGCCACGAACTGCGCTGTCTGCTGACCTCGCCAACCAAGGCCGACACCGACGGCGATGGCCTCCAGGACGGAACGGAGCTGGAGATCGGCACCGATCCCCTGAACCCCGACACCGACGGCGACGGGCTCAGTGACGGGGAGGAGCGCTTGATGCATCTCACCGACCCTCTGAACCCTGATACGGACGCGGAGGGGCTGAACGACCTGGAGGAGGTCACCCTCGGCCAGGACGGCTATGTGACCGATCCTCTGCAGGCTGATACCGACCAGGGCGGCCAGGATGACCGCCTGGAGATGGATCTCGGCAAGGACCCGTTGAACCCGTTGGATGATACCGATTCCGACCTGGACGGTGTGAGCGACGAGGATGAGGTGGCCAATGGCACCGACCCGATAAACCCCGACAGTGACGGTGACGGGCTGGACGACGGCAGGGAGGGGGAGCTAGGCACCGATCCACTGGATCCAGACTCGGACGATGACGGCATCGGGGACCTCGAAGAGGTCACCGCCGGGACGGACCCCAAGGAGGGCAAATTCAAGATCAACTGGTGGTTCCTGATCATCCTGGCGACCTTGATCCTCATCATCCCGTTGTTGGTGATCGGACGCAGAAAGTAAAACCTCTTACCCATCCTTTCTTTTTTTACGCTCAAGAACTGGGTGATCGAACATGACAATGGAACGGTCCAGATAACCAGTGATGGCGTTATCTCTGTTAACCGTTCAGCGCGAAAGAAGGATCATCCGATCTCGGGCCGTCCGGTCCTTTTAGACAAGTTCTCTTTTATGATCCGTCACCGATTCTCGCAGCGTTTCTTGAGCGCCTCGTTCATCTTGTTCAAGTTGACCTGGGCGGCCTTGATGGTCTTACCGGCGAAAAGGGTCATGAGACCGGTGAATATGACCTTCTGCGAGAACACACACTTATGGTCATCGATAGTCTCGATGAGGAAGGAATGCTCGGACGTCAGGAGACCTTTCTTGATCGCTCCCTTGGTCAGTAACTCCTTTCCGGATTCCATCTTCATCACTTTCGACCTGAACTTGGTGTCCGGACGATCTGGCAGGGCGACCGTTACATCGAGAAGATTGCCCTCCTTCAGCTCCCCGCTCAACTGGGTTAGGAAGGGGTTCCATTCCTTGTACATCGCCCTTTCGGAGAGGACCGTCCAGACCTTCTCCGCCGGCACGTTGATCATGACCGAGCCCTTGATCTCCTTCATGATGGCGATACGACCCTAGTACCGATATAATGATTAATATTAATTTTATATTTAAATAATATTATCTTCCAGAGATATGAATATGGGATACGGCGGATTCACCACTTGTCCCAGTGCGCCACTTCCGACAGGGGCTTCCGTTTCGAACTGCCGGCCACCGCCTTCATCAGCTTCTCCCCGACCGACCTTTTTTCGGTGGGATATCCCAGAGGGGTCATGCAGACCACCCTGATGTTCGCAGGGATCCCCAGAAGCTCCCTGACCTTCTCCTCTTTGTAGGCGGCAAGGTAACACGTTCCCAATCCCATGTCCGTGGCCGCCAGAACCAGGTTGTGCATGGCCAGGGCGGAATCCCACATGTAGTACGGCAGATCGTTCATCTCCGTGCTCTCCCCGGGATCGGCGCAGACGACGATGACCGCCGGAACGTCCTTGATCCAACCATTTATTACGACCTGGCATTTGGCGAGACCGGCGATGAGGTCCTTATCGGTCACCGCCACGAAGCGCCAGCATTGCTTGTTCATTGCCGAGGGCGCTCGTATGGCCGCTTCCAGCAAGGCTTGGATGGTCTCCTTCTCCACTGGGGTATCAAGGTAACGGCGAATGCTCTTGCGGGCGTTGATGGCTTCAAGTGTCTGCATGGTGTCCTTCGAGGCAGGGTAGCAGGTCGAATAAAAAGGATTGGTTTAAAAATAATGTGAAAGCGACCTCCCATTGAGTTTCATCCCCAGCTTCGAACCAAGAGCCGTACATTACTGGTAGGATTGTATCCAGATCATCTTGGAGGGGAGCCCGTCTACACGGTCATATCGCGAGCTTTCCCTATAAGTCCCGGTCTTCGCCTCATATTTCTTCTGCGGATATCCTATTGGCGATGTTAATTGGACGATATCGTCCTGGATTAGGCGATCAATTATCTCGTACAGTTCATCACTAGGGCAGACATCTATCCTGGCGCCTCATTTCCTACAGCGGCGGGTTCAAAACAATTATATTATGCGGATGAGAGATGAGGGGTGCTCATGTCGCTGCAGATCTACAACACCATGGCCAAGGCCAAGCAGGAGTTCAGACCTATCGAGGACGGCAAGGTCAAGATGTATGTCTGTGGTGTCACCGTTTACGACGATGTGCACATGGGCCACGCCCGGTTCCTGGTGGTCTTCGACATGGTCTCCAGATACCTGAGATACAAGGGATACGATGTCAAGATGGTCATCAACTTCACCGACGTGGACGACAAGATCATCAAGAGGGCGAACGAGGAGAACGTGGACGCTCTCGTCGTGTCGGCAAGATGCATCCAATCCTTCTTTCGCGATTCTGACGCGCTCCGTGTGAAGCGCGCTGATTTCTATCCCAAGGCCAGTGAGACCATCCCGGAGATCATCGGCATGGTCGAGGATATCATCGCGGCAGGTTACGGTTATGTCACCCCGGACGGAAGCGTTTACTACGATGTCAGTAAAGCCACCGAATATGGCAAGCTCTCCGGAAACAAGCTGGAAGAGATGCAGTCCGGAGCCCGCATCGAGGTTGACGAGATCAAGCGCAACCCCATGGACTTCTGCCTGTGGAAGGCCGCCAAGCCCGGGGAGATATCCTGGGATTCGCCGTGGGGCAAAGGACGGCCGGGGTGGCACATCGAGTGCTCGGCCATGGTTCGCAAGCTGCTCGGGACAACTATCGACATTCACGGCGGCGGTAACGACCTCATATTCCCGCATCACGAGAACGAGATACTGCAATCGGAATCCGTCACCAAGAAACCCTTGGCCAACTATTGGATGCACAACGGGATGCTGCAGGTGTCGGACGCCAAGATGTCCAAGTCCCTGAAGAACTTCTTTTCCGTGAAAGATATCCTCGCCCGGTACCCACCGGAGGTCGTTCGGTTCTATCTGCTCAACACTCATTACCGCGGACCTCTCGTCTACGGCGAATCGGCTCTGGACGAAGCGGCGGTATCATTGAAGCGCATTCACAACACGTACGGATCACTGAAGACCTATGTGCCCAGAGGTCAGGATGGCGCCGAGGAACTGATAACCAAGGCCAAGGCCGGCTTCCTGACGGAGATGGACGACGATTTCAACTCCCGCAGCGCTCTCTCGTACCTGTTCGATGTGGCCAGGGAAGCCAACCGGCTCATGGACACCGGAGAGCTCAGTGCCGATGGCGTTGCGAACATCATGGGCTTCATGAACGAACTGGACGGGATATTCGATATCCTTCCCGAAGAGAAGAAGGGCGACGAGAAGCTGGACGATGTCATGCTGCTTCTGATCGACATTCGTAAGGAGCTCAGAAAGCGCAAGATGTACGATCTGTCCGACCTCATCCGCGACCGCCTGCAGGAATCCGGTATAAAGATAGAGGACACCGCCGAAGGTGCGAAATGGAAGCTGATCTGAGCCCGGTCGAGAAGAAGGCCGTCCTGATCTGCGGCGGGACAGTCAAGGTGGCAAAGGACTTCCGTCCTCCGTTCCGCCTGAGCCGCTCCACCGCCGGACCAGGCGCCGGCTCCGCATCGCTTGTACTAGCGTTCGTAGGATTGCGGGTCAAGAAGGCCATCTCCCGCGAAGAGGGGGAGTTCGAACTGGTCGGCGAACCGGAAGGTTACTCCCTGCTCAGGAACGGACAGCCTTTCCTTTCAGAAGTGGAACTGAGACCAGTTCTCTATCATTCACCGGAGCAGGCCTTCTTCAACCTGGGTCAGGAATGCATATTCGACTGTCTGTTCTGCACTTCCCGAAAATTGAGCAAGGACGTGGCCAAGGACCTGGACCTCGACCGGGTCGTCGAGCTGATCCTGGAGGCCCACCGCAAAGGGGAACTGAAGGCGGTTGCGTTAACATCGGCCGTGGTCGGCTCCATTCGGGAGACGATCGACCGCATGACGTACGTCGTCGACAAGGTGCGCCAGGCGCTCCCGGACGTTCCGATCGGGGTCGAACCGTACGTCGAGTCCTTCGAGGACATCGACCGTCTGCGCAACGCCGGCGCGAACGAGATCAAGATCAACATAGAATCGTTCGACCCACGCATAATCGCGATCGCATGTCCCAAGCTGGAGCTGGAGAAGCAATTGGAGTTCCTGCGATATGCCGTGCAGGTCTTCGGTCGCGGAAAGGTAACTTCCAACATCATCATCGGTCTCGGCGAGACGGACCGCAACGTTCTGGAGGGCGTTTCCACACTGGCAAGCTTAGGTGTGGTTCCATCGATCCGGGCTCTCAAGATAAACCCGATGAACAGGGTAGTCATGGAGGCGGCCCTGGGCAAATTGAACCCGGTGACCCCCGAGAGGCTTCTCCACCTGAACCAGGAAGCAAAGCTGATCCTCATGGCCCACGGTCTCAGCACTACTTCGTACCACACCATGTGCCATGAGTGCGGTTGCTGTGATATAGTACCGTTCAGGGACCTCTGATTTTTAGGTTGTCTTTCTTCTTGGTGCTATGGCTAGATTTAGGTAACTTAAAATTTATATATTTCTAGTTAGGTAACCCTAAATCATGGTCAGCGAGAACATCGAGGAGTACTTGGAGTGCATCTGGGAGCTCACCCAGGACGGTACTCCCGCCCGGACCACCGACATCGCCAAGAAGATGAAGGTGTCCCCGGCGAGCGTAACGGAGATGATGCAGCGCCTGGACTCGCTCGGATATATCGTTTACGAGAAGTACAAGGGGGTCACGCTGACCGACTCCGGGAACAAGATCGGGGAGACCATAAAGCGCAAGCACCGCCTGCTAGAGAGGTTCCTCGTTGATGTTCTGGGCATCGCCAACGACAAGAGCCACGAGGAAGCGTGCCGCCTGGAGCACATGCTATCCGACGAGAGCGAGAGGCGCATCTCGAAGATGATGAACAATCCCACGACGTGTCCGGACGGCGATCCGATCCCCGCCCTGGACCAGCTCTGCCTTAACAAGGATGAAGATTCATCAGTGCTGAGCGAGCTGTCCGAGGGTGACGAGGGGATCATCTCCCACCTTTCATGCGACGACCCGCAGAAGATCCGCCGGGTGATCGCCATGGGCTTCGTTCCAGAGCGTTGCATCACCGTTGAAGAGAAGCTTCCCCTGGGCGGACCGGTTCTGGTTCAAGTAGGAGATTGCCGCGTGGCGTTAGCGAAGGAATACTCCGACCTCGTCTTCGTGAACACCAGGAGACACTGCCAGAAGCGGCACCGACACGGTGGTAAGTGATGGAGGTCCTGCTCATCGGAAATCCGAACGTCGGTAAGAGCGTGGTCTTCAACCGCCTCACCGGTGTCGGCGCGATATCCTCAAATTACTCGGGGACGACCGTAGACTTCCTCAAGGCTGACATGCTGGTGCACGGTAAGAAGATGACCTTCATAGACCTGCCCGGCATTTACTCGTTGACGAACGGAACGGAGGACCAGATGGTGGCGGCGAAGATGCTGCACTCGGCGTCCCCGGATTGCGTTCTAGTAATAGCGGACGCCACTCGTCTTGAGCCGTCCCTGGTCCTCATCTTCCAGCTTATCGAACTCGGTTATCCGATCCTCGTGGCCATGAACATGATGGACACGGCCCGCAAGCGTGGCGAGCTGGACGTTGCCAAGCTATCTAAGATACTGGACGTCCCCATCGTTCCCACGGTGGCCGTCACCGGCGAGGGCATGGAGGAGCTATTGAAGGCCCTGGATACCTGCGCGGCGCGGCGCTCCAACTTCAAGGTCAGCTATGACTCGCACATCGAAGCGTATCTGGAGGTCATGAAGCTCAGTATCGCCAAAGCCGAGGTAAAGTACCCCGCCCGCGGCGCTTCCATCAAGCTCCTGGAGGGGGACGAGGAGTTCACCGAAGGGGTACCGAAGGACCTTCCCATCCAGGTGCGAAAGCTGAGGGAGGAGTTCCGCAAGGAACATGACGAAGATCTAGAGGTCCATGTCAACCGAGACCGCTACGGCGAAGCGGGACGCATAATTTCCGAGGTGTCAAGACCGAACGTCCAGCCACGTACGCGCGGTCAGAAGCTCTCCGACCTCACCATGAGACCCCGCACGGGCATCCCGATACTCCTGGCCGTGCTAGCCGGCGTGCTCATGACCATCATCTTCCTGGGCAGCTGGCTGGAAGGTACGTTGCTATCGCTCTATTCCGACCTCGTGGGAACGTTCTTCACCGATCTGGCCGATTCAATCGGCGGCGAGCTTGGTCAGGCGTTGGCCTCCGGGCTGGACCTCAGCATCCAGGCCATACTCGCTATCGTCATTCCGTACATCCTGCTGTTCTACCTGATCCTGGCGTTGCTGGAAGATTCCGGTTACCTGCCGCGGGTGGTGGTGCTTCTCGACGGCGTCATGCACAAGATCGGGTTGCACGGCCAGGCCATAATACCGATGCTGGTGGGCATGGGCTGCAGCGTTCCGGCGATCCTTGCCACAAGAGTTATCGAATCCCGCCGCGAGCGTCTCATCCTGGGCACGATAATCGTGATGGCCATTCCCTGCTCGGCGCAGATGGCGGTCATCATCGGCACCGTCGGAAACTACGGCGGCATCGTTTACGTGCTGGCGATACTGGCCATACTTCTGGGCCTGGTGCTGATACTTGGACGACTGCTGCACAAGGCCATCAAGTTCGAGCCGACAAGTCTGATGATCGAGATACCTGACCTCAGCGTTCCCAGAGGAAACAACATCCTCAGGAAGACCTGGGTCCGCATCAAGGAGTTCTTCGTCATCGCCTTCCCGATACTGCTCATCGGTTCCATCGCTCTGGAGCTGCTGAACGCCTACGGGATACTGGACCAGCTCGTGGAACCGCTAGCCTTCTTCACCGAGGGCTGGTTAGGATTACCGGCCATAATCATCATCGCCCTGATCTTCGGCGTGCTGCGCAAGGAGATGTCCTACCAGCTGCTGATCGTTCTCTTCGGAACTGCGAACCTGGCTACGGTGATGACCGTCGAGCAGCTGTTCGTGTTCGCTTTAGTCATGGCCACCTTCATGCCCTGCATGTCCGCCTTCGCCGTGATGCTGAAGGAGTACGGTCTGAAGGACACGCTTCTGATGGCCGCTTCATCCATCGTCCTGGCGTTCACGTTAGGAGGCCTAGCGAACTTCCTGTTCCAGGTGTTCTAGTAAAATGTTTAAGACGATAGTCATTACCGGGGACGGATGTACCGCCTGTTCCTGGCCGCCCTGGCGCTCAGCCTGATATTCTGCGCCACGCCAGGCGCTGTGAACACTCAGGCGCTGCGGGTCGGCGTCACCGGCGGTTTTCGCAGAGCGTTCGGCGTGGAGATGGGCTCCATCGTCGGCGACATGAGCTGGGCGGTGCTGGCGTTGGCCGGACTCGCCGTCATCTGGGACAACGACATCGCGCGCATCGTTCTGGCCATAGTCGGCTCGGCGTTCCTCATATATCTGGCATACCAGGGCTTCCAGGACGCCCGGAGCAAGGAGATCCAGGAGGTGAACGCTCCTAAAGGTCATACTGACTTCGTTACGGGCGTGATAATGTCCTTCGCCAACCCCTTTCAGATACCGTTCTGGATCGGTATCGGCAGTTCCAGCATAGCGGTCATTATGTCCGACCCGGGGCTCATGGACTTCGTGATGTTCTACTTCGGATATCTGGTGGGAGCGGTGATCTGGGGCACGGCGTACTCCGCGCTCATCGGTCACGGAAAGCGCTACATCACGCCCACGCTTTTCCGCATTCTGAGCGTAATATGCGCGGCGGTGCTGCTGTACTTCGCTGTGAACTTGCTATACAGCACGTTCCTCTAATGCGTGAAGTACGCCAGTAATTTCGGGGCGACCTTCTCGACCTTCACGAAGCCGAAGCGTTCGAACTGCACGACCTTGCCCTCTTCCTCCTTCGGGATGTTCTCCACGAAACCGTCCTTGCGCTCGCCCGTGGGCATTATGACCGTCGCGGGAGTGCAGTTGTCCGGCACCCAGTGGATGATGCGGCATCCTTCCTTGAGAATGGAGAGGTCGTTGCCCAGATAGAGGGCCTTACCGGAGCGGAATTCGACGTTGCCGAGGTCCTTCAGGCGGACCTTGCCGACCTCCATCGCCGTGTTCAGGTCCTTCTCCACCACGTGCACGATTATCGGCGAGTTCAGCTGGTATTCCCTGATACCTAGTTCGGGATGGTCCGGATGTCGCGGGGCGTGGGAGTGCAGTTCGTTCACGCCGCAGATCTGCAACGGCACGGGGTCCCAGACGAAGAAGTAGCGGTTGGCGGTCTTGTCGACCAGGGCTTTGTTATAAGCGTAGATGTTGTCCCAGGAGAACTCCACGTCCGTTTCCTTGATGCCGCAATCGACCCAGTAGTTGCGTATGGCCTCCGGGCGGAACCCTCTCTTCGCTAGCGCCCGCACGGTTCCTAACCGCACGTCGTCCCAGCCCGAGTATTCCCCGGACTTGATGCCTTTTCCGACCGTTGACGTCTTCAGGATGGCGTCCGGAACGGAGACCAGACCATAATGGGTGTAATGCGGGACCTTCCAGCCGAAATAGTCGAAAAGGTACGCCTGACGCTGAGTGTTGTTCAGGTGGTCCTTTCCTCTCAGGACATGAGTAAGACCGAGGAAATGATCGTCAATCGCCACGCTGAAGTTCATCATCGGATAGACGCAGTACTTGTCGCCCTTCAGCGGATGTAGCGTGGACTTGACGATGCGCAGTCCGACGAAATCCCTTATGGCCGGGTTCGGATGCTTGAGGTCGGTCTTGACCACGAAGACGGCTTTTTCCTCTTCGTAATCGCCGGCCAGCATCTTCTCGAACTTGTCCATGGTCGTGGCGATATCCTCATCATGATGCGGGCAGGGCTGGCACTTCTCCTTCAATGCCCTCCATTCCTCCACCGGGCAGGTGCAGACGTAGGCCTTCCCCATCTCGATGAGCTTCCTCGCCACATCGTAATAGATCTCGAAACGATCCGATTGGACGACCGTCTGATGTACCTTGACCCCCAGCCAATCCAAGTCCTCCGGGATCATGTCGTAGGCGTTCGGGTCTATCTTGTCCGGGTTGGTGTCCTCCATGCGGTTGATGAACTTGCCGTCGTAGTTGCGGCAGTAATCGTCATTGAGTATCGCCACGCGGGTGTGTCCCAAGTGCAAGGGACCGGACGGGCCGGGGGCGAAGCGCATCACGACCTTGCCGCGCTCCATGTCCGGAAGTTCCGGCAGGCCGACGCGACGCTCGGTCTTCTCCCTCTTCAGCATGGTGACGTCGATGTCCTCCAGCATCTTGTGCTGGACCTCCGGCGCCAGGGCGTTCACCTCTTCCACTATGGCGGCGATGAGCGGTAATACCTCCTTGACCCGGGTGCGCATCTCGGGCGATTCGGCCAGCACCTTGCCTTGCACCGCCTTGGGATTGGCCTTGCCTGAGTAGAGCACGGCGTTCTGCAGAGCGTACTTCCGAATGGTCGCTTCCAGGTCCTCGGACATCGTTCCGCGATATCCCCCTCCGGCTTTTTAACTTTCGTAGCCACGGAAGGAAATCGGTTATATGCTGGGACGGTAATTATCGCTCATGGCCGTGCAAAGCCACCTGGACCGCATGAAGGGAGTCAAGGTCATCGAGAAAAAGGTGCCGATCGAGATCGAGCCGACGCGCATCCTGATGGCCGATCAGCGGTCGCCAGTTCTGTTCAACGACCTCAATGGCATGAAGGCCGCCGGGAACCTGTGGAGCGAGAGGGAGCGCATCACCGAGGCGTTGGGATTGCCGAAGGACGGTCTCACCCAGGCGCTGATGCAGGCGCTGGCGAATCCGAGACCGGTCGAGGAAGTGAAGAAGGCCAAGTTCGAAGAGATCGTGGAGGAGAAGTTCGACCTCCGCAAGCTTCCCATTCCCAAGTACTACCCTCAGGACGGCGGGCAGTACGTCACCGCTGGAGTGGCCATAGCCGAGTTCAACGGCAAGATCAACGTCTCCTTCCACCGCCTGATGGTCATCGGCAAGGACAAGTTCGCCATCCGTCTCGTGCCCAGGCACCTGTTCACCATGCACAAACTGGCCATGGAGAAAGGGGAGGATCTCAAGGTCGCCTTCGTGGTCGGTACGTGTCCATCCGTACTATTGGCGGGCGCCACGTCCGCCGATTATGAGTTCAACGAGCTGGAGATGGCCAGCGCTTTACGCTACATAGGTCTCAAGGAGGGGCTGAAGGTACGTCGCACCAAGTACGGCATCCCGGTGCCGGCGGACGCGGATTACGTTCTGGAAGGGCGTCTCACGTCGGAAACTGCCGATGAAGGTCCGTTCGTTGATATTACGGGCACTTACGACACGGTACGCAAGCAGCCGGTGTTCGTCGTCGACCGTCTATACCGCCGCAAGGACGCGGTGTTCCAATTGGTCCTTTCCGGTGGGATCGAACATTTCCTGTTGATGGGCCTTCCGCGTGAGCCGGTCATCTTCCGTACGGTACGACAAGCGGTGCCCAGAGTGCACGCCGTCCGTCTCACGGAAGGAAGCTGCTGCTGGCTGCACGGTGTCGTTTCGATCACCAAGAACAAGGAAGGCGATGCGATGAACGCCGCCCTGGCCGCCTTCACCGGGCACCCGTCCATGAAGCAGGTGATCATCGTCGACAAGGACGTTGATATCTTCGATGACAAGGCGGTGGAATGGGCGGTGGCCACACGCTTCCAGGCGTCCCGCGGCCTTCTGGTCATCAACAACGCCGCCGGTTCCTCACTGGACCCGAGCACTGAAGGGACAACCTCAAAGATCGCCATTGACGCTACGATGCCCATCGGGGACGTCAAACTGTTCGAGAAGGCGGCGCTAGATAAGAAATGATGAAGGGCAGATCGCGAGACCTATCGATAGGCACTTGATCTAGGTGTTGTACTCGATGCGCGGTCAATAAAGGTCTTGATGGAATAAATCATTAATAATCCAGACCTCCTTTTCCCTTCAAATACGGAGGATCTCCCTTGAGATGCAATAATTGTGGATTGGATTACATCGCGGACAACGCCGCCGCCTGCCCAAGGTGCAATGCGCCCCTGCAGATGGGGTATCAGCAGCCGCCTCAGCAGTACCAGCAGCCCCCGCAGCAGCAGGGTTACCAGGAACAGCCGCCTCAGCAGTACCAGCAGCCCCCGCAGCAATACGGGGACCAGCAGTACCAGCAGCAGCCTCAGGGAGCACAGCAGCCCCCGCAGGGCGGATACTACGCCCCTCCGCAAGGGGGTTACTACCAGCAGCCGCCGATGCCGCCGAAGCGCGTGCCAACGGTGAAGAGGGTCGACCTCACTGAGATACTGATGGTCGTCTCTGGACTGTTCTTATTCGTCGGAGCCTTCGGCAACTTCAGACAGGTAGCAACGTTATCCCAGATCAATGTTGATATCCCAGCGGGGATAGTGATCCTGGGTATAGTCTGTCTGGTGGGCGCCCTGCTCCTGTTCGTGGACGTGCTCATGCCCGCCCTGCTGAAGCAGCTCGGTGAGATCAAGGACATACTGGTGCTCGTGCTCGCCCTGGTGTTCATCATCTGGGGTCTAATAACTGTCTTTGCGGACACCTCTAAGTACGGCATCTACGGGCCTGATATATTCACCGGTGGATTCGCCCTGCTCGCCGCTGGCGCGCTGCGCATGGGCGTTCTGAAGTGAACGACCAAAACCTCTTCTTTCAAACTTTTTTGAGGTTTTCTTTTTTCTTGGATTACAGTTAGTGCCAGTTATTAATTAGACCTGTTCTCGTATCATAATCAGGCAAGAAAATGGCTACCTCTTCCTTCGAAAGACCGTTTAAGATACAGGACGATGACGCAGCCAAGGCCATGCTCGATGCCATGGACAATCCTACAGCCGATGATCATATTCATAAAAGTAATTTTGAAGCTGACCTGAGAAGGGGACTGGAACTATTGAAAAAATTGTGATCCCCTTAAAGGCAATTCTATCATTAAAACCCGAAGAGGAAGTTACGATCCTTCTGGGTGGATTCAGATGTAGCGCTATCACCGTGACGGCTCGGGATCTCACGCTCATCTAAGAACGCTGTAAGTGACAAATACAGCGGTCATGCCGGTCAGGGGGCCGACATCACCGTCTTATGGTGTCTTCCCGGCCCTTGCCGATGCTGATGATCTTGGCCGGAACCTTGGAGCGCTTCTCTATGTACCCGATGTAGTCCCGCATCTCCTTCGGTAGCGCTTCGTAGCCGCCGCGGACTATTTCCTTGGTCTCCTCCGGCTTCCAGCCCTTCCAGCCATCTAGCTCCTCGTAGACCGGCTTCGCCCGCTCCAGCATCTTGAAGTTACCCGGGAAGTGATGGACCTTCTTGCCGTCTATCTCGTAAGCGACGGCGACCTTCACCTTCTTCATGTCGTTCATGACGTCCAGCTTCGTCACCGCGAACTGCGTCAGTCCGTTCAAACGAGCGGCGTGCTCCACGACTAGCAGATCAAGCCATCCGCAACGCCTGGGGCGCCCGGTGGTGGTACCGAACTCGCCGCCGACGTTCATCAGCATATCCCCGGTGGCGTCCTTGAGCTCGGTGGGGAACGGCCCGGCGCCTACGCGGGTGGTGTACGCCTTTAGTACTCCCATTATCTCGTCCACGCGCTTGGGCCCGACCCCGGAACCGGTGCATATCGCTCCCGCGACGCAGTTCGATGAGGTGACGAACGGGTAAGTTCCGTGATCGATGTCCAGCATGGTTCCCTGCGCACCCTCGAACAGGACGTTCTTACCCTGGTCCAGAGCGTCGTTCACCAGGACGGACGTATCGGTGATGAAGCTCTCGTACTTGCGACCATAGGCCAGTAGGTCCTTGAAAAGCTCCTCCTGGTTCTGGGCCAGGCGGACGCCGAGTATCTCCATGACCTTGAGCTTCATGGGCATGACGGTGTCGAGACGCTCCTGTAGAAGTTCAGGGTCCAGCAGATCGCCCATTCTAATGCCGGAGCGGGCTATCTTATCGGAGTAGCAAGGACCGATACCCTTTCCTGTCGTTCCGACGGTCTTCTTTCCGCGCAGCCGTTCCTCGGCCCCGTCCAAAAGGCGGTGCCAATTGAGAATGACGTTCGCCCGGTCGGAGATCTTCAGTCCGGCGACGGAGCGTCCGCGCGATTCCACTTCGGCCACCTCGCGGTCCAGAGAGAGCAGGTCCACGATGACCCCGTTCCCGATGACGTTGATGACATTGTTACGGACAATTCCAGAAGGCAGAATGTGCAGGGCGAAGACCTCCTCGCCCACCTTGATGGTGTGGCCGGCGTTGGAACCGCCCTGGTAGCGAACGACCATGTCGGCGCGTCCAGCCTCGTAATCAGTGATCTTGCCCTTACCCTCGTCTCCCCATTGAGCACCGATGACCGCTATGCTTGGCAAACTCTCACCGCCTCTCAAAATGAGCCAACGTAGATAAAGCCTTGTTCACCGGCCGATGGAACGGAAGGCTTCCAGCACTTCCTCCAATGGTCGGTCAGTTCGGAAGCCAGTTGGCGAAAAATTGGTTCTGGACACCTTTCCGATGGAGCGCATGGCCTCCAGCAGCTCGTCCCGTCCCGGGGGTGAAAGCTTGAGCATGGCGGCCAGCTCGTTCGTTTCGTAGTAGTAGGGAACATCCAGCTCCTCCTTCCAGATATCGAAGTGCTGACGAACGCGCTCCTGACATTCCAATCCTTCCGGAACGATGGCGTTCGAGATCTCCTCATGGTCCATCAGCGGGCCGAGCCAGAGCGGACCGATCTTCCCCTCGCCGACCTTTCGTTCACCGCTCTCCCGGTCATAGGACATCATTCCCAACTGGGCGAGGGATGTGTCGGCGGCGCCGGCACCGTCCTTGGTCCTGAGGAACAGGCGGAAGTAATGGTCGGCGTAGTAGCACAGCAGAGGCGTCACGCCCTTGTCCTCCTGGGCCGCCATGCGCACGATGGTGCCTATCATGATACGAAGGCCGCTCTCGTGCAGGAACGGGTTCCTCTGGCTGTTGGCCATGTACCGTCTCCGGCACTTGCCGGGATGCGTTCCGGAGAGCGACGCGGTATCCGTCGCCGTAAGCGCCAGTATTCCCTTCCGGGACATGCCCTGCAGGGCCGACGGAACGAACGGTATCGGCGTGCCGAACGGATCAAGGTCGATGTAATCGAACTTCTCTTCGGCCAGAAGGCAACGCAGGTCGGCGTTGCACACCTCGGCGTTCTCCAGAGAGTTAAGCTCGATGTTCCTCTGGATGTGATCGCAGGCCAGCGCGTCCTTGTCGTTAATGACGAAGCGGTGGTTTCCCGGTGCTTCGTTACAGATTCGTATCCCGCGGGCCCCGGTGGCGGCCATGGCGTCCAAGCATTTCCGAGGTCTGATGACCGAATGGAACAGCGCCACGGAAACGTCACGATTGAAGGCCATCTGCCGGTTGAAGAAGACCCTTCCCTCGATCTTGCCGGGGCCCCTTTCGGATATGGCCTCGGGAACGAATAGCTGGGTGCTCCCCTCTTTGATGATATTTCCTTCCAGGTTCACAAAAGCTCGCCCTTCATCAGCTTCATTATCTTGTAGGGCAAAAGGTTTCTGTTTATTGGAGTTACTTCCAATATACGAACGTCATCCCGCCTTCTGATGTCCTGCAACAGGGGATTGCGGGACTTCTTGTGCAAGGTCAGGAGCATCGGCTTTTCCTTTTTCAACGCCTCTTTAACAGCGTCACGGAACTTGTCGCTCTCCACCTCGATCTTGCCTACTTCGTCGATGACGATGACGTCGGCGCTCTCGCAGGCGTTGACCAGGGCCTGAACGCCGATCTCCTGGAGAACCTCCAGGTCAACGCCCATCTTGCCCACCATGAACTTGCTGTGAATATCGGTAGCGGCCAGTACCCCACGCTTCTTGGTCATCCAGTCCATGACGTAGAGACCATTGCGCTTCTTGTCGTCCAAGATCGGCTCGGTGATCATGCCCCCGACTATAAGCCCATCTTCCTCGAGCATCTTTATGACCTGGATGAGGGTGTTGGTCTTGCCCGCGCTAGGAAGTCCCGTAATGCCGATCTTGATGTTATTCATCCAATTCCCCGAGGTCAACGCATCGAATGGCCTCGATGCTTTGAGAGACCTATATGGAAATCCTAGCTTAATATCCTTTCCCGAGAAACAGAATGCTGGGTTCGCCCTGGTAAACTTTTATAAAAATAATAATGGCCGTATTTATCGGCTCTCGACCGACCTGACGTACATGAGCGGGTAACGCAGGTCCTCCTTGAAGTCCATGGCCGCCACCACGGTGGTCCCACCGACGTTAATGGTCAGTTCCACGTTAAGCATGATGCCCGTCAGCGTCTGATAGTCGAACTCGTCCTTCTTTCGTCGGAGCGCATCGCGAGAGATATGCACCTTTACGTCCTTTACGAACGGTTGCACGCGCACGCCATCCTCTATGGCCTTTTCCAGTATCTCCACGTTAGCTGCAGCAACCGGCGTTCCCACGAACTGGTGATAGATCGTTCCTAGTTTGATCCCCGCCTCGAACACCGCCCTTTCCTGTTCGCTGCAGTTGAAGTAATTGGCAGCGAGCTCCTCGCGCTTGCTAGTCATGACGTTGATGATAAGGCGGACCTGATTAATAATTCCTGTCCTGGCCTGAACTATTTCCCAAGGACCGGCGAAAAGGATATACGGTCGACGGCGGTTCGACCACCGGGGCCATAACGCATGTTTGAGAATATCAGACTAAGGCTTAAGATGGACAACGAGCCGAAGGAGAGCATCGATCCCCGCGCCCGCAAGGTGTGGATGATCGGCGGAGCTCTAGGTTCGATCGTGATCATCGCCTTGGCCGTGGGATTCTATTTCCTGGCCACAATAGGCTTCGAGGCCCCGCAATGGGTGGGATGGACCGCCATCGCCTTGGCGCTCATCTACGTTCCCTGGGGCGTGTACTTTCACCCCTGGCTCAGGATCCGCTTCTGGCGCTACGAGCTGCGGGCCAATGAGCTGGAGATCCAGCACGGGATATTCGTGATCAAGAGGCACCTCATCCCCATGGTCCGCGTCCAGTACGTGGATACGGAACACGGTCCGCTGATGCGCTACTTCGGTCTCACCACCTTATCCATATCCACTGCCGCCACCAAGTTCGCCATACCCGCCCTACCGAAGCAGAGGGCGGAGGAGCTGCGCGGCGAGATCGCCACCCTGGCCAGGGTCAGTGAGGAAGATGTCTGAATTCCGCCGCCAGCATCCCCTGCTCATACTTCTGGACACCGGGCGGGGTATAATCTCGAACCTGAGCTTCGCGCTCATCATAGCGATTTCACTGCCGGACGACATATTCGGCGGGTTCATCGGCAATGCCGTAGTGGCCTTGCTGGCCATGTTCGGTCTTTCGGCTTTGTTCAACGTCCTGCGTTGGTACTTCTTCGTCTATAGTTACGAGGAGGGCATGGTGCACATCCGTCAGGGAGTGCTCTTCAAGCGTGAGCGGACCATCAAGAGGGACCGCGTGCAATCCATGAACACCAATGCCAACGTTCTGCAGCAGGCGTTCGGTCTGGTGACACTACAGATTAAGACCGCCGGGGTCAACGTCGACGCCGAGGTCAATCTGCGCGCGGTATCGAAGGGCGAAGCGGAGATCATCAAGGAGCGTCTCTACTCCAAGAGCGCCCGATCGGAATCAGAACCGGTGGAGGTTCCGAGGGCGTTCCGCTTCCTGCAAGGCCGGGACATCTGGCTTGCCGCGCTCACCTCGGGAAGGTTCATGGTGCTCTTCTCCGTGATCGCCGTGATATACGCCCAGACCTTCGAGTACATCCCGGAGAGCTACTGGGAATGGGCGGTGGAGAGCCTCTCGGCCATTCCACTGATGGCCGGCATCGGTATCGTACTGGGTCTGTTCTTTCTGACCTGGGCGCTCTCCGCGGTGGCCTTCGTCATCCAGTTCGCCAACTTCTCCGTACGCCGTTTCGAGGACCGTCTGGAGATAACCTGGGGCGTGCTGAAGAAGAACCACGTGGTCGTGAAGCTGCACCGCGTCCAGGCGGTGGTCGTTCAGCAAGGTCCGCTCCGGCAACCGTTCGGCCTATGCACGATGTTGATCGAGGTGGCTGGGGGCGGGGCGAAGGAGCAGGAGAGGATATCCCTGCTGCACCCGCTCGTCCGCAGAAGGGAGGTCGAAGCGTTCCTCGCCGACATCCTGCCTGAATACCATTTGCCCCTCGTCACGCTCGCCCTTCCGAAGCGCGCATTGCGCCGCTACCTGTTCCGCTCGATCGTACCGGTGGCAGTGCTCATAGCGATGGTCATCACTGCCTTCCACTTCTGGGAACTTCCCTATTCCTGGGTCTCGCTCATCCTGCTGGTCCCGGCGGTTTTGCTCGGCTTTTCCAGATACCGGAACGGCTCCATATCCGTGGAGGAGGACCAGCTGTCCCTCCGCTTCCGTTACTTCAGTCGGGTGCAGGTCCTGATCAAACGCTCGCACGTCCAGTCGATGACGCTAAAGGCCAATCCGTTCCAGCGCATGGCAAAGCTGCGCACCGTGCAATCGTACTTCCTCTCCTCCCCGGCGGGAAAGAGCTATCATACCAGGGATTTGGACGCCAAGGACGCCCAGACCGTATGGGAATGGTACTCGCGGAACTAGGCTTCGGTGCGGAACGCTTCCTCTTTCTGGAGAGGACAACCAAAATCATTATCCACTTCAAGCTCCGATAGCTTCGGTCAGGTAATAACATGGAGCAAGCCAAGAGATACGAGCTGCCCAAGCTCGCTTACGGATACAAGGACCTCGCCCCCTTCCTGAGCGAGGAGCAGTTGACCGTCCACCACACCAAGCACCACGCGGCGTACGTTAACGCGGCCAACGCCATATTGGACAAGATGGACAAGGCCCGGGCGGAGAACGCCGACCTGGACATGAAGGGAATGCTGAAGGACCTCTCCTTCCAGATCGGAGGGCATTACCTGCACTCCGTCTACTGGGAGACTTTGTGTCCGGTAGGAAAGGGCGGAGAGCCGAAGGGCAAGTTGAAGGCCGAGCTGGAAAAGGAGTTCGGTTCCATCGAGCGCTTCAAGAAGGAGTTCACTGCCGCAGCCGCCAGCGCCGAAGGTTCCGGTTGGGCCGTGCTGGTCTACTGCATGGGTCTGAAGAAGCCGATCATCATGCAGGTGGAGAAGCACAACGTGAACGTCATACCGGGATTCCGGGTGCTGATGTCATTGGACGTATGGGAGCATGCGTACTACATCGACTACAAGAACCTCAGGCCAAAGTACATCGAGGCCTTCTGGAACCAGGTCAACTGGGACGCCGTCAGCAAGAAGCTGGACGCCATCCTGGGCTGAACAAACCCTTTAAAACATCGCGGTGCGCAGGTTCCTGGCGGGAGCTTGCCACCGCAAGTTCTTCTTTTAGCCATCCCAGCATATGAAGGATTCCTGGCTGGTCAAGTAAATATTTATACGGATTTCGGCATGAGTTGGCCAAATGAACGCCGCGGAGCGTATCCAGGAGCTCAAGGCGCAACGCAAGGCGGTCATCCTGGCGCATAATTACCAATCGCCGGAGGTGCAGGATGTCGCCGATTACGTAGGCGATTCCCTAGGGCTTTCCCAAAAGGCAGCCAGCACTGACGCCGAGGTCATCATATTCTGCGGTGTCGATTTCATGGCCGAGAGCGCCAAGATCCTCTCTCCGAACAAGAAGGTCATCCTACCCGAATCGGACGCCATGTGCCCCATGTCGGCCATGTGCACCGACCTGGAGCTGGCCCCGGTGAAAGAGAAGTATCCAGAGGCGGCCATAGTCGCTTACGTCAACACGTCCGCTGCCGTCAAGGCCTTGGCGGACGTATGCTGCACTTCAGCGAACGCAGTTAAGGTCGTCGGCAAGATGCCGCAGAAGCGCATCATCTTCGTGCCGGACCGGAACTTAGGCGCTTACGTACAAAGGTTCCATCCGGACAAGGAGATCCTACTCTGGCCCGGTTTCTGCCCCACCCATCATGACATGGACGTTCAGGACCTGAAGGAGCTGAAGAAGAAGCATCCCAAGGCCAAGCTCATGGTGCATCCCGAGTGCACGCCCGAGGTCATCGATATGGCCGATAGCGTCTCCTCCACGGAAGGCATGATCAAGTACGCCAAAGGTTCCGACGCGCAGGAGTTCATCGTCGGAACCGAGGTGGACATGACCTACCGCTTGGGCAAGGAGGTTCCCGGCAAGACCTTCATTCCCGTCCCGACGGCGGTGTGTCCGAACATGAAGCGCACCACCATCTCCTCTTTGATCAAGGCGCTGGAGACCCTCTCCCCGGAGATCACATTGGCCCCGGAGATCATCGAGGCCGCCCGCAAACCGTTGGAACGAATGATGGAGATAGGCCGCGGGGACTGAACCTCTTATTTTTTTACAGAAGCGTCTGCAGCGCGTCGAAGACGAAGAGGATTGCGAAAACTACCATAAGCACTCCGGAACCGGCTATCACCCGCTGATGCCAGGAGGCGCTCCATTTTCCTTTGGTCCCGAATATGGTCATTCCCACGAACCCTTCCCAAAGGAGATCGCAGGTTATGTGCACCACCACGAAGAACGGCAGCATCCACCATCCGAACGTCACGGCCGTGGCCGTCAGGGCCGCTCCGACCGTGGCCCACCACAGCAGCCAGCCGGGATTGAAGGCCGTGGTGGTGACCCCCGCCCAGAAGGGGTCCTGGTGCTTGGTGGGGCAGCTGGTGACCACCTCCTTCCGGGTCCGGACCACATCGTAACCCATGTAAAGCAGGATAGCCCCGCCTAGAAGGCCGATGGCGGCGAGCACCATATCGTTCTTGAGGAACACGCTAAGCCCGAAGAATATCGCGGCAATCGTGGGCACCTCGACCAACGAATGGCCGAGGGCGATCTTCCAGCCGGACCATCGGTCCTGGAAGCCGCAAGCGATGGTCACGGCGAACACCGGACCGGGCATCAGCACGCCGGAGAGCGAGATGATGGCCACGGAACCTAGGAAGAGCAGGGCGGAGTCCAAGTCATCGCCTCACAGATACCAGTCGACGGTAAGGTTGATATATACTTCGGGGGGCAGGTTGCGCAGCGTACCGCTCTCCACCTCGATTATGGAGACGCTGTGGATGTGGGAGTTCATGATCTCGTTCATGCTGACCGGCGGGCTCTTGTAGTACAGGTCGCAGTAGTGCTTGACCACCCAGGCCTCCTTCTCGTCCCTGTCCCTGGTGGGAAGGGTGAAGAAGGGCATCACCGGCATGACGTAATGCGGCGGCGCGGCCAGCATGAACTTCTGGCAGTGATTGCTATAGCGGGCGATCTTGGAGGCTATCCTGGCCCGGATGTAATCCATGGGATCTAAGGCATGGGCCGGCGGAACGTAACCGGTCTCCACTTCCACGATCATGATGTTGCCGTCCTTCTCCGCGTAAACATCGCAGCTGAGGCCGGCGTCTATCATATGCTCCAGGTCCACCTCGTAACCATCCTCTATGAGGTACTTGGCGACCACCATCTCCAGCACCGAATGGTTGATCTTCAGGAGGTTCTTCTCCTTGAGGTCCAGCAATCGCTGGTATAGGTTACGCAACGACTCCTCACAATGCGGGTCGCAGCCGGCCACCAGCTTGTCGATCAACGATTCCAGGTCCTGGGCGAACTTGTCCAAAAGGGTGCCTCTGTCTCGGTAAGCGTGAACCTAATCCTTACAATTTATGCTCCGTGCAATTCGTGATGAGCATGAAACTAACGTACAGGGGGGCCGGGTGGTGCTCTCTATCATCAAGAAATGAAGATGGTCCTGAACGAAGGTCAATACCGTCTGATGAAGAACGTCGACGGCAGGATCATGGCGTTCAGTCCTCCGCGGAGGGGGAGAACACGTCGGTTATGGTCCCGGTCTCGCAGGATACGCAGAAGCCGTATCCCTCCGAGGTTATCTCGTGGGCCACGCGCAGGGAGTACGGTACCCCTACAAAGCTCGTCTTCGCGTCTTCCAATCCCATTTGCTCCATGTTATACCTCTTTTAGGGAATTGATGATTATTGCGAGACGGCACATAACCGTGATGTTCCGGATCTCGCAAGGTTAACGGGACTATGTCTAGAATTGGACATGAACGAGGGGAGCAAACGTTTAATTCGTGCCATCAGGTAACCAGGGACATCATTGGACCATATATCGGATCGATGAAGAGAAACGGACGCTGATCCTCACGGAGATGATGAGCCCTATGAGTGCAGAGATCCAGGTCCAATGCTCAGTCCAGCCGGCGTATGGTGATGTGCAGGCCAGGCGACCGATCGCATTCTCCGTAGCATTTGCTGGCGGTTATCCGCACCACCTGTGAATCGTCCGGGATGAGGACGTTGGTTATTCCGTCCAGCACCGCCCTTACCAGCTTGTCCAGGTCGGGGCGCTTGGTGTTCATCTTCCAGCGCTTCGGGGTGCTCTTCGGCCGGGTGAAGACGAACTCCATCAGCACCTCGTAACCCAGGCGACGGTCCTCGGAGAAGTAGCTCTGCGGCCTCAGCTGGTTGGCGTGCTGCGCCTCTGTGGCGATGCGGTGACGCCACGCTTCGGTGTTGGCGTTGGTGTGGGTGGTCACCACTCGCTCCAGCTTCTTGATGTAGAAGGCCTTGGTCGAACCCTGCGGAACTGGTTCCCCGGCCACGAAGAACACGATGACATCGGGATCGAGTTCCTCGTCGGTCATGAAGTCCACCGGACCCGCCTCATGCTCCTCAGCGTCCGCTTCATGATCGTTCACGTGCATCCCAGAGGGGATATGAATACCACGGGTCTTATAATTTCACCCGCCGAACGCCGGCTC
>Ga0209099_1001461_pt1 | contig 23501 bp, 15 predicted proteins | sample AD_JPNHW2_MetaG_FD_184430 | JGI IMG/M metagenome (GOLD analysis project Ga0209099, IMG submission 184430) | Active sludge microbial communities of municipal wastewater-treating anaerobic digesters from Japan - AD_JPNHW2_MetaG (SPAdes) (version 2) | ecosystem: Engineered > Bioreactor > Anaerobic... | reverse complement strand
GGAAGTCATGATTAGACAATTAGTGGAATAATCATCTAATTTATTGATTTCCAATGGTTTAACCTAATTTATTTTCATTTATTTTGCTGAATATCAAACATTTATTTCACTTTTTAACGGAGTATTGTAATTTGATAAAACGGATTAAATTATTAAGCTCATTCATGATGTCTGTGCCGGCCTCTTAAATCCTCTTTTCTTCACGCACCGGTCTTTTTATCAGACGAGTATGATAAATCGTCCGATAAAAGTAATTTTTTTCTACTTTTATCCGAAAAAAATGTCAGGGAATTTCAGTTTAAATTTTTACAGAATCTGCCTTTGAGCTAATAGTTCCTGTATGTTTTTATACAAGACCGGCTTTCCGCAACTTTAGGAAAATCATATTTCCCATTGCCGGCGGAGGAATTTGCCTGTAGATTATCGAATGTAAATTTTAAATAAGTGGCTCACGGATGCCGCGAGCCACTTATTACTTAACGTTGCTTATATCTTTTTTTTCTCTTTTTCGCATGACGAAATATACAACATAATGATATATTATTGCCAGACCGCCGAGCAATAGTAAGTTGCTCTCAAAATCTGGCCACATACCTGTTGTATGGAAAAGCGCAAAAAGGAGGAAGAAGACTATCCCCGTTCTGATCATGGATACTTTAAGATAACCATGACTTTCTTTTGGCGTTTCGAAAATAGGATTCATTGTTAAGTGGTTCTATAAATAAGAGTTAACTAATGTAGAAATTTGTTTCATTCCTTGAAAGGGCTATTTAGTAAGCGGTAGCAAATCTTTGGTGAACGATAGCAAATATTGAGTAAGCGGCATCACCTGGTGCATGTTAATATCTTTCGCATGAATGATTTTATATTCACTCAATGATATTTTTCAATTCAAGGATTGGCGCCTCCGTTCCCGCGCGTCTCCTGACGCGTGAGCCCCATTTACAAATCATTCTGCTTTTTTGATAGCCAACCAAGTGTAAAAGGTAGCCAACTTTTTCGTAGCATTGTAAAATTTGAACGCAAACACAAAACACAGAACTTTACCTGCCTTGCGCGAGCCTTCGGGTGGCATGCAGAGGAGAACGGAACGAGGAAAAAGGTCAAGAGGCAAAGTTTACCTGCCTTGCGCAAGGCTGTGGGAGAATGGCAGGGCTAAAGGCTAAAAGCCAAAACACAGAACTCAAAACACAGAACTCAAAACAGCCAATAACAACCTATCCCATGCCTAACCGCCTCATCCGTGAAACCAGCCCTTACCTGTTGCAGCACGCGCATAATCCCGTAGACTGGTTCCCATACGGTGATGAAGCTTTTGCTGAAGCTAAGCGAAGGAATGTCCCGGTACTGATCAGCATCGGGTATTCGGCCTGCCACTGGTGCCATATGATGGAACGTGAGTCGTTCGAGGATGCCGGGATCGCCGGCATCATGAACGAAAACTTCGTTTGTGTAAAAGTTGACCGTGAGGAACGACCCGACGTCGACCATGTTTACATGAATGCCGTGCAGCTCATACAGGGCCAGGGAGGCTGGCCGCTCAACTGTTTCGCCCTTCCCGACGGCAGGCCGTTCTGGGGAGGGACGTATTTCGGGCCCGGGCCATGGAAAGAAATCCTGATCCGGATTGCTGAATTCTTCAGAATCAGGTTAGCCGATGCGGAAGCCCGGGCGTCTGAGATTGTCCGGGGAATGGCCGGGTCATCGCTCTTCGCGCCGGAACAGCAGCACCCGGGATTTACAAAAACCGATTTTGAGACTATTTTAACGGACCTGCAGAGCCGGTTCGATTCCCTGAACGGCGGCTTTGGCCATGCTCCCAAATTTCCCATGCCTTCGGTTGCCGGGATGCTGCTGCATTTTCATGCGCTTACCGGCAACCGTGATGCGTTGCAAATGGCATTAAAAACGTTGCACAGCATGGCTGCCGGTGGAATTTACGACCAGGCCGGGGGCGGTTTTGCCCGTTATTCGACGGATGCCGCCTGGAAAGTGCCGCATTTCGAGAAGATGCTGTATGATAATGCCCTCCTTGTCAGCCTTTACTGCGATGCCTTCAAAATAACCGGAGAGGAACGGTTCAGGAAGGTGGCCGATGAGACGCTGGCGTTTGTCAGCCGCGAACTGACTTCGCCCGAAGGGGTGTTCTGTTCCTCCCTGGACGCCGACAGCCAAGGGGAAGAAGGCCTTTTTTATACCTGGACTTATCCCGAATTTGAAGAAGCGCTCGGGCCCTACAGCAGCCTGATGGCTGAATATTTTGGAGTGGGAAAGGAAGGACTGTGGGAACATGAAAGGAATATCCTGCTCAGGCCTCATAATGATGCCCTCTTTGCGCAACGGCACTTCCTTTCGCAGGATGAGCTTTCGGCGCTTGTTGCCAGGGTAAAGAGGGACCTTCATAAATACAGAAACCGGCGTCCCCGTCCGGCCACCGACGACAAAGTGCTGACGGCATGGAATGCCATGATGATCAAAGCTTATGCTGATGCCGGCATGGCTTTCGGAAACAGGGAATATATCGAAACAGCCTGCCAGGCGGCTGCCTTCATCCTCAATAATATGAAAAACCCGGAAGGTGGTTTGTTCCGTTCCTGGAAAAACAGCCGGGCCCGTATTGAGGGCTTCCTCGACGATCACGCTTTTATGGCTGGCGCCCTGCTCAGGCTCTACCAGGCAACTTCGGATGAATATTGGCTCGGGGAATGTTCCGGGCTTATCGCTTTTATCCTGGAACACTTTCAGGATCCGGCTTCCGGACTGTTTTTCTTCTCCGGCGAAAAATCCCGTTTATTTGCCGGAACCATTGAAACCAATGACGGCGCGATTCCTTCCTCCAATTCCATCCTGGCAGGGCTGCTTTTTACTCTGGGAACCTTTATGGATTACAGCTCCTGGTGCGATACCGCTGACCGGATGATGGCCCGGACAATTGCCGGGGCAAAGGAATATCCGCTGGGATATGCCAACTGGTGCACCCTGGCGATGGAAAGGTCGCAGCCGGCCTGTGTCCTTGCAGCATGCGGGGAAAAGGCCGGAGAATATATGGCTGAATTCGGGAAATACTTCCTGCCGGGCGTTTTCATTGCCGGAAGTTCAAAGCCGTCGGAACTCCCTTATTTCAGGGAACGGTTCAACAAAAATAAGACGCTGATCTATATTTGCTACGGCCAGGCTTGCCTCGCGCCGGTTGCGACCGTGGAAGAGGCCATCGCCATTTTAAGGGAACGTCACTCTTCCGAAAACTCTTTTACCAGTTTGCGGTAAGCCGAAAACACGTTGGCCCTCGATACAAAACCGACATATTTCCCTTTGTCGAGTACCGGAATATTGTAATGCGCCGTATCGTGAAACTTCTGGGCCAGGTCTTCCATCGTGGCGTCAAGGTTCACAAAAGTATCGGGCATGAACATCAGGTTGCTTACATATACGTTGTCGTAGAGATCGTGGTTGAAAATTATATGGCGGATATCGTTGATAAAGATCACACCCATGAAATTGTTATCACCATCTACCACCGGAAAGATGTTACGCTGCGACTGTGAAACAATTTTCACCAGTTCGCCAAGGGTGGCTTCGGGGCTTACTTTCAGGAAGTTTGTTTCGATCAGGTTTTCGATGGTCATGCGTGAGAGTGTAGCCTTATCCTTGTGGTGCGTTATCAGTTCGCCGAGTTCGGCAAGCCGCTTGGTATAGATGCTATGCGGCTCGAAGTACATGATGGTGAGGTACGAAACGATAGCGGTGAAAATCAGGGGTATAAAAAACTGGTAACCGCCGGTTATTTCGGCGATCAGGAAGATGGCGGTAAGGGGAGCATGCATCACCCCCGACATGACGCCCGCCATGCCGGCGAGTGTAAAATTTTCGACCGGCAGTCTGCCCGGAAGGAAGATGTTGATAACCAGGGCCATCAGGTAACCGGCAACGCCTCCGACAAAAAGGGAAGGGGCAAAAATACCTCCGACGCCGCCGCCACCGTTGGTGGCCGTCATAGCAATGACTTTAAAGATAATGAGCAGCAACAGGAATCCGGCGAAAAGCAGCGTGTTTCCCTGAATGCCATAAAACAGGCTGCCTTCCACAATGCTGTTCCCGTGGCCTTCAAGCAAAGCATTCAGTGAGGTATATCCTTCTCCGAAGAGAGGCGGAAAGAGGAATATCAGCAGGCTGGTGATCAGTCCGCCTGTAACCGTCCGCAAGGTACTGTTGCCAATGGCTTTAAACCTCGATTCGAGCGAGAAATTGGCTTTGGTAAAATAAACCGAGGTGATCCCGGTAAAAACGCCAAGCAGGATATAAAACGGCAGGTTATTCAGTTTATAAGGATCGGCGACATGAAACGAGAACAGGAACCCGCGGCCCATAAGAAAATATGACAGGGTGGTGCCGGTAGCGGCCGAAAGCAGTAAAGGGATAAGGCTCGCCATGGTAAGATCGAGCATCAGCACTTCGAGGCTGAAAAGCACCGCGGCGATGGGTGCGTTAAAGATACCCGCAATGGCGCCTGCTGCGCCGCAACCAACCAGCAATGTCGTGGTCTTGTAATCAAGCCTCATAATACGCCCCAGGTTCGACCCCAGCGCCGATCCGGTGAGCACGATGGGCGCTTCAAGCCCGACCGATCCGCCAAAACCTACCGTAAAGGTGCTGGCGATAATCGACGTGAACATGTTATGCGGCTTCACAATGGATTGTTCCTTCGAAATAGAACGTAATATCTTGCTGATGCCGTGCGATATATTATCCTTGACGCAATATTTGACAAACAGGTAGGTGATCACAATCCCGAAGAAAGGATATGCGAGGTAAAGAAGGTTGAATTCTTTGATGTTAAAGCCGGATGTGAGCAGAAGATGAAGATAATGAACCGCATTTTTAAGAATAACGGCCGCCAGGCCGCCAAAAGCGCCGGTTATCACACTCAGTATCACCAGGAACGTCCGCGGTGAAATATGCCTGAGCCGGAAACTGTGTATTTTCTGATAAAGCCGGTTGTTATACATGATGCTTCAAAAGTAAAAAATAGTCTCCTGATTACTTCAATAAAAACCATTGGCTTTCAAAATATTCGTTACGTGCGGCGTTTTTGAATCCGGTAAAGGTTTTTGCAGAAAGCGGGTTTTGCGTAATTTTGCATAACCGGTAAACCAAAAAGATTCAGGTACAGCATTTTATCAGGCTCATAGCTCATTAACGAATAGTATCGCTCATGAAATCGCAACAACGCAAACGACAGGTAGCCAGGCTTTCTGTATTATCAAATTCGCTTCTCGTGGTCTTTAAACTGGCTGTTGGCCTGATGATCGGCGCCGTTTCGGTGATTTCGGAAGCCATCCATTCGGCGGTGGACCTGGTAGCTGCTCTCATTGCCCTCTTTGCCGTTAAAGCATCGGGCAAGCCTGCTGACGAAAAACACACTTTCGGTCATGGTAAATTTGAAAACCTGTCAGCGGCGATTGAAGGTTTCCTCATCTTCGTTGCGGCTGTATGGATCATCGTCGAAGCCGTGAAGAAACTCATGTATCCCGCGCCTGTTGAGGCGGTACAATGGGGCGTGATTGTCATGGCGGTATCGGCAACTGCCAACTTCATCATATCGAACCGCCTGTTTAAAGTAGGTCGCGCCACCGATTCTGCTGCCCTCATGGCCGACGGCTGGCACCTGCGGACGGATGTATGGACCTCGGCAGGGGTTTCTCTCGGATTGCTGCTGTATATCCTGGGCAGGTATTTCTTCCCCGAACTGAACCTTCACTGGGTCGACCCGGTTATCGCCCTCGGCGTAGCCGCCCTCATCCTGAAAGCAGCCTGGGAACTTACCTCCGAAAGTATCATGGCCTTGCTCGATTCCAGCCTGCCCCACGAAGAGGAAAAACTAATCCGAAGTATCATTGAGTCGATGAACCCCATCGTGCTCAGCTTTCATAAACTGAAGACACGCAAAGCGGGAGCCGACCGTTTCATCGAATTTCACCTCGTGGTGAACAAGGATATGAGCGTGAAAGCGGCGCATGATGTCTGCGATGATATAACCCTGCGTATCAAAAAGGAACTTCCCAACGCCGTGGTGATGATACATACCGAGCCCTGCCTCGACAACTGCGGAGGAATATGCAGGGGAACCTGTGAAATTTTTGATGAATAAGAAAGCTTCTGAAAAGCCTGGAATCCGGCGCTTTTTTGTGACGGGTTTTCAATCCTCTCTCTTAGCCATCATATTGTTGATTTCTTTTCATAACTTGCTGTTCAGCATGGCGGAGAAGCAATCTTTTTAACATTATATTTGCCGTTGCTGATAAAAGGGCGATGAAGATTGTAACCTACAACGTGAACGGCATTCGTGCGGCCATCCATAAAGGCCTCCTGGGATGGATTCACGATACATCACCCGATGTTATCTGTCTGCAGGAAATCAAAGCCCTGGAAGCCGACATCCCTGCCGGGGAAATTGAGAAGATGGGCTATCATCATTATTGGCACCCCGCTCAAAAGAAAGGATACAGCGGCGTAGGCATCCTGACTAAAATCAAGCCCGGCAATATCTGTTATGGTATCGGGAAACGGGAATATGACGGGGAAGGGCGGTTCATGCAGATTGATATGGGGGATATTTCGGTGATCTCTGTTTATCATCCGTCGGGCACGATGGGCCCGGAGAGGCAGGATTTTAAAATGCGGTGGCTGTCGTATTTCAGGGAGTATATGGCCCGTTTGCGGGAAACGCATCCGAACCTTGTGATTTCAGGCGATTTCAACATTTGCCACAAACCCATTGATATCCATGATCCGGTACGAAATGCTGCAAGCAGCGGCTTTCTCCCCGAGGAACGCGAATGGATGACCGGTTTCCTGGAAGATGGTTTTATTGACACATTCCGTTACTTTAATACCCAGCCGCACCATTATACCTGGTGGAGTTACCGGGCGGGGGCGCGGCCACGGAACCTGGGTTGGCGTATCGATTACAACATGGTAACCCGATCGCTCGAAAAGCGGCTGAAACGGGCCGCCATCCTGTCAATGGCCAACCATTCGGACCATTGTCCCGTTCTGCTTGAAATGGATGAATAAATAAAAACAGTATCTGTTATTAAAACCATAAATGACTGAATATTTACTCCGATACCAATATTGACAATATGTACAGAAAAAGCCTCATGATAATGACCGGAATGATCCTTTTGGCGGGATTCACTTCCTGTGTTTCAACCAAAAAGTATAATTCGCTGGCAACCCGTTGCAAGGATGAGAATACAAAACTCACAGCACAGGTTGACGAGCTGACGACAGAAGTGAATGAACTGACGGCACAAGGCAGGAAACTGAAAAATGAAAATACGGAGTTGAAATCCGATACTGCCCGTCTTGGTTCTGCCTACCGTGTTTTGCAGGGAGACTACAGCGACCTGGACCAGTCATTTTCCATGCTCAAAGCGCAGAACGAAGGTAACCTTGAGGAAACCGAACGTATTATGGCCGATTTGAAAAATGCCCAGGATAACCTTATCGTCCGCGAGGACAACCTCAAACAGCTTCAGGCCGAACTCGACGCCAAAAGCCTCAGCCTCCGGGAATTACAGTCGGCGCTGAACCGAAACGATTCCATCACCAAAGCCATGCGAAAAGCGGTAGCTGATGCCTTGCTCGGTTTCGAAGGGAAAGGGCTTACCGTATATACCAAAAACGGAAAGGTGTACGTTTCGATGGACGAAAAATTGTTGTTTGCTTCCGGCAAATGGGATGTTAGCCCCGACGGGGTGGCGGCTTTGAAAAACCTGGCAGGGGTTCTTGAAGATAATCCCGATATCAGCGTGATGATCGAGGGCCATACCGATAATGTTCCTTACAATGGTACCGGTCAGGTGAAAGACAACTGGGATCTTAGCGTCATGAGGGCGACAGCCATCGTGAAAATTCTTACCGCGAACAGCAATATAGAACCGAAGCGCCTGATAGCTTCGGGAAGGAGCGAATATCTGCCTGTTGAGCCCAACACCTCGGCAGCCAGCAAGGCGAAGAACCGCCGTACCGAGATCATACTCACGCCTAAACTCGATGAATTATTGCAGATTATCGGCAATAATTAGCCGGGAAGGCAGGCTGTTACCGCGCAATTTTTGCACCGTATAGATCAGTTTGTTTTTGAATCCATTTTTTGGGATTGCTGTCCGCGACGGCGATCCCAATTTGTGTAAAAATGCCTGTAACCCTGTGATAAGTTGCGATTTATGAATTATCTTTAAATAGTATATGATGAACCATCCTATGTCAGCACGATTAATGCTGGAAGACGGCACCGTTTTTACGGGAAAATCCTTCGGAGATGAACGGTCTGTGGCCGGCGAAGTGGTTTTCAACACCTCGATGACCGGTTACCCCGAAAGCCTGACCGACCCTTCTTACGCCGGGCAAATCCTGGTTGCTACATATCCGCTGATCGGCAATTACGGTGTTCCGGGCATCAGACTGACCAACGGGCTGCCCGATTTCTTCGAGTCGGAACGGATACAGGTAACAGCGCTCATCGTTTCCGATTACTCGGAACAGTACAGCCACTGGAGCGCCGCCCAAAGCCTCGGCAACTGGCTGAAAGAATATAAAATTCCGGGGCTGTATGGCATCGATACCCGTGCGCTGACCAAGATCATCCGGGAAAAAGGCGCCATGTTGGGCAAGATCGTTTTCGGAGATGATGACATTGATTTCATCGATCCCAACCAACAGAACCTTGTCGATACCGTAAGCTGCAGGGAAGTGATTACATACGGCGAAGGCCGGACCAGGATCCTGCTGATTGATTGCGGCGTGAAATACAACATCATCAGACACTTCGTCAGACGCGGCACGACGGTCATCCGCGTTCCCTGGGATTACGATTATTCGGGCGTGGAATATGACGGGCTTTTCATCAGCAACGGCCCCGGCAATCCCAGGATGTGTGAAGCCACCATCCGGCATTTGTCAGCGTCGATAAAACAGGATACGCCAATTTTTGGTATCTGTCTTGGGAACCAGTTGCTGGCCCTGGCGTCGGGAGCCGAAACCTACAAGCTAAAATACGGCCACCGGAGCCATAACCAGCCGGTGTTGCTTTGCGGCAGCAACCGGGCATTCATCACATCCCAGAACCACGGCTTTGCCATTGATCAGAACACGCTTTCCGATGAATGGGAACCTTTCTTCATCAACCTCAACGATGGCACCAATGAAGGGTTGCGAAACAAAAAGAAAAAGATCTTTTCCGTCCAGTTCCACCCCGAAGCTTCCAGCGGCCCCACCGATACAGAATATCTTTTTGATGAGTTCCTGGGTATGATCAACAACAAATAGAACCACTTAGACACTTAGGGCACACAGATACACTGAGATTGTTGAGGACCTGAAAGGAACAGCACGTTTTAAGTGTGTAGTATAGGATGGATGAACAGATTTTATAGACTAAAAATTGGCATCGTAAAAGATAATAAATTAGGTTGAGTCTGAAATTATCGCAAAGTGTCACTAAGAGTAATAGAAGTCTATTAGCGTAAATATCCGGAATGGCTATTATAACTAAAAAACTGGTCAATGAAATTTCATACACAATTGTCGGTTGTGCTATTGAGGTGCATAAAACTTTAGGACCAGGATTACTGGAGTCAGTATATCACAACTGTATGAAGGATGAAATGCGAAACTGGAATCTGAAATTTGAATCGCAGGTTTGGGTTCCCGTCAGTTATAAGGGGAAAGATTTAGGCGGTAAATTCAGACTCGATTTTCTGGTCGAGGATTTGATAATCGTTGAACTGAAGGCTGTGGATAACCTGATCCCGCTTTATCAGGCTCAACTTTTATCCTACCTGAGATTGGCGAATAAACCAAAGGGTTTGCTGATTAACTTTCATTCGGAAAATATTGTCAGCCAGTTGATTCCTTTGGTGACTGAGAAATTTGCCCTTTTACCTGAAAAATAAAATTTTAAGATCCTTAGAGAACTATGCCTTAATGACCTTCCGGAAAAGAATTTTCCTAAGTGACTCTATGTGATCTGAGTGTCTAAGTGGTTGAAACAAATACCTGAAAATGAAAAAAGTCCTTATCCTTGGCTCAGGCGCCCTCAAGATCGGAGAGGCGGGCGAATTTGATTACAGCGGATCGCAGGCGCTGAAAGCATTGCGTGAAGAAGGGATCGAAACCGTGCTCATCAACCCGAATATCGCCACCGTGCAAACCAGTGAAGGGGTCGCCGATCATATCTATTTCCTGCCGGTGACGCCTTTCTTTATTGAGAAAGTCATCAGAAAAGAGCGCCCCGAAGGCATCCTGCTCTCGTTTGGCGGACAAACGGCGTTGAATTGCGGCATCGAACTTTATAAAACCGGCGTACTGGAAAAATACGGCGTCGAAGTGCTTGGCACGCCGATACAATCCATTATTGATACCGAAGATCGTGAAATATTCGCCGAAAACCTCCGCCATATCAACATCAAAACGCCGAGGAGCATTGCCGTCACTACGATAGAGGATGCTCTGAAAGCCTCCGAAACACTCGGTTTCCCCATCATCGTCAGGGCTGCTTTCACTCTGGGCGGACAGGGGTCGGGTTTCTGTAATAATAAAGAGGAACTGACGAAACTGGCCGTGAAGGCATTTTCCTATTCCTCCCAGATTTTGGTGGAGGAATCGCTCAAAGGCTGGAAAGAGGTGGAATACGAGGTTGTCCGCGACCGTTACGACAACTGCATCACGGTTTGCAACATGGAGAATTTCGACCCGCTGGGCATCCATACCGGTGAAAGCATCGTGGTTGCCCCGTCGCAGACGCTTACCAACCGCGAATACCATAAGCTCCGTCAGCTTTCGATTGAGATCGTGCGCAATGTAGGGATTGTCGGCGAATGCAACGTGCAGTATGCCCTTGATCCCGGCAGCGAAGACTACCGGGTCATCGAGGTTAATGCGCGCCTGTCGCGGTCGTCGGCGCTGGCATCCAAGGCAACCGGATATCCGCTGGCATTCGTGGCAGCCAAACTGGCCCTGGGCTATGGCCTGCACGAGTTGAAAAATGCCGTAACACGCACCACCACCGCCTTTTTCGAACCCGCCCTGGATTATGTCGTCGTGAAGATCCCCCGCTGGGACCTGAATAAATTTATCGGCGTTTCGAAGCATATCGGCTCCAGCATGAAAAGCGTAGGCGAAGTGATGGCCATCGGACGGACTTTTGAGGAGGCCATCCAGAAAGGGTTGCGCATGGTAGGGCAGGGGACGCACGGTTTCGTCGGCAACAGCGACATCGAATTCCCCGATATCCGCAAAGCCCTGGCCGAACCAACCGATATGCGTATCTATTCCATCGCCAGCGCCTTCGAGGCAGGGCTGACGGTTGAGGAAGTCCATAACCTGACAAAGATCGATGCCTGGTTCCTGGTGAAGCTCAGGTCGGTTTTCGATGTCATGATGCAACTGAAGGCCTGCGACAGCATTGAAAAAATCCCGGCAGGCTTGTTATTAACGGCGAAACAAAAAGGATTTTCCGATTTTCAGCTTGCCCGCTTTGTTACAAAACACGAAGGAAATCTGCATGCCGAAATGCTGGAATTGCGCCGTTACCGGAAATCGCTGGGCATCGTGCCTTACATCAAACAAATCGATACGCTGGCCGCCGAATACCCGGCTCAAACCAACTACCTCTACCTTACGTACAATGCTGATGCCCACGACATCGTGCCCGAAGACGACCGGAAATCGGTGATCGTGCTGGGATCGGGGGCATACAGGATCGGCAGTTCCGTGGAATTCGACTGGTGTTCGGTCAACGCCCTGAAAACGGCTAAGGATGAAGGTTATCGCGGCATCATGATCAACTTCAATCCCGAAACGGTAAGCACCGATTACGATACCTGCGACCGGCTGTATTTCGATGAGCTGTCGTTCGAAAGGACGATGGATATCATCGAGTTGGAACAACCCAAAGGGGTGATTGTGAGCACCGGCGGACAGATTGCCAACAACCTGGCGATGCGGCTTCACCGGCAGGGCGTTCCTGTTTTGGGTACTTCGCCCGAAAGTATCGATAAGGCCGAAAACCGGCACAAATTCTCATCATTGCTCGATCAGTTGGACATCGATCAGCCGAGGTGGAGTGAGTTAAGCGAAATGGAACATATTTACGACTTTGTTGACGAAGTGGGTTACCCGGTGCTGATACGTCCGTCGTATGTGCTGTCGGGCGCTGCCATGAATGTGGTGAGCAACCGCCAGGAACTGGATTATTTTCTCACCCTGGCAGCCAGGGTTTCCAGGGAATTTCCGGTGGTGGTGACGGAATTTGTGCAGCAGGCCAAGGAGATTGAAATCGACGCCGTAGCCGACAAGGGAGAGATCATCGCCTATGCCATTTCGGAGCATATCGAATTTGCCGGCGTTCACTCGGGCGATGCCACCATTGTATTCCCGCCCCAGAAGATGTATTTCGAAACGGCCCGGCGTATCAAACGGGTTTCGCGCGATATCGCCCGCGCCCTCAACATCAGCGGACCGTTCAATATGCAGTTCCTGGCAAAGGATAACGACATCCGGGTTATCGAGTGCAACCTGAGGGCGTCGCGCAGTTTTCCCTTCGTTTCGAAGGTGCTGAAAATCAATTTCATTGAGCTGGCTACGCAGATCATGCTGGGCAAAACCGTCGAAAAGCCGCATAAATCGGCTTTCGACCTCGATTATGTCGGTATCAAGGCGCCGCAGTTCTCGTTTTCAAGGCTGCATGCCGCCGATCCCGTGCTGGGCGTAGAGATGGCCAGCACCGGCGAAGTGGGATGCATCGGCGAGAATTACTATGAAGCATTGCTCAAAGCCATGCTCTCGGTAGGATACAGGATTCCGGAAAAGAACATCCTGCTTTCCACCGGCGATGCAAGGTCGAAGGTGGAACTGCTCCGAAGCGCGCAGATGCTGGCCGAAAAAGGCTATCACCTGTTTGCCACTCCCGGCTCTGCCAGGTTCCTGAACGAAAACGGCGTTGAGGCGGTCACCCTTTACTGGCCCGATGACGAAGCCACTCCCAACACCCTGGAATACCTGCGCAACCGCAAAATCGACCTGGTGATCAACATTCCGAAAAACCTTTCGAAGACGGAGTTAAACAACGATTACCTCATCCGCCGGTCGGCCGTGGATTTCAACATACCGCTCATCACCAACGCCAGGCTGGCCAGCGCCTTTATCTATGCCATCTGCAAGCTGAAGCCCGAAGAAATGGCGGTACTGAGTTGGGAAGAGTATTGAGATAGAAATCATTATCGCAATCATGTCCGAAGACCCTGAAGGTTTTCAAAACCTTCAGGGTCTGGTGCATGATTATAACGCAGTATCCGTTATTGAAAAATTCTATGGAAGAATCAGATTTGACGATTGCCTTACCGGCTTTCTTAATTTCATCAGTGAATTTTCAGGTAATTCAAGAATATTTTTCAATAAATCTGAACAACGCGTTTTTTTTATTTGCTTTTTATATTTCTTCACTATATTTACAGCGTTATAAAATTAAAGCTTTCTTTTAGGAATATAGAATTATTGATGATATCAGGCCAGAAAGCTATTGAAATCTAAACGTGAACTTCTTAATTCACATTATTAATAACATACTAATTTATTTAAAATGAAAAAAATCCCCCCCTCCGCATGATTTCGTTATCGAAATTATCTGCAGCATTAGTGGTATCCATTACACTAATCTCATTTGAAAACCTTTACAGTCAGGCCAATTACCAGGTAAATGGAAGGACAATAACCAAATTAAACAATAAATACTATAATATCGTTGGTGACGATACTTTAAAGGTTATTGAAAACCATTTCCTCATAGTACCAGTAATCGGACAAGAAAAAATTGCTATGGATTATCTGGGTTCTCATTTTACGAATTCAATAACCTATCATGATGCCTTGAAATTCATTGATTTCAGAGTTAGTTCAAATCAAGATTATGTTCAGATTGTCAATGAAATAGGATCTCTTGGATTTGTCTCTAAATTGATTACTGCCAACTATTTGACAAACATTGCCCAGGGAATTCCAAATGATCCGTCAAGTTCAAATAATGGTTGGGTTATTGAAGCAATGGAACTCGATGCAGCATGGGAAATTACAACCGGTAATCCGCAAACAATTATAGCTATTATTGATGACGGTCGTGATTACGATGATATTGATCTGAATCAATCAGAAGCCCAAGGTTGGGATTTCATAGATGATGATGCTGATCCTGATCCGATGATTAATTATCCCTCGCATGGGACAGCGATGAGTGGGTGTATTGGTGCAAGAACAAATAACAATTATGGAACATGGGGAATAGCAGGTGGTTGGAATAGTGCACCGGTAACAAAAATGATGTTACGTAACCAAGGCCGGGATCCTGTAACAAATGATTTACTTTTTGATGTTCTGGGTTTTTTAGAAGCGATTGAATATGCAATTGATAATCAAGCGAAAATTATCAATATGAGTTATGGGGCTCCTGTTGAAGCCTGGATCAATGCCGGCGGAGAAGAGTACATGATTCAATTGAATAATGCAATCAATACAGCTCATGAAGCCGGTATAGTAATGTTTGCATCTGCTGGCGATGCGGGCTATTCATATGTATTTTATCCGGCTTCACATGAACATGTCATATCATGCGGTGCTAGTGATTACTATTCAGCGCGTCTTATTAACTCTTTGTATCCTATTTGTACTTCCAATTACGGGACAGGCGCAGAAATTACGCTTCCAGGCGATCATATTATGGCCAATTGGGGCGATGGAAATGTTCCGTATCCAAATCACCTGCAATTTTCTTCGGGTTCAGGCACTTCATTTTCAACAGCATTTGCTTCAGGAATTGCATCTCTCATGATTGCTGTAAATCCTTGTTTAACACCTGATGAGATTAAAGAAATCCTGTATAAAAGTTGCAGGGTATGGGACGAATTAACTGGTTTTATTCCATCGCCAGGCTGGACTTCTGAGCTTGGCTATGGGATAGTTGATGCGTATACTGCTGTTACATTAGCTAGTTATTCTGTAACAGAGAATATTTCTGATAATATTACCTGGAACAGTAATCGGACTCGTGGAAATATTATAATTAATTCCGGAGCATCATTAACCCTGGATGATATGGAACTGGATATGATAGACAACACCGGCATCACGGTCATGCCTGGCGGAAAACTATATGTAAATAATTCTGTCATAACTAATTCATGTAACTCAACTACCCACCGATGGAAAGGAATTACGGTTTATGGAGATAATTCAATATCCACCCAATCTCCTACATATCAAGGGTTGGCAATGCTTACAAACGCTACAATTGAAAACGCCGAGAAAGCTATCTATATTAAAAGAACATCTGAATATGGAGGCGGGATGGTTTGGGCTTTAAATTCTGACTTCCTGAACAATGATGTCGCTATAGATTTTGAAAGGTACGATTACGCTAGTTTTAGCCATTTTACCGGGTGTACTTTTGAAGTCAATCAGGACTTTGTTGGAACATATTCGGATAACAGTATAATGGTAAATTTGAGAGCAATGTATGGAATGCGATTCTCTTCGTGTATTTTCAGGAATGTTTATTCTGACGCTCCCATCGGAGTGGGAATTAAGTCCTATGGTAGTGACTTCACTTTAAACGGAGTCTGTAGTTCCAATGTTTTACCCTGTCCTGACGAATATATTAAACGCAATCAGTTCAATAACCTGAACCGGGGTATTTATGCTCAATATAATTTTGCCGGTGCAAAAACAAAAATTACATACACTGATTTCATTGGCAACAACAGAGGCGCTTATTTCAGTAATTGCGGATATTTTGATATCCTTAATAATGATTTCCAGATACCCGAGTATACACTCAATGGAATTGATAAATACGGGTTATACCTGGAAGGATGCACTGGTTACCATCTTGAGAACAATGTTTTCGAAAGCGAGATTGCCAATACTACGGGGCAGATAGGCCTTTATATTTATAACTCGGGAACAACACAAAACTATGTGTATCGCAACACTTTCACCAGGTTGAGCCGTGCCGCTGTTGCCGACGGTAACAACCGGGCATCGGGTGGCGCCACAGGGCTTTGTTTCAAATGCAATGATTTCAGCGCTAACGGAACGGATATTGACGTATTGGCAACTACACCATCTGTATATACCGGTATTTCATTGTATCAGGGTTTGCCATCAGCAGGAAATCCAAGTACACAAAAAGATACCCTTGCAGCAGGTAATACATTTACGCTTTCTACAAGCGCTTACAATATCCGCAACTTATCGGGGAATGTATCTAATTATTATTTCCACCAGTACACTGATCCACTAAACATTAAAGTTAAACCGGATCCTGTTTATAATATTATCCGAAGTCAGAATGATAATACAACTTACAATAAGGCTTTTATTTGTAAATCGTGGATTTCTTCCGGTGCTCCTGCTATCGAAGACCTGATCGCTCAAAAAGAGGAATCTGAAACAGGCGCAGAAACTGCAGGTTTACAATTACAGGTACTTGTTGATGGCGGAAGCACCGAAAACCTTACTATGGATGTATTGGGTTCGTCCCCGCCCGAAGCACTTGAACTGCGCGACCAGTTACTTTCCGAATCGCCCTATTTGAGCGACACCGTGATGAAAACCGCTATTATGCAGGAAAACGTGTTGCCCAACGCCATGGTCCGGGATGTGCTGGTTGAAAATCCGCAGGCAGCAAAAAACAGTGAAATAATGGATATGCTTGACCAGCGCTGGAACCCCATGCCCGATTATATGCAGGACGAAGTGTCCGCCGGTATTAACGTTGTGGGTGGCCGTGAGAAACTGGAAGCCGTACGCGACGGGTGGAAGCAACAGGAAAGTTACCTTTACAACCGACTTGTAAGCGCCTACCTCACCGACACCATTAACCCTAATGCACCACAGGAGTTGAAGGCATTCTTACAAGCGGAGCAAACGCCCGAGGCAGGCTTCCTGCTTGCCGATATTTTGATGGGCGAAAGTAATTATGCTGCTGCTGTGCAGGCTGTGACAGCACTACAAGGCAACCCGGCCCTTAATGCCTCACAGGAACAACAGGCCGCCGATTACTTCACACTCATCGGGATACTGCAGGGGCTGGCTGCCGACAACATTCAACCCTTTGGCCTCGACAGCCTTCATGCCATACCTTTATTCGCCCTTTACGAAAGTGGCGACAATACTGCCTGCGTTGCCGCCCGTGATATGCTCGTTGCCTCAGGCTTACTCAGTTACCAGGAACCGATCAACGACTCTGAAGTGACCAAATCAATAAAGGCAGAATCAAAAACATTCATAAGTAAAGGCGCCGAAAGCGTTGAAAGTTTACGTTTGCTGCCCAATCCGGCCTGCACATATACCATCGCCGAATACAATATCCTTTCCAAGCAGGGCAATGCAGCGCTAACAATATATAACATTGGCGGAAACATAGTGTGGAAACAGAATATAGTGAAAGCAAATGATCAGTTGGTTATTGATTTAACCGGGTTCAAGCCGGGTGCTTACACAGTTACACTTTCGTGCGGGAACAAATCAATTTCTTCGCGAAAACTTACAGTATCCAGATAAATTTAAATTCTCTACCAAAGCCTGCTGTGGCAAGCAGGCTTTGGTTTCTCAATAGTATGAATAATGAAAACTGTGATTCACTATATAAGTTTGCTGTTATTGATTTTACCTGCATTTTGCAGCGCCCAATATGTGTGGAAAAAAAACTATACCCTGCCCTATGGCTCCTGGGCCAACGAAGTTACCGAAACCTACGATAAAGGGTACCTTACGGGTGGCCTGATCAGGAACCTGCAATCTCCCTATTTTGGGTATATTCTAAAAACTGATATCAACGGAAACAAACTATGGACAAAGGTGATTGATGGCGCCCGCGAAACAACTTTTGGCTCGGTAAACGCAACTTCCGATGGAGGGTTTATTGCAGGTGGGCACTACAATACTCAGGGTAATGATATTGATTCGTACGTAATAAAATTCAATGCCTGTGCCGAACCACAGTGGTGCACCATACTCCCCGACAATATTTACCATTACCCGACCATTATTTCAAGAGGGATTTTTGAAACGCCCGATGGAGGTTTTTTTGTGCACCGCATGTTCGAGGATTTTGTACCGGACGGACGAATATGGAGCATTGCAAAATTATCAGCATCGGGCAATGTGGAATGGCTCAATTATTATGTTTACAACAATCCTGACTGGTATCCCGGTTCGCAGCTACAATTGAGGACTACCTTAACAACCGATACCTGCCTGGTGGTTTGCGGGATGGTGAATGATACTATTTTTCATCCTGACCCCGGGGCTCAAAGCGATATGCCTTTCTGGTTCAAAGTGGATATTAACGGAAACCTCTTATGGGACAGAAAATGGAATTTATATTGGGGCGGTACCCCTGCTGAAGTTTATGCTGTTACGGAGGGTCGCAATAATTCTTATTACAGCGGAGGCATCATGGATCCTGGGTTGGGGCACCCTTATGTTTTTAAAATTGACAAAGATGGAGATTCCATATCATATTTCAACGTCTATAATCATCCCGGCTCAATAGCTTGTAAACCTCATTATATCAGGTCATTTAACGATACAACGCTTCTTCTTAACACCCAATTTGGGGTTACATACACTGACAATTGGTGGTCACTTCAACTTATTGATACTTTAGGGAATAATTATAAATGTATCTATAAGCAAGAGCACAATATTCCAATGATGTCAATTAAAACTTTTGATAACAAAATAGTTGTACTGGGTATTGATATGTCTGGTAATGGCGCTTTCCCTTATGATTGGATAAGTTTAAGCAAATTCAACACCAACCTGGAGTACGATAGCATATACACCGCCCCCCGCACCTACGACAGCCTGTGCCCTCACCCCATAGTAAGCGATACCATTCCGGTGCCTCCCAACTGCCTTGTGTTTACCGCCCTGCCGGAGGTGAAAGGCACAAGCGATATACTCCAGCTAAAGGTGTACCCCAATCCTGCCTCGTCATACACCACTGTAGAAATGCCGGAATTTTCGTTAACTACAACCAAAAGTAAATCCGTGAATCAGCAACAGTACCGCCCGTTAAAAGGCGAGGTGGAACTGTCGCTTATTAATATTAGCGGTAAAATCGTTAATACCGATGTATTTGACGCTTCGGAACGCAACCATGTAGTAAATGTCAGTAAATTGCCCGAAGGAATGTATGTATTGCACCTTACCCAAAAGGGGAAATTTGTGGCACAAGGCAAGGTGATGGTGTTAAGATAATTATGACCGAAAAGCCTGCCATTATTAAACTTTCGTCCTTTAATGACGGAAATGGTGAAACCGGTAATTAACCTCTGCCGAACAGGCAATATTACTGCCTGCATCATAGCCCTTAGACCCTGAAGGTTTTCAAAACCTTCAGGGTCTGGTGCATGATAAAGGCACATGGGAATCAGGCCATTGCCGGCGGAAAAGTGATGGTGGTGAAATAGCGGTACCGGGTTGGTCAGCGGGCGCAGGTTGTTACCGGCAGGATGCCGGTTATTAAAATTATTCTTTATTTCCCGGCGCCGTATGCGAGAACGCGCTCATCACATTTTCGAGGTAAGTTTTCGTGACGGGGATATCCATGGCTGAAGCCGCATCCAGTTCAAGCCGCACGCCGTCCTTGTCGCGGCGTATCACTTTCACTTTTTCGCTGTTCACCATGTATGAACGGTGACAACGTACTATATCGGTCGATTTTAATTCTTCTTCCAGTGTGCGCAGCGAATTCCTCAGGATAAACCGCGACACTTTCTCGCCGTTCAGGTAATAGATATTCACATAGTTATCCGATGCTTCGAGGTACAGGAGGTTCTCCTTCTTGACCGAAAACCGAAGCACCCCCTTTTCGTCGGCAAACGGCATCATCTGTTTTGAGGTGTCGTTCACGGGCTGCCCCTGGGCCAGTTCGGCCAGTTTGGACTTTTTATCCAGATACGAAAAGTACAGCCACGAAACCGAATAAGGCAGCAACAGCACCAGCGCGGTATTCTGGATCGAAGCCTTCCATAAATCGGGGAAATAGCGCCTGTCGTGCAGGATGTACTTTACATAAAAGGTATAAAACAGCGACATGAAAGCAATTTCGGCAAGCACCCATCCCAAATACTGCCAGTAGTTGATGTCTTTTTTCCTGCTGACGTAATACATGATGATCCTGCTGATAACGATCACCAGGACGCCGGTTAGGATGACGAGGCTGGAATAGAACAGCAATTGCCACTTGGTGACATGAAACCACACGTCGACGCCGAAAGGCGAATAAACATTGATAAAAACCAGTGCAAAAGCAGCGGTAAAGAGCACCAGCTTTACAATGTTCCGCTTATGGGTAAGGAAATGCGGTATCGGGCTGTTGAAATCAGGCATCATCCGGAGTTTGGAATGTCAAATTTAGTCCATTCCGGCAAATAATATTCTTAAATCGCGAATTCCTGCATCCGGAATTTTACCCCATATTTCCGGATTTTACCCCTCCATGCGACTTTTCATCCCATGGGAGCGGGCTGTAACCCTTTTAATTGAAAGGCGTTCAGGGCCGCAGTTACTTTGCATCGTCACTTTTATGACGCCGACCATGGAATATACTTCAACATATCACAACCTGAAATCACAGTTCAGCCTTTCGGCAGATGAAATAAAGTTTTCGGACAGCCATATATCGTGCCGTACCTTTTCATTTCACTCCCCGGGGTGTCCGACCGACGATTTTAATAATCAAACCAGCACATCCGGGATATTTTCGGAAGCCGGCGAATCGATCCGCGAAAACCAGTCGTTCACATACCCGGTAATATTTCCGGATTCCGGAGATAAATTCGGGCAGGCAATAGTGCTGCTTCACGGGCTGAACGAACGAAGCTGGACGAAGTATCTGGTATGGGCTTATTTTCTGGCCGAAAAAACGGGACGTCCCGTGATCCTTTTTCCCATCGCCTATCATATGAACCGGTCGCCGCTGGCATGGAGCAATCCCCGGATCATGACGCCGTTGCTGACGGAACGAAATATCCATCTCGGGCATGTCCCCATGGCTTCCTTCGCCAACCTGGCGCTGAGCGAAAGGCTGTCAGAAAATCCGGTGCGGTTTGTGACTTCCGGCGTGCAAAGCGCCGGCGACCTTGAACAACTGGTCTTGCAGATCTCGGCCGGCAATCACCCGCTTTTCGAAAAAGGTGCGCATATCGACCTGTTTGCATATTCCATCGGGGCATTCCTGGCCCAGATCGTCATGCTGGCTAATCCCGGCAACCTGTTCACTGATAGCCGGCTGTTCATTTTTTGCGGCGGGGCCTTTTTCGACCAGATGGACGGCACCTCGAAACTTATCATGGATAAAAATGCTTTCGATTGCCTGAGGAAGTATTATATCCAGGATCTGGGCACGAAATCGGACAATCATCCGGGATTTGCAGAGTACCTGAAGAGCACACAGTTGGGGATGGCTTTCAGCGCCATGCTTTCGTCCGGCAAGCTGAAGGCATTCCGGGAAGGTGTTTTTTCGAAACTGAAAAACCAGATTTCGTCTGTAGTGCTGAAAAACGATAAAGTGATACCGGCGGCAGGGACCCTCGAAGCCCTGGGGGGCGGTTCCAGCATCGAAGTGATGGATTTCCCTTATGAATATTCGCATGAAATACCGTTTCCCGTCGGGGAAAAAGGCATCATCCCCAGTGTGGATGCGGCCTTTAAAGAAGTTTTCAGAAGAGCTTCGGAATTTCTCAGATAGAAAATTGCTTCTCCGGAGGTGACTCCGCTTATCTGAAAAGAAGCCTGAACACCTCTTCCACTTTGGTTACGGTCACCACGCTGATTTGCCGGGCGGCAAGCTTTGAAGGTTTGGTATTGTATTTCGAGATCACGATGGTTTCGTATCCCAGCTTTTCGGCTTCCGCTATGCGTTGCTCGATGCGGCTTACCGGGCGGATTTCGCCCGAAAGCCCTACTTCGCCGGCAAAGCACGTCTTGGAGTCGACCGGTATATCGCCGTTCGACGACAGTACAGCGCTGATGACCGCCAGGTCGATGGCGGGGTCGTCGACGCGGATGCCGCCGGCGATATTCAGGAAAACATCCTTGGCGCCCAGCCTGAAACCGCTTCTTTTTTCCAGGACCGCCAGCAGCATGTTCAGGCGACGGATATCGAAACCGGTGGCCGAACGCTGGGGCGTGCCGTAGGCTGCCGAACTTACCAGCGCCTGTATTTCGATAAGGATAGGCCGCAACCCTTCGACGGTGGAGGCAATAGCGACGCCGCTTACTTCCTGGTCCCGCTGCGAAAGCAATATTTCGGAAGGATTCGACACTTCGCGGAGGCCGTTGTCGCGCATCTCGAAGATGCCCAGCTCCGAAGCGGAACCAAAACGGTTTTTTACGGCGCGGAGGATACGGTAACCGTAATTGCGGTCGCCTTCGAACTGCAATACGGTATCTACCATGTGTTCCAGGATTTTCGGCCCTGCCAGGCTGCCGTCCTTGGTAATATGCCCGACCAGGAAGACCGGCACGCCGGTTGTTTTGGCGTACCGCTGCATCTCGGCGGCGGTTTCACGGATCTGGGAAATGCTGCCGGCGGTGGATTCTATAATATTGGTCTGCAGGGTCTGGATTGAATCGGTAACAACCAGTCCGGGCTTTATGGCTTCGAGGTGCTGGAAGATGCTCTGCGTATTGGTTTCGGTAAGGATAAAGCATTCGTTGCCGTTGTATCCGATGCGTTCGGCGCGCATACGGATCTGCTGTTCGCTTTCTTCGCCCGAAATGTATAAAACCCGCCGGTTCTTAATTTGCAGCGCCACCTGGAGCATAAGCGTCGATTTGCCGATGCCCGGTTCGCCGCCTATCAGCACGAGGGAACCATCAACCAGCCCGCCGCCCAGCACCCGGTCGAGCTCGCCGTTGCCGGTACTGGTCCGTTGTTCATTGCCGGGGGCAATATCATGGATGAGCTTCGGGCGGCTTTCCGTAGCTTTGAAATTACCGCCGCTTTTTGCTCCGCCGTCGCCATGCTGAACCACCTCTTCCACGAAGGTATTCCATTCACCGCACGAACTGCACCGCCCCATCCATTTTGATGACTGCGCCCCGCAGTTCCGGCAGAAAAAACTTGTCTTGATTTTAGCCATGTAATATGCCCGTTTGAATTCTTATTTCTGAGTTCTGTGTTTTGCGTTTTAGCCTTTAGCTCTTGGCTCTTGGCTCTTGGCGTTTTGCGTTTTGCGTTCTGTGTTTTGTGTTTTGTGTTCTGTGTTTTGCGTTTTAACATAAGGCTGTTAGCCATTAGCCGTTAGCCGTTAGCTTCTGCCTGCCACCCGCAGGCTTACGCCCGGCAGGCTATGCTCCTTCCCTTCTCCGTTCTTCATTCTGCGTTCTGCGTTTTGCGTTTTAACATAAGGCTGTTAGCCATTAGCCGT
>Ga0209099_1001457_pt1 | contig 23570 bp, 25 predicted proteins | sample AD_JPNHW2_MetaG_FD_184430 | JGI IMG/M metagenome (GOLD analysis project Ga0209099, IMG submission 184430) | Active sludge microbial communities of municipal wastewater-treating anaerobic digesters from Japan - AD_JPNHW2_MetaG (SPAdes) (version 2) | ecosystem: Engineered > Bioreactor > Anaerobic... | reverse complement strand
AAAAAAGAAGTTATCAAAATGGCTGAAGAAGGCTATGTACCGCCTATTGCAATGCCTATCAAGGTTTTCGGACAGGATGCTATGGGTGCGCTTGACGCGAATATTCCTGACATGCTCGCCGGATACCAGATTGCTCCTCACATCGCTACAGTTGTAAGGCGTGTAGGTTATGTAATCTCCGGTGGAACAGCATTCAAAGGTGAAGCGATTTCTGAAGATGCAATGCTCAGACTCGAAAGAGAAATGTTTGTTGATTGCTGGAAAACAGAAGGCTCACAGAAGATGGCTGAGCACATGGCTACAAAAGGAAAACCGCTGTTCATATAATCTTAAAAATTTTAAAACATGTAAATTTGAAAATCCCTTCCCTTCGCGGGGAGGGATTTTTTTATTAATGCTCTCTCATTTCTTTTAAATGTAACTTGCTTGACGTAAAAATCATTAATGCACCCATTTATTGATATACCCTTTACGGAATATGATACTCTTTTATTTGAGGTGCATGCAATGAAAAATAACGAAATAGAATCATACCAGCCTTACGGTCAACTGGCCGTTGAACTTCCAGCGGCTCCGCCATGCTACACCAATATGCAGGCCCGCCTTATAGGGCATACGCCAAATACCGGGCTGACAGTAACGTTCCCTGTTGTTGAATCATATACCAACCCTGCAGGTTCAATGCAGGGAGGTTACATCACAGCTGCCTTTGACAATGTTTTCGGACCGCTCTGCTACAGGGCTTCAGGGACAGGGTCTTCAGCCATGGTGGATATTAACACCAGTTTCCACCGCCCTGTATTTCCCGGGGATGAGCTTACCATTACTGCGCGCGTTAAGGCAAAGGGTAAAAGAATCATACACATGGAGGGTGAAGCGTATAACAGGGAGAACAAACTTGTTGCATCGGCAAGCTGTGATTACATGATTACCGGTGCTTAGAGGCCGGGAATATCCACCGGAAAGCCGTTACTAAAACGAGCTTGACTTTCTGTCCCAAGAAAGTTTATATTAATATTGTTTAAATTAACGTGCTACCGGTAAATAAATTTGAAAAAACTGCGCATTGCATTATACCTCTTTGTACTCGTATCAGTTTTAGGAGTCTCATATTATCATATCTTTGAAAGAATGACAATTTCTGATGCTATATTCATGATAGCAATAACGCTCAGCACTGTCGGCTACGGTGAAGTTCAACCCCTTTCGCCCACCGGGCGCATAGTTACTGTTTTTATAATCTTATTCGGTATTACAATCACCGGTTATACAGGCGGTACTTTCATAAGGATGCTCATCGAGGGTGAATTGAGTAAAAAGTTCGGGAGAAAAAAAGTGGAGAAAAAAATTCTAAAACTCAGGGATCACTATATAATCTGCGGCTATGGAAGGATCGGCAAACTTATTACAAAAGAGCTGAAAAAGCATAATGAAAAATATATCGTGATAGAAAATGACAGCAGCCAGATTGCCGACCTTGAAACCTCGGCAACGCCATACATGCTCCTTGATGCACGTGACGAGAATACTCTTATTAAAGCAGGAATTACCAGGGCAAAAGGACTGGTAACTGCAGTCATGTCTGACGCTGACAACGTATTCATCACCCTTACCGCAAGAATGCTCCGCCCGGATATTTATATTCTGGCAAGATCGTCTGAGCCGCAAAATGAAAAAAAGCTTCAGAGCGCAGGTGCGACCAGGGTTGTGTCGCCTTACCTTATCGGCGGGCAGCGCATGGCCCAGCTACTTGTGCGTCCAACGGTTGTTGACTTCATTGACATTGCAACAATGGATGATAAGTTCGGCCTGCGCATGGAGGAGGCAAGGATCAGGCACGCGTCACCTTATGTCGGCAAGACTTTAATCGACAGCAACCTTAGAAAGGATTATGGAGTAATTATTGTTCTCATAAAGAAGGCCAGCGGTGAGATGAAATTCAATCCAAGCCCGAATGAAATTCTTGAAAAAAATGATGTGCTTGTTATGCTCGGCAAGGTCCCCGATCTTGAAAAGGTTAACGCGGTTATCTGATCTTTTTAATTACCCTGCCAGTTTCAACAAAAGAGAGACCCACCCCCTGCCGGATGCTGATCATTACAGCTTCAATGACTGGACTCTGGACTGAAGATCTGGACACCCACTTGACAATAAAATTTGCGCCTATTCCTCCTGATACGTCATCTTCGGCAATAACAAGATCAAATGTCTCAAGGGGTCTTACCCTTATGGGCTTACCAAGGAACCTTTTGACATTTTCCCCCTTCGAGTTATTGTAGTTGATCTCTTTTATAAATATTTCATTTACAGTATCGATATTCCTTATGCCGAGAGTTACGGTGAGATTATATACTTTCGAGCTGTCCCTGTAATATATACTGGAATAAACAGGCACATAAACATATTCGCCTGCAGCTATGGATGAATCCGGAATATCCTGTGAAAGTTCATGAGCTGTAATTTTCTGCATATTAAGCTTATGAAAAAAATCGAGTCCGGGTTTCCCGCCGGATAAATCACCGCACGTGATAAATACAGGGAGAATTAAAAGCATAAAAATCTTTTTCATATCAGGTCCTCTCATGTCGATTAAACAGCGGAAACATCATGTAATAAACCGGCAGTAAATATTACACTTAACTTATGAAATTATTACGCACAGGTCAATAACAATTAGCAATTGAGACAAAGATATACCGGATAGAACCTTTCAGGCCTGTTATAATCTATCTCTTCATTCTTTTCATTGAAACTGACTTTACAGTAAATCGATATGCCTGATCTTTACGGAATTTACATATTGCTGCCCCTCCTTAAGAACATGCCTGAAGTATCGCTGTACAGGCTGCGGAAGGCCGTTAAGCTGCCTGTATCTGAAAGTTCCGGGCTGAAATCCTTCCTGATAACTGTAAAGTTGTTTTACCTGTTTATTAAACTGCATGGATAGATTTATCCTGCCTGCAATGAAGATTCCGGCTGCAGGTAGTATTACAGACAGTGTAATGTACACGGCCTTTCTTTTAATGGCATACCTCGTGAGATGTTGTATGATTAATAGTATATTGAGTTATTTCAAGGGCCAATTAAAATACAGATTTGCAATAAATCAGGCTTTTATATTGCCAATACCGCATGATTTCAGTTAATTTGTATTATATCCGAACCAGGGAGCAAGCAAATGAAATCTGAACGTCTTCTGATACCGTTACTTCTGTTAACCCTGATAAGAGCTGCGTTATCCGGAACCGATCCGTCGCAGGATCTGATGAACCTTGACATGACAGAGTCCGGCGCTTATGAAAGTGTAACCCGGCTTCTTGATTCAGGCGCAAGTTCAAATGCGTACACCAGAGACGGAGACAGGGCCATATTCCACGCGGTAAAGAGCGGAAACAGGGATATCGTCAATCTGCTGCTTGAGCGCGGCGCCGATCCCAACGTCAGTTTTAATGATGCAGCGGGATCTCCCCTTGATTCTGCAGTCTCAGCCGGTGACCCTGAGATTGTACTCCTTCTTATAAAAAATCGGGCGGCAGCAGACTATAAAATGCGCGGCGCACACACGGCACTTCATACTGCATGCATGCAGAAGGAATCTCAACAGGTCAGTGCCATAATCACAATACTTCTGCAGAACGGTGCAGATGTTAATGCAGTAACACATCTAGGCGTAACGCCGTTAATGAATGCTGTTGAGGCGGACAACACTGCCGCTGTAAAAATACTCCTCCAGCACGGCGCTGATCCGCGTATCCGCAACATAAAAGGGGAGACAGCCCTGGACCTTGCCGTAAACGGCGGGAAAAACGGGGAGATTATTACCCTCCTGAAATCGTGGAAGAAAAAGGGAAAATAATTTTTTTCTTGTAAAGAAGAGAGACCGGGTGTATTATCCCTGATACGTATTAACCATGAAACTACACCCTGACAGCATAATTTCAGACCCTTTTACACTTCAGCATAAACATGCAGTGCATATCCTTTTTTCAGCAATAATTAAAAAATTGAGATCTTTTAATATTTTCTTCAGTCTAATAAGCAGGAAGGATGAAGAAACGGGGGATAACGAGCTGATCAGGTCATTTATTTCAGGCGACATGAGAAGCTTTGAACTCCTTGCAGAGAGGTACAGGGATATGGCATATAATCTCTGCTATAATATAACCGGCGACTACGACGAGGCCATGGACTGCGCGCAGGATTCATTTATCAAGGCGTACAGGAACCTGCACAGGTTCGAGTTCCGCTCGGCTTTTTCAACATGGCTCTATACGATCTGTGTAAACACATGCAGGAACCGGCTCACAGCGTCATGGAACAGGAAGCGCGTGCATGTGAACGATCTTGTACTGGAGAACCTTAAAGACTGTTCGCCCGACCCTGAAGATGAACTTATACGCAGCGAGCGTGAACTTATAGTCCGGGGCGCCATCGCCAAACTCCCGGAAGAGGAGAGGGTCCTTGTTGTACTGCGCGACATGGAGGGACGCAGCTACACTGAGATCACGGAGATTACAGGTATAATCCAGGGTACTGTGAAGTCAAGGCTGGCACGCGCAAGGCACCGGCTGCGAGGACTTCTCGAGGGGGAACTGTCATGAAATGCAGGGACGCACATGAACTGATAAATGCATATATTGACAACGGCATTGATCCCGCGAACGACAAACTGCTGCAGGAGCACCTTGCCCAATGTGAAAAATGCAGGGCTGAACTTAAATTTTTGATGAACTATAAAAAAACCCTGGCTGAAATTAAATCCGTAAAAGCGCCTGCTGGATTCATGTACGAACTGCGCCGCAGGATAGAGTCCGAAAGGTCCAGGCCTTACCGGAAATATTTTGATGCTGCGGTTGAATATATACGCAGCATCCACTTCCCTGCCGAAGCCGCGGCTCTTGTTATCCTGGTATCCATTATATTCACTCTTTACAGACCGGATAAACTTTTCATACGCAGGGTAACTACACCCGTTACTGAATATTCTGAAAATGCCGGTACGCGTGAAGCTGACACTGTCAGCAAAGGTTCAGGCCCTGCGGCAGATCAACCAGCCGCGAAAATTTATGGGGACAATGTAATTTCACGAAAACAGCCTTTTGCAGATGATAAGGTTTATCCGGTTGAAAAGGAGAAATCAAAGGGTGCGGACATTACTGAAAGATCCAATACCCTCGAAACTGCTGACAGTGTAAAGCGTGAGTCATCTGGTGCGGAGGAGCTTGCCGCATCTTCTGAGAATGAGAGCGATTTCTACATGATGGAGAAGAGTGCTGATGAGAAAAAGGATAGCAACAGATCCGAAAGCCGCGTCATGGGGAAACAGAGGCTTGATGCCGCGCCTGATATTACTCCGAAAGAGGTATGCCGCGGGTATAATGCTGAAATTGTTAAAACAAAAAAACTAAGTAACAGCGTTGTTGAATACACGATAGAGGTCAGGGATAACAATGCTGAAGCCGTTATGACCGGGCTGCGCAGACATTTTACTGTTAAATACAAGTCGAAAGAGATATATAATGGTCACATATATATTGTGCTGGAAATCAAAGAATAAAGGCGTGAACCATTCTCACTCACCCGAACGCGACCTGACCCATTTCTCTGTTACTGTCATGATTTTTTTGTAATTAATGGTGATGTCATGACCCATGTCAGGATAAATATATAATGTGCTGTCGAATCCTTCACTTATCATTTTGTTGTGAAGCGCGGCGCTCTGCTGCCAGGGAACAATGGCATCCTTTTTCCCGGTGAAGAGAAGTACGGGTACCCGCCCGGTCACATACAGCGGGCTGTAGACCTTTTTTATTTCATTGCTCCCCCCGGTCATAAACTCCAGCAGGTCAAAGGGTCTGCCTCCGGGTTTAAGGTCATCAATCTGCATCCTGTCGAACGCCCGCTTAAGATCAGGGTCCGTGAGATCTGTGACTCCGCAAAACGATACCACGCCCCGGATAAGCCCTTCAGGATCCCGCGTGAATGAATAGAGCAGTGCCATGTGTCCCCCAGCGCTGTGACCTGCTATGAATACAAGATCCTTTGAATATACCCAGCTCCCGCTGTTTTCCGTGACCAGAATCAAAACCTTTGATATATCTTCAAGAATATCATCAAAGCCTTTCCCTGTTACCCGCGCAAGCCTGTAATTGACCGAAACAACGGCAAATCCCCTTAAACTGAAGTATTCGCGCAGAAAGTTATAATCCGACTTGTCGCCGCTGATCCACGCGCCCCCATGCAGAAGTATAATTACCGGTGTCTTTAAAGTCCGTCCTGCTGGTAGAGAAATGTCAACCCTGTTCCGGGGATCCGCACCGTAAGATATATCGTAAAGAGTCTGGGCCTGATTATTTGATCCGCATGTACACCCGGTTATGGCATGAGATGTTATGACCAGCAAAAAAATCATAAGTGGAACATTAAGGCATGTTTTTATTACCGGATTCATACTTTCAAGGTACCTGCTTTTGCGGAGGAATCAATTCTTTTACTCTTCATGAAAGAATGAACCCCAGACACAGATGGCATCTGGAACATTGTTCCGGCAAACAAATAGTTTATCAATATTTTGACATAGAAATTCTTCTGCACCATATATTCTCTTTATAGAACAGCTGTAAAAAAAAGGTTATCTCTCTTAAAATTAATTAATTATCATTGACTTTTTATCAATACACTTCTAAATAAAAACCGACCCTTCGGTTCTTATTATAATAAACAAAAATAAACGATATATTTGCCGGCGTTTAATTTATTGTTTATTTAAAAACTGATCGGTCAGTTTTAATTATAAATATATTACCTTTTTGGGGGGGTGGCATTAATGAAAAGTCTTCGTCTTCTTATTATTCTGCTTTTCTTCGCAACAAGCATGCTGATTTCGTGTGAAAGCGGCGGCGGAAATTCAGGATCAAACACTGACTCAACCATAGATACCGACTGGACTGTCACGGATGATACGGTTTCAACCGGTGATACTAATTCTACAGGTGACACGAATACATCATCTGACATTGTCTCGACGGTCACAGATTATACCACTACACCATCCGGGACACAGCAGACAGGCCCTCAACCTGGTAATGGAACGGGATTAGTGCCGGCTACTGACGCCAATACAGGTGAAAACTACGATGTTACCTGGTCTGATAAGATTAAAATCGCGTCACCGTATGAAAAAGATGAAAAACTCATATATATCTGTGCCAATGTATGGCGGCCCGACGCAGAGAAATATAAAGGAAAAATATTCCCGCTTGTTATCATGTCAAGCAGCTGGGCCCTCAATGAATATGAATACCTTCCGGTTGCAGAGCATCTCGCGAAAAAAGGATATGTTGTTCTCAGCTATACCCACAGGGGATGGTGGGCAACAGACGGAGAGGCTTCCCTGGGCGGCGAAGCTGACTGGGTAGATTTTTCAAATATACTCGACTGGGCACTGGCCAAACTTCCGGTTGATCCGAACAACGTGGGAGTATCAGGTGTATCACTCGGCGGAGGCGCGGCATTGGATCAGCTGAGCAAGGATTCGCGGGTAAAGACATGCGCAGCCATTTCACCATATATTGACATGTACCGCAGCATGTATTCCCAGGATACGCCCCGCCTTTTCTGGGGAATAGTCCTCTGCGGCACAGCTGCTCTCCTCTCTAATGCAGATACGGATATTTTCAAGGTATGGAATGCCACTTTAAAACACATCAACCTGGACTGGCTCTATGAATTTATGCACGGCAAATCGCCTTCGGACTACATTGGCGAAGTCAACCGCATGAATAAACCGGTATACATCGCAACACAATTTGAAGATCACATGTTCCAGCCCGATACAGCCCTTGATTATTTTAACGCCCTTACGGTCAGCCATAAACGTCTTGATCTTTGCCTGGGAACCCATTTTTCAGGTGAAATGACCGGGATGCTGGGATTCGAAAACTACACCTATTCCAATGTTTTTAAATGGTTCGATTACTGGCTTAAAGGAATCGACACAGGGATTGTTCCCAACCATGCGAAGAGCGCCGTTATCACCATGGAAGATAAAAATACTCCTGGTACTCGTTCAGTGTATGATATGGACGATCTCTCAATTGTGAACGGTATATATTCATGGCCGATTAAAAAACTCGCCGCAGATACATATTACTGCGGTCCTAAAGGCACAGTCTCTAACGGCACCCTCACTTATACTGCCGGTACAGAGAAAGGAATAAATGCCATTTATTCCAGTACTTTGACCTATACCGTGGATGCCATTCTTCAGCAGTCTCAGGCCGGCGGTATGCTCGGTCCGATACTTGAACAGTTTAATATGCCGGTTATTCGCCATCTTTCAACTTTCGACAGGGCGACGACAATTGTTTACGAATCCCCGGTCTATACAACAGTAAAAAAAATCAGGGGGACTGCACATGCGACCCTGCGTATGTCACTATCAAGGTCAAACGGCCAGGTAGTGATGTACCTGTATGATGTAAATGAAAACGGCTACGCCACATTTATCACACATGGATTCAGAACCTTCTATGACTGGGAATTTACTTCTCTTGGATTAGCTAAAATCAAGAACGTGGTGGATATACCCTTTGTGGCGACTGCATATGATATACCCGCAGGCCACCACCTTGCGCTTGTTATAGATACAGGTGACCTTAATTACTGCAGGCCTGACGGGCTTCCGTTCATGTTAGCGCTTCATCATGGTGTAAACGGACAATCAAGCCTGACAATTCCATACGAACAATAGAAATATAAATACAAGTGCTCACTTTACGACCGGCGCGATTATCCGCACCGGTCTTTTTTTATTTATCTTTTATTATTTTGAATTCCGTGCGCCTGTTAATTTCGTCAAATCCCTTCCCGGTTCTGTTAACCACAGGCTGAGTCTTACCTGCACCTGATGTTCTGAAACGTCCCGCATCAAGACCTTTCCCGGTGAGATATTTTTTTACAGATTCTGCCCTTTCGAGACTGAGTTTGTTATTATGCTCATCGCTGCCATGCAGGTCAGTATGTCCAACAATGTCCAGCTTAACATCCCCGTTCTCTTTCAGGAAATCCGCAAGGGCGTCAAGATAGGGATATGATTCTTTTTTTAAGCCGGACTTGTCATAATCAAAATGTATGGCGCGTGTCTCGAAATTCGCCTCCCTTGTAAATATGAATGCAGAGTATAAATCGAATAACCCTATTCCGCCTTCACGGTTGGAGGAGATAAAATACCTCTGGTCCGCACGGGTGAGATACATCTCGTTTGCTTCGCTGTTTATTTTATTGCCAAGGTTTACCGGTTCACCGTATTTGCCGTCTTCGAAAGAAACAAAATAAAGATCATACAGACCAATGCTGTCCGGCCTGTTTGATGCAAAGAAAAACCCCTTGAGATCTTCGGCAGGAATAAGTCCCACATCCTGGAAACCTATGTTGAACGGGCCCTTCATCGGCCTTGGATTGACAAAGTTCCCGTCAACGTTTTCAGCCTCGACAAGAACCGTTTTGCTGCTGTCGCCGAAAAGCCACGTTGTATAATAAAGTTTCCCGTCTGAGGTAAGGCTGGGCGTCCTTTCGTGATGGATTGTGTTTACCTCTCCGGGCAGTGGTTCAGGATTTGTCCATTTCCCGTCTATGTTCTCGGACCAGTAGAGATCGAAGGAGACCCTTACCTGGTTATTTTCATTAGCAGGCATCTCCATGCTTCCATCACGGTCTGATGCGAAGACAAGGTATCTGCCGTCTGCTGATATGAACGGTGTTTCATCGTTATAGGGGGAATTCAGGATATCAAGCGGTTCCGGTGTTGACCATGCCCCGTCCCTGAAATAACTGATAAAGAGGTCCTGGTATTTCCCGTTCCGGTTCGAGTTGAAAATCATGTAGCTGCCGTCGGGACTTACCGCTGGAGCAAAATCATTCTGAGCACAGTTCACCTGTTTCCCCATGTTCTTCGGCGCTTCAGACGCGGTAAACTTCCCTGAATAAGCCATGGACGTGAACAGGCAGATTAAAGAAGTCAGAAATATTATCCTGTATTGCATGAAGACCTCCTGTCTTGTAAAATTTTCCGGATCTTTGCTGTTATATGATCCTTCCGGTAATACATCCCTGATCTTTTTATGATACTTTCATCCGGATAAAAATCAAGCTGTTTTATGGTAATCTCGGGTGAACTGGTGTTCTGTGAGACATCCATGCGCCCGGCTGGTTCATCTGATTAAATTTTCATCACTGAATTTCTTTTCCCGCCGTCAAGAAAACTTTTTATATTAAGGGATATCTCGCGTACCAGCCTGTTACGGGACTCACCGCTTGCCCAGGCGATATGCGGTGTTATGATCAGGTTGGGCGCTTTCAACAATGGATCGTCCGAATCAGGCGGCTCCTTCTCCATAACATCAAGCGCCGCGCCGGCAATAATTCCATTTTCAAGCGCCCATAGCAGCGATGAAGGTTCCACGATCGGTCCGCGCGCCATGTTTATAAGGAAGGCTGACAGTTTCATCAGGTTGAGAAAGTCACTGTTAATGATGTAACGTGAATAATCGGAGAGCGGCATATGTACACAGACAAAATCCGATGCGGCAGCGAGTTCATGAAGTCCCAGCCTCTTCACATACCCTGGATGCGGATCACCCCTGTCCAGGGCAATCACATCCATCCCGAATGCACGGCACAGCCTGGCCACCTCGCTCCCTATCGCTCCATACCCCATGATACCAGCTGTCTTTCCTTCAAGATCGCTGAACCTCCAGTTCCCCAGGGTAAAAACCGGAGACCTGCTCCATGTTCCGTCATGCGATGCTTCATTGTATTTTAAAATACTGGTGGAAAGCACAAGAATCATCGTCATGGTAAGCTGCGCTACTGAAGATGTTGAATAACCGGGTACATTAGCGACATGGATACCTCGCTGTGCGGCATCAACTATATCGATATTATTATAACCCGTTGCGGCCTCTGCTATCATCATCAGCCTGCGGCAGCGGGAAATCAAATCTGCATTAAAAACCACCTTGTTGGTAATGACGATATCCGCATCCATGCACCTCTCAACAGCCTCATCCGGTGCAGTTGTATCGTAACACTTGAGGGTGCCGAGTTCACGCAGCAGTGAAAAATCAATGTCACCGAAATCCACGGTGGAGGAATCAAGGAATACAATTTGCGGTTTCATATATAATCGGCCTTTCGTTTAAAATTCTTTTGAATTATGAAATTCTTCAAACCAGAGACAGACAACTATCTTCAATAATTGACTTGCTGCTAAACTCCCCCCCTCGATCACAGGTGAGTTGACCTAAAAATCATTCCTTCGAAAGCGGGCGACCCTCGGAAGAGCCCTGTTAATCTAATATACATAATATCCCGGTTTATTCCAGAATAGTTCAGCTTATTTTCATCTACGATCCGGCTGTAAGCCTTTCAATTATTTCAGTATACCTTTCGTTCAGCTTATCAATCCGGTCCAGCTTGTCTGTTGAATCCCCTACCCATACTGATCCCGGGTAACCGGTGCATACCTTCATGAATGAACCGTATGCCATCCTGTAATGCTCAAGAGCCTCACGCGCAGTTTTCAGCAGGCTGCTTTTTCTTACATCAAAATGATACCTGTGCTTTGTCGTCGCATACCTGCTCCAGTTGAATATATAATTACCCCTGTTCAGGTGGTCGATTGCGTACTTGTACCAGGCATACGCGGGATCTTTATGAAGAACAGGCAGTGTACCGCTGAAATCGACTGTTTCAGTCTCCCGCATTACATCAGCATCATTATTTCCCATGAGACACAGGTATGCTTCATTTATCTCCATGAGTATGAGGTTCTGCTCCCTGCGCTTCTCCTCCGGGAAAAGATCGGGGTGGTTCTGTTTCACCAGTTCCCTGTACCTTTTCTTTAAATCTTCCGGTGTTGAAGAAGAGCCTGTCTTAAGTATGTGCATGTAATTTTTCATAAAATAATATACACCTTACTGCATTCTAAGCGCCGGTAAACATTATGTAAATAAATAAACATAAATGTTTAGGGTTCTGCACAATGGTGATTTGAAATAATTTACAGCGTTTTTCAATTGAATCAGTATATAAAACGTCACTGCGAGGCACAAAATGCCGCGGCAGTCTGTCAGCGGTAAAAAACAGTTTTATTATATTATTTGCAGTCCTGCCTGAACAGATTGCTTCACTTCGTTCACAATGACAGTGCCTGATTATTTCGTAAACAGCTATTGTATAAGCTGTTTCTATACATTTCACTTGACAGTACCAGCCAGGATTTGTCTGAATATCTATTATCTCAAAAGGGGGATTCAATAATGTCCAGGGTATATAACTTTTCAGCCGGTCCGGGAGCCCTTCCCGAAAGCGTTCTTATAAAAGCCGCGTCTGAGCTGTTTGAATACGGCAAATCCGGCATGTCTGTCATGGAGATGAGCCACAGGTCAAAAGAATACATAACGATTATCACTGAAACTGAAGAGCGACTCAGACGCCTCATGAACATACCTGACAGCTACCAGGTGCTCTTCCTGCAGGGGGGCGCGTCGCTGCAGTTTACAATGATCCCCATGAACCTGATGACCATAAACCGCAGGTGCGATATAATCAATACAGGCGCCTGGACACAGAAGGCTATTATTGAAGCAAAAAAGTTCGGCACTGTAAATGTCGCTGCCTCGTCCGAGGACAGGACCTTTGCATACATTCCGCCATCTGACAAACTTAAACTGGACCCGGATGCGGACTACGTGCACATCTGCTACAACAACACGATATACGGAACAAAGTACAGGGAACTCCCCGCCACAGGAAACATTCCGGTCATAGCAGACATGTCATCGTGCATCCTCTCGGAGCAGTACAATGTGAAAGACTACGGCCTGATATTTGCGGGCGCGCAGAAAAACATAGGACCAGCTGGACTCACTATTGTCATAATACGCAAAGACCTGATGAAAAGGGTGCCGGAAAACCTTCCGTCAATGCTCGACTACCGCGTACATGCCGAGAACGGGTCCATGTTCAACACGCCACCCACATACGGCATATACATGGCCAAGCTGATCTTCGAGTGGCTTGAAAACCTGGGCGGAGTAGCGGAGATGGAAAAGATCAACAGGCACAAGGCGTCACTGATCTACAATTTCCTTGATGAGTCATCGATGTTCCGGGGAAATGTTGACAGGGAGTACAGGTCCCTGATGAATGTTACTTTCAGGACATCGTCCCCTGAACTTGACGCGAAATTTCTTAAAGAGACTGAAAAGAACGGTCTGGTCACTTTAGCAGGTCACAAAACTGCAGGCGGCATGAGGGCAAGCATATACAACGCGATGCCTGTGGAGGGTGTTGAAAAACTCGTTGCTTTCATGAAGCAGTTTGAGTCTGCGAACAGGTAACAAGAATATTCCGGAAGACCAGGGGGTCTCCCGGAACATGCAGCATTTTCAATCCTTGTAAAGTTTATCAATCTGCGGTTTATATTTCTGGTCAATGAACTTGCGCTTGAGTTTTAATGTCGGTGTGAGTTCACCTGCATCCTGTGTAAGTTCCGAAGGGAGAAGCATAAATCTCTTGATCTTCTCGACCTGCCCCAGGCTTTTAGTTTTCTCTTCTATCAGGTTTTCATAAAATTTATAGATCGCCGGGCTTTTTACTGCCAGTTCAGGCGACACATACTCTATGTTATTTTTTTTGCAGTAGTCTTCAAGCAGGATAAAGTTCGGGACCACAATGGCGGATATAAACTTTCTCCCCTCGCCTATGGCTATGAACTGTGAAATGAAAACCTCGTTGCCCATGAGTGACTCGATCTGCTGCGGCGAAATGTTTTTTCCGCCTGCTGTTATGATGAGTTCCTTGATCCTGTCTGTTATCTTTATATATGAGAGTCGGTCACCGTTTTTCTCCACAGTAAGCAGTTCGCCGACGTCCTGTGTCTTGAACCACCCGTCTTTTGTGAATACGGCTTTAGTCGCCTTCGGATTCTTGTAGTATTCGATCATGGACATCCCGCCCTTGAGCTGGACCTCTCCCTCGCCGGATATCCTTGCCTGGCACATTGGAAGCAGGCACCCGCAGTAACCTGGCTTCCCGTTGTCCCTGAATCCCACGCATACAGGGAAAAATTCGGTCAGGCCGTATCCCATGATAATGTTTATACCAACGGCCTGGAAGAATTCATTTACGTCGGGCGCAAAGGCCGAACCCCCTATGTGGTACACATTACAGTTTTCTGTCCCGAGCTTTGCGCGGATCTTGCTGAAAATTATTTTATCCGCCAGTTTGTATTTGAATCCGTATCTGCCCGACCTGTATGCCTGGAGACCTACACCCTTTGCCCACTCAAAAAGTTTGTATTTGATTCCACCCGCCTCTTTCATCCCTTCATGTATGGTTCCATAGACCTTGTCCCATATCCTGGGAACGCTTGTCATGAAATGGGGCTTGTATGCCTGCATGTATTCAAGAAATTCTGTGGGATTGGGACAGTACCCGATCTTCACACCAATACTCATACAGCCGTATGACCAGAGTCTTTCAAATATATGCGAAAGCGGCAGGATCGACATTGATGTAAAATGGGGCCCTGCCTCGGGGTAGCGCAGTGCAGGTAAAATACCGTTCAGGAAGCTCCTGTTTGAATGAACCGCGCCCTTCGGGTTCCCCGTTGTACCTGATGTATAAATGATAGTAACCATGTCGTCGGGATCAGCACTGTTTATCCTTTCATCAAACTTCTTATCATTTTTAAGAGCTTTACCCTTCATTATCATTTCTTTAAGGTAAAGGCTCTGCTTTCCGCTGATTTTAATATTGTCCTGCATTGCAACTATATACTTGAGGTATTTATTCTTTGCAATGATCTTCAATGCCTTGTCATACTGCTCCTGGTTTCCAGTAAAGAGTACTTTGACCCCTGCGTCGTTGATGATATATTCAGCCTCCTCCCTGGAGTTAGTCGCATAAATGGGCACAGAGACCGCCCTTGTGGCAAGGATGCCCATATCGGCTATTGCCCATTCAGCGCAATTGCCTGAAAAAACCGAGCACATATCACCTTTTTTTATTCCCATGTCTATGAGGCATTTTGCTATACCCGTAAACCTCTCCGCATAATCAGTCCATGTTATGGATTCCCACTCCCCTCTTATGTTTTTCTGCGTGAATATGATTTTATCCCTGTAAATTTTCGAGTTCTTCAGCATCATATATGCAAGGGTCCTGTTCTCCCTGATATATTTTTTGAAGGCTGCATCCCAATTAGTGTCGCAATCGCGCCACGGAGGTAAATTAGCGATTCTGTCATTCATCTGCTTCTCTCCTGAATATTTATTTATGGTCTTTTTACAAAATCCGGCCCAGTATTTATAACAGGTCAAACCTTTTTAATAATTAAATTGTTTCCATGATATAAAGACTTCCGGATAAAACAAAGATATACTAACACTGCAAATATTTCCTTTAAAAAATCGTTCTTTTGCTAAAAAAGCACATCCGGTCTGCCGACATACAATATATGTACCGGGGACAGAATTCCCCATTTATAAATTTTGTACTCAACAGGTTAAATATGCAGAACATGGACTTTCACGATGGCAGGCACCTGCGCAGTATGCCTCCACAGTTTGATAAATCCGATCCGGAATATTTCTCAAGAACAACAAGAGCGCTCGACAGGGAGAATGACCGTAACCATAACAAAGCGGTAAGAATGCTGACACTTATAACAGCACTGATTATTCTTTCATTTACTACGGGTCTCGTTGTGGGGATCAAGTTTGCAGGCGGTACTGAAAGAAGTATCGTGGACGAAAAAACATATAATACAATGAACAGTATAAGCGCTAAGATGTCCGGCCTTGTAAAAGACATGTCCACTGAGAATAAACAGGCAAACAAGCTTTACCCCAAGGATGAGTTTCCCTTTGTAATACAGCTCGGTAAGGAATACAGCGAAACCGACACTAAAACCGTTGCCCAGTTTTTAAGCAGTAAGGGACATACAGTGATCGTATCCAAAAGCAGGGACAACTTCAGGATTTTTACCGGACCGTATAAGACCGAGAACGAGGCGCGTAAGACATTAACAGAAATTTCACTTTACAGACAGTATGCCATTTCGGCAAATGCACAGATAATCAAACGCATTTAAACCGGAAAGGTAATGAACTACCGCATAAGACCCGCAGAAGAAAAGGACATTGATCCCATACACGGACTGATTAAGCACTATGCCATGCAGGGAGTGATCCTTGAACGAAGCCGCGAAGATATCCTCGCTAATCTTGAAAATTTTATAGTAGCCGAAGATTCCGGTACTATTATTGGTACTGCCGCATTTTATGACTACGGTGAGACCCTGAAAGAGGTACGCTCGTTCGCTGTAGACGGGCATTACCATGGCATGGGTATCGGCAGCGCGCTGCTGAAGAGGCTGATACAGAACATAAACGGCAAAAGCAACACGCGAATTTTTACACTTACCTATAAACCTGAATTTTTCAGTAAAAACGGATTCATTGTTGTTTCGAAAGATGATTTTCCTGAAAAGATATGGAAGGACTGCCGCAACTGCAAGGACTGGGACAACTGCGGTGAGACCGCGCTTGTATACAGGGGCTGACTATTTAACCAGTATAAGCCCCATGATGTTTCTCTTCATTTCATCAATAACGCGGTCTTTTATAGCAGTATGGCATATCCCGCGCACCATGTGAACAATTTTACCATTATAAAAAATACCCTCAATCCCGCAGAATGGCGCAGAATTCTGATACTCGTAATAGTACACGGCACGGTCATCCTGCCTGACAATCTTCTCCCTTTTCAGCGAATCATATACAAGCTCGCCGTAGAGGACAGATTCCGCCTCTTCAAGGGAATCAAGTGCGTTTGTAAAGACCCTCGTTTCAATACCGATCACGTAGTCATAACCTTCAGTCTCACCCGGTCTCCCCTTGTTTATGCCCAGCTTCAGGCCATACCCCCTGTACCGGTCTTTCCACCCGTTTTTTATAACAAACGGTCTGCTGCTGAAATTGATCCTGTAAAACAGTTTGTCATTTACCAGTTCATATACACCATTGTTCACAGAAATAAGGAGAGTGCTTTCGCGGTCAGCCTCTTCAAACCTGTCGCCATGTTTTTTATAAAGGGCATTGATCCATCCGGTCGAATCGCTCCTTACACGGTTAATCCTGCTGTTCCCTGACCTGAGCAGTCTGATTGATTTGAGATAGAATAGCCCCTCTGTCATGCGGCCTGCCTTAACAAGGTCCACACCGGTATTAAAATAGAAATCGATTCCATCCGCAGAGACTGGTTCATAGCTGAATTGTTTTTCTTCAGTGATCCTGATTTTAAATGCGCGGTCGTAGTAATAGCCGTTGCCGGCTTTGTCTTTAAAAAAAAACCAGTCCGGCATCTGGGAAAGCAGCGGCGACGAGATAAGCAGTATTAATACTGCAGCGTAGAGATGTTGTGAAAAGAAACCCATACAGCAAAGTTATAAAGAAATCAGTATTACAATAATGGCAATGATAAGCAGTATGAAGAGGCCATAGATTAAGAAATTAAATACTTTATTTTTATATGGATCCTCAGATTCTTCCTCATTGCCTTCCATAATCGCTTTTGTAAGTTCAGTCTGTATCTTGACACTCTCCTCCTCTATCACTTTTGCGTAGATCCCTTTCGCAACGAGTGTGTAGATGATATAACCCCTCCCCTCTTCATTGGGTACCTTTTCTATAACACGGCCTACAATCGGGAGCGGCTGCCCGTCTTCGCCCCTGGCCTTGTATGCGTCTATGATCCTGTCAGACATTGAATCCTTTGCAGACAGGACAACCAGTATCCTTTCACCGGATTCAATCTCGCTGATGTGCTTACCTTTTACAGGTGAGAGCACGCATACTGCTTCAATTATATATGTCGCGTTTGCTTCGATGGCATCGAGTTTTTTCTGGAAAGGGCTGTCGCTTTTGGGCTTCTGGGGAGCTGAATCTGCGGTCTCCTGCACTGCAGGTGTTTCAGTTGATCCAGGCAGCATTATTTCAACACCTGCAAGTTCAAGGTCAAGCGAAGAAGCCATATCTATATCGAACTGGCTCTTCACTTTATCTGAACCGAGACTTTTTTTTATCATATCCTGGATTGAGACAGAAAGAAAATCGAGATTTTTATTCTGTGCATCGGGAAATATATCGGTTTCTATGAATGATGTCAGCAGGTCACTCACAAGTTTACCTGAATTCATACTGTCATCGGCGGCTTCATACGCTACAAGATTTTTATAAAGTGCTTTCCATGAATCAAATACACGCACACTTGAATATATCCTGGTATTGGCTGACATCACAATCCTGATAGAGGAGATATACTCACCTAATACATTAACGAATCCCAGTATAAGCCCAGAAGAATTCTTCTCCGGAACTGCAAACTTACCCTTGATGACAACAACATCCTGCAGTTTCCCGGATGACATGAGCTTCGCTTTATCCATATCACCATTGGTATATTTAAGCGAAATCTCTATCCTTTTGGCCTTTTCGTTTAATGATTCATTCTGTGGTCCCATGTGTTATTCCTGCTTTTCCGCGATGCAAATCTCGTGAATCTCATACTTACGCTGAGGTGAAAGATTGACAATCTTTTTAACCCAGCTGAAGACCTTCTGGCTGTTTCTTGCAGAAGTTTTGATTATATATAATCCTTTATCCAAGAGCATGTTTTCGACCAGGATCTTATCTGATGCGATTTTTATACCTGCAGACGGACCGTATACTTTTATCAGGTGCTCAGGAAGAATGTATTTTACAAAAAGTCTGTCTGTGCCTATATCAAGCCGCTTTACCTGCCTGAATGACGCGAGCTGCTCTGCAGGTATATTTTTCCAGAATCCCGGATTACTTGTGATAACAACTGCCAGTTCTGACTTCTCGTCATCAGCAAGTATGCGCAGGTATGTGTTGTACGATTTGTACGATGATAGAAGCCCGAAAAGGCTGTCATCCCTTGGTAAAGCTTCCTTTTTACTTTTTGCAGACCGCATAACACCGCTTCAGATAGATATAAAATCCCCGTCTTCCATTTTAATTACCCGTATTGAAGAAAGACCGTTTATCAGCGTCGATGCCGTTTCCTTCTCCATACCGGAAAAAATAGATAAATCATTAACACTTGCCCTGTGGTTAAGCCTCAGGTAGTCAATGACGTCCCTCTCTGCTTCAGAGAGGGGACCTATGTAGAATTTGTTGTTCCTGCCAAGTTCTTCACGGACAACAGCAATACGCCTGTCCCTATAATTTGAATACGAACTGAAAACAGAGTCAATATTTATTTCTGATATAGGCGATACATTCCTCAGTTTTATATAAAAATCCCGGCTAAAGGAATCCTGTATGAGCCTTACGATAAGTTCATCAATGCATGAAGAATCGATCACCTTGATCCCTTCAAAATCAAGAACAACTGTTTCACCGGTACCGGCATATTCCAGTTTCCCCTTTACAGCTGCATAAAGGCTTCTGCCCACCGGCCTTGTTATAAGATCAGGAAGCTTAATTTTACAGCTTTTTGCAATCTTCGCAACATCAATTATCATCAGTTACCTACGCTGAAAGTGAAATGGATATCTGTGTACCGTCAAAATGCGCAAGCCCGTTCCTGTGAAACAGGTGCTTGCCGCTTTTATCTTTTTTATTGTAAAGCGCCGTAAGGGAGGAATTCTCTGAACGTATAAACAGTGTCCCCTTAAGGCGCTCAACTATCGTATTTACCTGGCATAGCCCGTAACCGAACTCCCGCTTGCTCGAGAGCGGTTGTGTGAGCGCCATTTCAATGAGTTCCGCCCCTGATCCGTAAACCACATCAGGCCTGCTTCCGAAACTTTTCATCATGCCGATACCCGAATCTGAAATAACCAGCCGGGCAATATTTTCATTTCCTGACTTATAAGTCTGGATTGCAAGATATCCTGTATCAAGGCTGTGTTCAAAAATATTCTGGCATAGCTCGGAGATCACGGTGACAAAGTAATCAACAACCGATTCATCCATCCAGAACTTCAGTATCCCGGGCGCCCGCTTTCTGAACAGGGCGATCACTGATGAAATGACGTTAACGCTCTGCCTCTCCTTGTTCGGGATTCCTGTGATCTCTATCAGCCTTTTACTTGCGACACTTCTCTTAAGCATAAGATTATGCTCAACCGGTTCGGCCACGTTGAAAATCCCTTCGGTAAAAAAATCCATCCTGTGCAGATACTGGTTCAGGTGCATGGGAATATTCACCAGTTTCAGCTTTTCCCCCTTAAGCCGCAGGTAAGTCCTTCCCATAAGCAGGAGCGAAACCATTGAATAGGGCTCAATAAACTCAATACGCGACATATCTGCACAGCCGCTCTTAAGTATATCATCCTGCATGGAGATTACGTTCTCGAAAGTATACGGATCCCTGAACCTGTCAGGCAGCAGCACGCTGTTGTTCACACTTCCGCTCATAGACTCTCCGGAGAATGGATAATACTCTATAATCGGCGGATTATGAATTATTTCTGAAGAATAATAATTACATTAAGAAAATATATATAGGCCGGGCAATGATATGATCTGGATAGTGGATGTAAACTTAACGGGTTTGCCACCCGTTCGACTGCGCTCAGGGTAAACCCCGGCTCAGAGCACACAGAGAAAGGATTCTGTCATTTCGAACCCGACTTCCTGTCGTCGGGTGAGAAATCTCGTTGTTACGCATGGTACCGCAGTGATATTAAGTTAATGGCTTCTCCACTCGTTGCAACGGGTGGATTTTATGTCACCCTGTGCTGTAGTGATAACAATCCGGGCGGCAGTGACAACATTCTAAATGGCAGTGAATAGCTCCCTGTCATTCCGAACGAGCTACAACCCTTCGGCCTTCGGCCACATCCCTTGTTAAGAGAGGTAATACCTCCTTCACCAGTGAAGCCAGTGCTTCCCAATTATCCCTCGCATCTCGCTGCTGCCGATTGCCGCAGGCGGTTTATCATCATTGCCAATATAATCAATAGAAAATTCATAATATTCAACTGATCGCGGATATATTACAGGCGGTCCCGCAAGCTCCCGCTCAAGAAGCGGTTTCATTGCATCATACTCCTTCATTATCTCCCGGCCCTCATTTGTTCTGGCCATTTTTTTACGCGCTTCCTTCTCCATTTTTTTCATCTGCGCCTGTCCTGATTCATAACCGGCAGAAACATAATTTAAAAACTCCATCTTAAGGCTGATGTCCGAATCATTTATAACGCAGCCCGGCTGCTGCCTGCTTATCAGCAGCTTCTTGCCGTTTGATAAAGTGTAATTCACATGCCCCAGCAGTATCCTCTTCTTCACATCTATCTCATTGCCGTCCTGTTCAATAATTATGACATCGCAATATGTAAAGATAATCCTGAAATTTGCTGCAATAGCAATAAGGCCAACAAGGTAGCACGAGACAAGTATAATGAGTCCTGTCTTTGGAAGGGTGTCCATATATTCGTTTGTAAAAAGATAGTAGAACATAACTGCTGCAGGGAGCAGCAGTATAATGCCTGTTATTACATAGAAGAGAGTTTCATGGATCAGCATATTGTAATCCTGTTTAATCTAATGGCTTAAAGGGGATGTTGTTCTCCTTCGCGTATTTTTCAGCGTAAGAATTTTTGTAACCGGAGATAGTGAGGTTTTTACATTCGAAAAAAACATTTTTACCAATGGAAGTAACGCTGTTCGGGATTGTTATACCCGTAAGGCCCGTACATTCGGAAAATGCACCCTCGCCAATGGAAGTAACGCTGTTCGGGATTGTTATACCCGTAAGGCCTGTACATCCGTAAAATGCACCCTCGCCAATGGAAGTAACACTATTCGATATATTATATATTTTTGATCCTTTTCCCTGCGGGAATCTAATTAAAGACTTTTTATTCTTTGAAAATAAAATTCCATCAATACTTGTATAATTTTTATTTTCTTCTGTTACAATTATACTCGTAAGGCCTGTACATTCGGAAAATGCCCGACTCTCAATTGTTGTAACACTATTCGGGATTGTTATACTCGTAAGGCCTGTACATCTGGAAAATGCCCATTTACCAATGGATGTAACGCTGTTCGGGATTGTTATACTCGTAAGGCCTGTACATCCGGAAAATGCGTCATTACCAATTGTTGTAACACTATTCGGGATTGTTATATCCGTAAGGCCTGTACATCCGTAAAATACCCATCCACCAATGGATGTAACGCTGTTCGGGATTGTTATACTCGTAAGGCCCGTACATTCGGAAAATGCACCCTCGCCAATGGAAGTAACGCTGTTCGGGATTGTTATACCCGTAAGGCCTGTACATCCGTAAAATGCACCCTCGCCAATGGAAGTAACACTATTCGATATATTATATATTTTTGATCCTTTTCCCTGCGGGAATCTAATTAAAGACTTTTTATTCTTTGAAAATAAAATTCCATCAATACTTGTATAATTTTTATTTTCTTCTGTTACAATTATACTCGTAAGGCCTGTACATTCGGAAAATGCCCGACTCTCAATTGTTGTAACACTATTCGGGATTGTTATACTCGCAAGGCCTGTACAACCGTAAAATGCCCATTCACCAATGGATGTAACGCTGTTCGGGATTGTTATACTCGTAAGGCCTGTACATACGGAAAATGCGTCATTACCAATGGATCTTACCGGCTTCCCATCAATCTCCGCAGGTATAGTAACAACCCCACCTTTACCTTTATATCTATCAATAGTAATCTTTCCATCTTTTTCACTATACTCAAAATCATCAGATGTATCTGCATTCACCTGAACTGTCATCATAACCGCTGTTATAAATACAGTTGCAAATCCATAAAATAATCTCTTCATTATCTTCATGCGGCAAATCCCCCTGAAATAAGATGTAATATATTATTAGTTCCATATAAATATTTTTATGTCAATAAAAATTGATCCAATAAATTAAGGCAATAGATTCAAATTAAGTACACCCGGAAAATCTTTCACTTAAATTTATTAAATAACGAAAAAGCATAAAAAATTTAAAGCATTGATTTTTTAATAATTCTGCTAAACTAATGTCCTATCGTTCTGTAAGTGCGATTCAATATACGTTTTAAAATTTGTACATTTTGGAATGAATTGCCACCTTCGGAATCTCTGATCATAATAGTTGCATATTGTTTGTGAAGATCATTACCATGAAATTTAGTTTTCATATTGAACCTCCCTAAAAGAAATTTACCCTTGACATTAAAATATTTCGGGAACACCTTGATGAAATTGTGTTATTTCATTCCACCATTCAGCATCGTTTTATACGTGCTATACTGTTGGTGCGAAAAAACAGAAGATGGCCGGCCGAACCTATATTAGTGGTCACTAATGTGCCGCAGAAATTGCGTAGGTCATCTCCTATTCCCGGGTGATTGAGAATAAGATAAAGCCATCTAATGTTTCGTTCAACACAAACTCAAGGTGTTGTTAGTTTATCATAACAACCTATAACGAAGATATTATAA
>Ga0209099_1001455_pt1 | contig 23599 bp, 25 predicted proteins | sample AD_JPNHW2_MetaG_FD_184430 | JGI IMG/M metagenome (GOLD analysis project Ga0209099, IMG submission 184430) | Active sludge microbial communities of municipal wastewater-treating anaerobic digesters from Japan - AD_JPNHW2_MetaG (SPAdes) (version 2) | ecosystem: Engineered > Bioreactor > Anaerobic... | reverse complement strand
ACTTAAAGTTATTTTCATAAAATTATAATTAAATTACTGTTTTTTAGTTGGTTATTAAACGTTTTTATATTGTTGGAGTTATTACAATTACCACATAAATGGAATCAGACGATATTTTACCTCTTTACAATATTCAGAATATCCGTTTAATTCATTTTGTAATGTTTGGTCTTCATAATATGTCCTGATAAAAATTAAAATAATCATAACCAGTAATGGGATAAATGCAAGAACTGAGCCTAATGCAAAAGGTATTGCGATTGACCCTAAAAGCATTCCAAAGTATCCTGGATGTCGCGTTATTTTATATGGACCTGTATTCATTACTTTATGATTTTTTTCTTTTTGTATTCTGACTGTTCCCTCAAAAAAAGGATTATGTAGCATTGGCCATGTAGAAAATATTGCTGAGATAATGTAAAGAAAAATACCGATATATAAGTAATAATTGGGCAATATTTCTATAAGACTGAATCTTCTGTCTATACCGGCTACAAAAGGGGTAATAATAATGGCAAAAAGAAAGTAGGTAAGAATAATATATTGATCCATTTTTTTAGAGCCTTCTTGTATTTTTCCTCTGTCATTTAAGAGTTTTGGTGTTTTTTTCAATAAAACTAGACCAATTAATAACCCACCAATCGCATATATCCCAAAATAGATCCATGCTCTTAAAATGTTGAATGCACCGGATGTAAGAAAGTAAACAATGGCTGTTATAATGATCCACCGAATGGGTGCCATAAATGCCCTTATTCCCGATTTTGTTAATTTATTATCCATATATGAACGCTTGTTGAGACCATTGCTATTCCACAGGTAACTTAATGAAGAAGTTCGATCCACTTCCCCAAGTACTGACAACCCCCAACTCTCCACCATGTGCTGTAATGATTTTTTTTACAATAGTCAGGCCTAATCCATGGCTGGATTCACCTGCTGTTGGGGCAATATATTCGTAAGGCATGGTTTCTTTATCTACATCCTGTTGCATCAGAAAACGACGGCAAATACGGGAGAATAACATGATTGCTTCGGGTTGAAATTGGTCAATTTGTTGCTGGATTATCAACCCTTCATTCAGTATAACCTGCGGATTTCCATACCCTATACGAAATTTCTCACCTGTCTTCACATCTGCAACCAATAATATAGTCCCCTCTTCTTTATTAGCAAAAAAAGGTGTCCTGGCAATGGTACGATTATTCCGTTTGAGCAAAAATGGAAATTCCAGACTATTGATAAAAAATTTTTCATCGGCTTGAATTCCAAGATATCTTTCGTAAACTGAGAAGGCAGGTTGCCCATCAATGGTTTTAACACATTTCTCATCTGCATCTGTAATAGTCATTTCTTGACTTAAAGGAAACCAATCCAGATAAGTTCGATTCTCAATAAATAAGTCATCCCCATAAAAAACAACAGCAATAAAACCTTGTTTGTTACAACAAACGCCATCATATACTACCGACTTTCCCCCATTATCATAATCTCCGGCTCCTCCACCAAAGATTGGATATTGGATTCCATTTTCAACTAATGTATTGAACATCTTTCCCGCATTATAAATTATTGGATTAGAAAGCAGCAATACACCTTTGACATCAACTTTTAAGCTTTCAATATCCGCATGAAGATTTTCACCGATTGTAGTTTCCATACCCAATGGGCAATCGTAGGAAAAAAGCTTCATTTCAGAAACCTCGAAAAATGAAAACAGGATTACAGTAGTATTGATATTTATCCTACCCTGATAAATTTCACCAACAGAAGAAGCTCCTATGATTAATGCCTCCGGAAATACCTCTTTAATCGATTTACCTAAAGATTCGTACCAGTTACAGTCAGTATGGGCAGAAAATATCTGAACCAGCTGAGATTTTGTTTTCCAGTTTGAGTGTAAATCTCCCGATTGTAGGATTTTCTCTAAGCTTTCAAGTTCCGTAACAATAAAATTCATCTGTTTCATAATATCCGAACTTAATTAATTGTACCCTTTATTGAACAGGTTTTTAAGTTTGTTATTATTCTTAGAGTTTATCATTTAGAGCGAATTCTGTCTTTAATTTGTAACAAACTAATTTAATCATTCATTGCACAAATTTACAACTTTTTCTTATGAAACGTATGTTTTATACGATTTTTGTGTAAATACTTATAAATGATTGAATAGTAGTAGATTGATTTTTTTAAGTTGTAAATCCTAGCATGGATTAGCCAGAACCAAAATTGCACACAGATGACACTCATCTTGCAACATTCAGAGAATTTCCAGTTCCTGAAAAATGAAATATTATAATTTAGTATTCGGTTCAATATATTTATTTTTCCCTTTCGTATCACCTCCCATTGTTTGATAAATGGATTCATTTGGGCAACTATTTACACATCTCATACATTGTTCACAGTTTGATGTCCAAACAGGTTTCTTATCTATCATTTTAATGCTGCCAGTTGGACAAATCTTAGAGCAAATACCACACCCTGTACAATTCTCATATATCCTGAAATTACGCCATAAGTTTGATAATCCTAAATATTTAAACAGTAAATAGTCTGAATAAAATTTTAATTTTCCATATCTTTTAGGATAATTAAACTTATGAAATTTTCGTATATCCGATAAAATCTCTTGAGCAATTTTTTGGGTTTGAGCAACTCCTTGTTCAATTATTAATTTAGCCATCTTTTTATCGGGAGGGAATGGAGGTTTTGGCGATGTAGTCCAGTTAATAGGCATTTGGACTACATCTGTATAGACTACTTCACAGTTTTTCTTTTTTAGGATTTTTATGGCTTCGTTAATTGAGAATCCTGCCTCATCTGAATCGCCAGCTGTAATAAGAACAAAAACTTTTTGTGGAGCTTCAAACACCTGCAATTTATTCAAGTATTTGCGACATATTCTGGGTATGCCAAAGGCATAAACAGGGAAACAAAATCCTAATAATTCACAAGAACTGAATTGTTCATTGTCTTTAATCATGGATATATTTACCAAATAATTTTCAGCCTCAAAAATATCTTTGCAAGTATTTAATACTTTCAATGAATTTCCTGTACCTGTAAAATATCGCAATTCTGCTTTCATAATTAAAAATCTTTTAGAGCTTTGTATCGTTTTCCCCAGAATTTATATTTGGTCAGTGATGTATAAACCATCAAACGTTCAAAGAGTTTAAACCTCATAAGAAAATGAACAATCCTATAAATCAATCCAAGAAATAGTAAAAATAATGCTGTTTCAACAATATAATGGGTTAACCCGTTGGAAATAAATAATGTCCAACGATTGAAATAATTGAAAAACAAACCAGTCATAATGGAAGCAAACAGACAATACGTTAATATAAATCCGTGAGCTGTTTCTATACTTCTTTTAGGACAATTACTCATACACCTCATACAACTCTCACACTTAAAAGTCCAAAATGGTCTATTGTCAATTTTTATAATTGCTTTGACAGGGCATTTAGTTATACATAAATCACAGTCATTGCAATCGCTTGATGTATAAAAAGTTTTTGCAAAAAGAAATCTACCAACCAAGTAATAACCAATTGATATTGGTGCGATTATCAGATCAATTATTAATTCATATAATGGAACAAAACTCTTTTTCCCTGAGAATATTTTTTCACCAAAATCAAACACTTTAGCTTTATGCCTTTCATGAAGTTTTTTAATTGCCTTTTCGTTTAATGAAGGGTGAAGTGACATCCAGTTCGAAGGTAAATCAACCGGTTTTGTACCTGTAATGGAATATCCTTTAATTTTTAGTATTAATGAAGACCACAAAAAAGTAGCACCCGAAAGTCCTGGAAGATTATATTTACCAATTAACATACCAGCTCTTGTATTCATTAATATTACTTTGTTTTTACCTTTAGGAAATCGAGCAATAAAATTGAGCATAACGGGAGGATAATTAAAACCGTGAACAGGGGAAATAAATATTATAAGTGAATCAGCTGATATTTCTTTAATAGATTTTTTGTCAAAGAATGAAATATCAAATATATTACACTCCAAATTTTTATTGGATGCTACAGATGACATCCATTTTGCAACATTCAGGGAATTTCCTGTTCCTGAAAAATAAAATATGGTAAGTTTTTTTGTTAACATTATAAATAGGTGAGTTTAGGAGGCGTTATTTGTTAATCTTCATTAGTTCCTTTTCAATTGGTTGTGAATTAGAAAATTTCAAAGTAAAATATTTTGTCGTTTCATCATAATTATCAACAATCTCTACTTTAATGTACTCACCTGGTTTTTTTGAATCAGCAATTGTACCTGCTGCTCCTCCAATTGCTCCTCCACCATTATAATTTGCTGCATCTTTTTCCTTATCAATTGTCCAATTTAAAACGATATCTCCGATATAATAAATTTTATTTTCCTTTATGTCAATAGTTAAATAATTGTCAGGGATATTTTTTTGAAATCCATTATATTGAAGTAGAGCAATAAAATGCTTTCCAACAGGTACTTTCATATAGATGTAATTCTGTTCGTCTGGCCAAACTGCCCATTTAGCCCATAATCTCTCATCTAAGAGCAAATTCCATTTATTATTCAGATATGTATTTCCATCCTTAATCTGAATCTTTGCAATTATAATTGCCTCATTAGTTTTTCGATTTAAACTAGTTATTCTTCCTGTGCTGCATCCTATTGTCAAAAATCCAAATGTAACTATTAAAATTGTCCAAAGTCTATTCATTCTCATTTTATGTTATATGGTTAGTGTCCTTTTTTTATATTACCACCTAACGGCCGAGACAAAAACCATGCGGTCTTTTGTGTCTATTGGTCAGCGAGTGGTTGTTTATTTTTTAATTTTTTGTTTGTTACGTAGAGTAGGGGAACTTAATTTTAGCGGTTGATAGCGGGTAATTTTTTTTCTTAAAATGTATCAGTAGATAATCATTCATATAAATTGACAAAATCTTTTGGATTATTTCTGATATAATCAGAAATCTTTTTAATTAGTTCAGGCATAACATAATTGATTTTTATATCTAGTCTAGTTATCAATTCTGCATCTGAGTCGTTATCAAATTTTCTAAGTCTATTTCTTTTAATGTGAACACTATAAAAACTTTCTAAATCGTTAACTAAATCTAATAAATCATCATTATTGAAAAGTTTAAATCTCTCTTTAAATTCAAACCATAAATCATTATTTACAAGCAAATAATCTACTTCATTAAAAAACTGAATTATTCCATTTTGGGTATGTCCATACAGTATCCAAAATAATAAAAGAGTTTTTTGCCCAGAAGTCAATTGAGCATAGACTTGTGATTTTATAGTTAAATTCTTACCACGTATCTTTTGAATCGTAGGTTCTATACATATCCATCCAAGAGTCTTGTCATCAAAGGAACTAAAATCAAGTCGTTTAATCTTTATTTGAGTTTTGTCATTCATTTACTAATATAATCATTGAGTATGCATTTTTTAAAATTTCAACCAACGTTCAGTACTAAAAATATGTGGGTTTTTGCGTCAATTCGCCAGCGAGGGTTAGTTTATATTTTTTTTTATGATTGTCAAGTGGAGTAGGGCCACTTAGTTTTAGCGTGTGTTGTGGCGTCGTTTTTTTTCGATTAATTCTAAAATTAACTCTGATAATTTTCCAATATCACTTTTAATTGTCCCTTGCATATATCTTTCATAAACATTTTTATTATCAGGCGGATTTAAATTTAAATGTAATCCTTTTTCTAATGCTAAAATTCTTAAAAATTCTCTTTGAGTTCGTCCATTTCCTTCTCTAAACGGATGAAGATAGTTTATGTTTTCTAATATTACTGCTAATTTCTTGGCTAATTCCGTTTTATTTGTCTTTCTTATTTTACGGTATTCAAAAATTAATGTATCAAGATATTTAAATGCAATATGAAATCTTTCTTTGTTGAAAAATGGTTTTCCATCTTTGCTTATGTTTACAACTCTGACTTGTCCAGCCCAATTCGTAAACATCTTGAAATAAGTAATAATGAATTTTTAGCAAAGAATCTGAATCCTTTATTGTTTGTGTATTTTAGTTCTGTATCTATATAATGATAGTTATTTTCCATAAATGGTATATAACGTTGATAATAATTCAGATTCAGTGATGACTCCGGTCTTCCAATCAACATAAAGTTGAATTAATTCTCTTGTTGGTTCAAAACCTTCAAACATATTTGTTCCAATAGCATTAGCTGTGCTTTCCAACGTTTTTAAGTCAGAAAATTTTACTCCCATTAAGGTCAAATTTTTGCGATCAATGTCTATTATTTTGTACATTTTATATTGTTAAAAAAATCTTTCACAAAAATACAAAATTTTCATGAAATTAGAATGATTTAAGTTCGTTGGAATTCATTATGTGGTGCCTAACGTTCAACGCTAAAACTTGGTGGACTTACGCGTCGATTCGCTAGCGAGTTTGTTTTATTTATTGTTTTTTTTCATTGTCAACGGGAACAAGGCCACATTAGTTTTAGCGTTTGTTACCGTGCGTTTTTTTTATTTGAATCAATTTTTGTTTTAATTATACTTCTCTTACAATGATTCTTATTGCAATTTTTTTGGGAACCCTAATATTTTCGCAAAATCATCATAAACGGTATTAAAATCAATCTTTAACATAGTTGAAAAGCAACAACATATCCAAAGAATTTCTGACATAGAAAATATATAATCAAAATTTTTCATACCTAAATTAATCTCTATTTCTGTCTCCCATCCAAAATCTCCACCTCGAATAATGGCATTTTTATTTACGTAATCACCTATAAAAAAGAACTGTTCACCGAATTCATTCTCATAATAACCTAAATATTTATTTTCCTTATCAATTTCTGGTATTTTTCCACAACTTACAATATGATTATTATCTATTGTGAAAATATCAGCTTTTATTTTATCAATAAATTCCTGATAATGTTTACTTACTAAATTAACTAGCATGTCAATATCTATAAATATTAAGTTTTTATTTCGCAAATATATTTTAATCTTTTCTTTGGCATTAATAGTAATGTATTTATTTGTCAAAACCCAAACAGTATCTAATGAAACTTCTTTTTGTCCATTAAAAATAATTTTTGGCATACGAAAAGATTCACATATTTGACGCTCAATCTCGTCAACATTAGATTGTTGTATTTTTGTACTTTTAACAACCACACCAATATAGGTTTCTCGAAGTAAAATTTCATCTTCTATTATTAAAATAAAATCTGCACCATATTCTCTATTTCCATGTGTATATTCGACATGTTTAATTTTTGGAATTTTTCCTAGGAAAGTTCTTAAAAAGGGATGAAAATCATTTACTTCATCAGAATAAGATTCAATTTTTGTTTTTATTTCGTCAACTGTCATAGTACTCATTTTAAATAATTTTTATAATTATATTTCAAAATTCTGAATAACAGCTAATTTTACACATTATTTTTTTCCTTTGCAACTTCATAGGTCATGTAAGAACTTATTCAATTACATTGGTGTGGATAATGCACGGTAACGTTTGGCGCTAAAACTTGGTGGGCTTTCGCGTCGTTTGGCCAGCGAGTGTTAGTTTATTTTTTAGTGGATTAGAGAGACTTGGTTTTAGTATTTATTATAGATAGTTATTTTTCATAAAACATTTCTTCAATATCAAGATCGTCAAAGTCTTTGATTTCTGTAAGTTTAATTAATTTGTTTACCATTATATTTTTCCAGGTTTCTTTATATTTTATACCATTCTCGTCAATTGCAATGACTGTTTTTATCAATTTCTTTTTGCTTAAAAAGTTAAAACTTAATTCATTAAAAGTAATCTCTTCATACGTAAAATCACTTCTATAACCAGAATCATAGCCAATTAATTCAAAATCTGAGTTTTGAAATCTAAAAGTATACTTCCAAAAGCCATATCTACCATGACCGTAATGAATATATAAATTTCCTTTTTCAATTGCAATCGATAATTCGGGTGCAAAATAAACACCCCCATCTTCGTTTTCAGAAGAAAAACAATCATCGTTCTCAATAACCAATTCGTACTGATTTTTTTTGTTGAATAATACAATTATTCCTCTTCGGTTTCTATCTAACTGTCCACGATATTCATCGGTTATTATTTGATTTTTATCTGTCCCTTTTATGATAAGAATACAATCTTCAAGTCCATCATTATTCAAATCGCCATTAATGATTTCAAAAACCACAAATCCTTTTGGTAAAAAGTCAGTTGGAGTTTGCTTTTGTTCAACTTGTCCAAAAACTAAGGTTGTCCAAATTGTCATTAAAATGGCAAGTAGCTTTTTCATTGTATTTTGTTTTCAATAATTGCCCATATCGTTTGGCACTAAAACAAGTTTGGCATTCGAGTCGATTAGCCAGAGAGTGTTAGTTTATTTTTTTATTTTTTTGTTTGTTACGTGAAGAAGGGCCAATTAGTTTTAGCGTTTATCACCAAATGTTGTTTCCATTTATGTTCACTTAATTTGATTTTTCTCCAATTTATTTATAATGTCTTGAACTTCAAAGTTTAATATTGAAAATGCAAACCACTTTTTCCCTAAGTCTTTCAATGAAGCCCCTAAATGATATATTGTTTTTCTGTCAATGATGATGAAACGGTCATGTGACTTACTAAATTGATTAATTTTTATGTCAGGATATTGAGAACGATATTTTTTTAAGTCAAGTTTGGTCTCATTAGTCAAAGTTGAACTATAAATGACTACTTCCACACCTTTTTGTCTCTTTCCCAACATAAGCAAAACACTTTCATCAATATAATTGTCAATGATAATGATTGATTCTTGAGCTTTTCTAAATAAATTGGTTACAAATATATAAGCATCAAACATTTGTCCTTCAAAGAAAATCCCTTCTTTTGTTGGCAAGTTCGTTTGTATTTGGAAATCGAATTCTTCTACTTTTCTTTTTAAGAAATGTACATCATTTTCTATTCTTTCAAATCGTTGACTTACAGCATACCCTTTCAATAAATAATCTTTGAGAACTTTGTTTGCCCACATTCTAAATTGAGTTCCTTGTTTTGATTTTACCCTATAACCAACTGATATAATTACATCAAGATTAAAATAATCAAGGTTGGTTGTTTGAGATTTCTCTTTGATAGCACCATGTTGAGTGGTGTGTGCAAAAATTGCACATACTTCTTTTTTAATTAATTCCCCTTCTTTAAAGATATTATTGATATGGCGATTAATAACTGTTCTATCTCTGCCAAATAACAAACTAATTTGTTCCATATTAAGCCAAACTGTTTCATTTTCAATTTTTACTTCTAATCTTGTTGGAATTTCATTTGCTTGATAAATTACGATTTCATCTTTCATGGGGTAGTTTTTAGAGTTCTGAATACAAAAATAGTGTTTTTTTTGTTTTAATCTTGAAGTGAATTGAAAAAGAGTAAATTTTTAACAATGGTGCCTAACGGTTGGCAATATGCGGAGGCCGGGATTTCGAAGTTCCAACTTATCAAACCGTTACAATTTTAATAAATGTACAAAAGTTTAAATTACCCACATCCCCCTGCTTACGTATATTGCGTGTTACCGTGCGTTATTTCTTATTTTCAATCAATTCTTTTGTCATTATTATTGATTTCTCCGATGCAATATAATCAACAAATCCATGTTCTTTATAAAATCCGTATGCAAAATTCTCTCTATCAACGCTCAACGAAACTCGTTTTAACTGCTTGCCTTTCAGTTTGTCAATCATAACTGTTAATAATTGTTTCCCAATCCCATTACTTCTGTGTCTATTTAGAACAGCCATGCTCAATTCTGGAGTTTCATTATCAACAAAGCCGTAACCTTTGATAAACCTAATCCAAATCGCCCCTAGAAGTTTTCCATATCGTTCTGCAACAAGGCAAAAGTCACCCTTATGTCCAAAATCTTGGATATATACTCTCAAATCAGGTTGTTCAATAATCTCACGAGGCAAGACAACTTTCTTGTCAGCAACGAATATTGCTTGATATAGCATTTCTTTTAGAAAAGAATATTCAGTCGGTTTAATTTCCCTTATTATGAAGTCTGTCTCAATATTTGTCATTCTTTAATCTTTGCATATCTAATCTCATCATAAATCTCGTTGTTTTTACAAACTGATTTCTTGAAAACAGCTTCTTTTATGTAACCACATTTCTCTAATACTCGCTGTGATGATTTATTAAATTCAAAAATCCCTGTATGAATCCTAACAATATCAAGGTTTTCAAATCCCCAATTTGTTATCAGACTTACTGCTTTTGTTGCAATTCCTTTATTCCAAAATGGTTCTCCGATAAAATATCCAATCTCCGCACTTTTCCTGTAAACATCGTCTCCAACTGAAAGGCTAATGTTTCCGACATATTCGCCCTTATACTCAATTGCAAAAAATGTTTTTGGATTTTGTAAATCAATCATTTTTTTAAAATTCTCCGCATCTCTCGGGGTGTATGGCTTCGGAAATGCATCTCTCAAATTAATACTCACTTTTTCATTATTAGCATATTCAGATAATTTTGCTAAATCCAAATCAATAAATTCTCTCAGTTTTACTTCTCCATTTTCAATTGTTGTAAATTTATTCCTCATAAATGTTAAGAGTTTGCAGTTTCGTTTTTTCTAATGCACGGTAACGGTTGAGGCTATATGCAGTAAGGGATTGCGGGCTACTTATCTGTCCACCGACACCGATGTTTGAGCGGGGCAGAATGCTTGAATTACCACTGAAACCCTTATTGCATATAGCCTTTGTTACCGCCTGGTGTTCTGTCTTCCAGTCTTGTAAACCATTGTCATTATTCAGTTTCCGTGTCATTGTTATTTTGCTTTTGTCTTTTCTGTCGGCTCGTGTGTCAGCGTTTTTTATTTTTTTAAGTGTCGGAAAATTTTTTAAAACAATTTCTCTCGGTGCGTTGGCTTTGCAAGCTCTTTGACAAAACTTTGGATGGAGCGTTGGCTCGTGGGGCTTTGGCAATGTGCTTGCAAATGCGTTGGCTAATCAAAACTCCTATTCAACTCTTTTTCTGTTTTAGTTAAAGGAACTCCCTCACTACCAGTAAGCATTTCAGAATTTTCTTTTCCAGCTTGTTTAGCTCTGCTTTTAGCCCATTTCCTCAAAAAATCTATTTGATCTTTCATGGTTTTTGATAACGGAACAGTCTCTTTAATTGAGTTCAGCAAATGAATAATTTGAAGTTTCGGTTCATTTGGGTTTTCTGTGAAAGCAGCAAACATTGATTCTTTAACACATTCCTCAATTTCAGCTCCGTTAAATCCTATTGATTCTTTTGCCAACTTGTCAAGACCAAAATTTTCTGCCTTTTGATTATTTTTTTCTAAATGAATGGAAAAAATACTTTTTCTATCTTCCTCGTTTGGTAAATCAACAAAGAAAATTTCATCAAACCGACCTTTTCGAAGAAGTTCTGGCGGAAGCATAGAAATGTCATTTGCTGTAGCTACTATAAAAACGGGTTGTGTTTTTTCCTGCATCCAAGTCAGGATCGTTGAAAAAATTCTTGAAGTTGTGCCACCGTCAGTTGCACCGCTACTTTGCACTCCTGAAAGACCTTTTTCAATTTCATCAATCCACAAAACGCAAGGAGCAACAGCTTCGGCGGTTGCAATAGCTCGTCTAATATTGTCTTCGCTACTTCCAACAATACCCTGAAAAACTTTACCAATATCAAGGCGAAGTAATGGCATATTCCATAGTGAAGCTATACATTTTGCAGTTAAACTTTTACCGCAACCGGGTACACCTAAAAGCAAAAGCCCTTTTGGCTCTGCAAGACCCCAAGTTTGAGCTTTAAAATCGTATGCTTGTTTTCTTTTTTCAAGCCAATTTTTAAGAATCTCCATGCCTCCAACATTTTTAAGGCTTTCATTGACCTGATAATAATCGAGCAGACCACTCTTCTTTATAATCTGTTCTTTTTCTAAAGCAACTGTTCTTGGTGAATTTATATCAAAGTTATCCCTCACCGCAGCTAAACAAAATGCTAAATCTGCTTCCATAACAGTCATACCAAGGGCAGCATCAATTAGTTTTTTCTTTAGATCATTATCAATTTCAGCTTTTGCACTATTGGCAACCCTTATTAAAACTTGCTCTAAGTCAGTACGCCCCGGCAAAGCCAATTCAATAACCGTGATATATTTTTCTAATTCAACAGGTAAAGTCAAAACTGAGGAAACAATAATAATATGCTTTCTAAAGAACCGAAGTTTTTCAGCCAATTGGCGTAATTGAATTTTTATATTTCTCTCTTCGATGAAATCATGGAAGTCTTCCAAAATATATATTTCCGAATCATCCTTTTCTGATTGAGCCGCAATGTGTTTTAACAGTTGTTCCGGTTCTTCAATGTTTTCAATATAAGTAATGCTATTGTCTTTCAATTCACGTTTACCAAGACCATCAACACAATTCCATTCATAAAACTGATAATTTTTATTTAGTGTTTTGGCAATTCCTCTCAGCTTTTGCTTAGTTCTGTCATATTCAAATGTAGTCAAGTATAAAACAGGGTAATAAGCTTTAAGCATATCCTGAATTTGCTCGAATGAGTTATTTGGCTTTTGTATAATCATATCATTTGTTTTTTAAATTCTGAATTTTTGAGGTTTTACTTTGTGCAATTTTTTCGCGATATTTAAGCGGTATTTCCTTTTTAGTCATTACCCTTTTTGAACTGAAATTCAAATCAATATTATCCATAGCTTCGTGAGCAAGTTTATTTACATCACTCGGCAAATAATTTGAATCACTTACAACAGTTCCATCATCAAGAATTGTAAATTTTATTTGACCAATAGGCTCTGCCTCAATTTTATCTTTACTTCTGCCTACCATATAAAAACTTAATTTTTCATTTTCTGTTTGAATGAATTTGTCATTGGTTTTGAATGTAAATCCCTTTTTCTTGAATTCATTTATAATCATTGTTTTTGAGTATTCAATATTTAGCCCATTATACATGCTTTGCAATTTTGAAACAAATTCTTTAGCATTGCCCAAATAATAAGTATTATAGGTTACTTGATTATCTTTAACTTTTATTGCATATTCACCACCAAAAGACTGTTTAATGCCGATGTCAGTTATTAGTAATTCATCAGCATTAATGATATACTTCCAATTTAGTTTTTGACAAGCCTCAACTAAGCACTCCTGATTCATTACAGAAGAATTACGAACAAACTTTGATGTTTCAAAACGAGACATATTTATCTTCTTTTATTTTTGTTTTTATAGTTATTACTGTTTTGCCTATGTTGCTGAATTTGAAATACTTTAAGATTGCTAATTGATTCTGCAATATTTTTTGCATTTGTTATTTGTATTTCCATAAAATCCATGAATTCATTTCTAAGTTTATCAAAATCGTTTTGAATGCTTCTTTTTCTTTCAGGTGAAATTGGTTGCTTCGACAATTCAATAATTTGGATTCGATAATCCTCAATTGATTCAGCAAAGAATTTTTTTCGATAGTAATTCAAATTTTCTGTTTTAGTTTCTTCGAGCTGATTAAATACTTTGTCAAATTCTTCTATGCCTTGATTAATAAACGGTTTCAATTTACCATAGTCAACCGTTCTAAGTTTCTGCAAATATGTTCTGTCTAACTTTGTGGGAGGATTTTGACACAGGGTATTAAATTCTTCAATGGCTTTATTCAGGTACTTCAAACCAAATTTAAGTAAAACATCACTGTATTCTTCATGCACTTCTTCGTTCCAATCAAGCCGTGTCATTTTCTCTTGACGTACTTTTTGCAAGCCTTGACTTACGAAGAACGATAAAATATTATAACTGCCTGTGTAGTATAGATGCTGATTGTCCTCCTTACGTAACCATACATTTTTGTAATGAAAAGCTGGAAGTTGTTGTAAATAAAAGTTTTGATAATTTTTCTCTAAGTCCAATAGTTTATTCAAAGGTTCTTCGTATGCCATAATTTGACTTGGTTCTTCCGGCTCTGAATATGCAACAAATATTTTTCCTCCTTTTTTCAAATATTTTTCAAAGAAAGGTATCCGTTTAAAAGTCGCATTTTTAATCCATGGACTTATTATCCATAAGTCATTTGAAGTTTCATCAAATAAGCGTTTTAGCTCAACTTCGAATTCAAGTGAATTGAAATGACATTTTATAGATGTAACTTGTTTCTCGATTTCCTTAATTTTTGCAGTGTCCTTAGCTTCAATCGCTAATTCAATTTCTTCATGCTTTTGTATTAGTTCAGTTTCAATTAAAACTTGTTCTTCTTGTTTCTCCTCATCAGTGTATTCCACTAAAAAGTCTTCATCTTCGCTGACTTTAATAAGCTTTTCAAGTAAACTATTTTTAACCTCTTCAAGCTGATCCAGTGATTCTGAAAGTGCATCAATTACAATATTCTGTTTTTCGTCATAAACGATTGCCCTAATAGTATTGTCCCTAAAATTTTCAAATAAAACAACCCATACTTTTGCTTTAAAACTTTCCGCTCTTACGAAATCGGCAGATTGGAGAAGGAAATTCTTTTTGGGAAAGTGAATCTCAGGTGCTTGGTATTCAGCTAATGACTTAACTTCATCTAAATCAGTTAACAAAAAATCAGGGTTCGTAAACTGCTTTTCACTTTTAAGATTTATAAATATCTCTTTAACTTTTGCCTTTAACCCCCCAATTAAATCAATATATAAATCGAAGTCTCTTGTAAAAGTAGAAAACTTAACTCCATTTTTTGCATATTCTTCCCCAACTGGAGTAAGCCATAATATACTTTCGTCTCCATCAAGCATCTTGTCTTTTCGGAGCTCATCTAACGCCGTTAATAGGATTTCTCTCTCCGCAGGGTCTTTTTGAATATCAAGCCCTAATAATTCGCCTATCTTATTTGCCGACATCTGCTCTGTTAGCAATAGATCACATATTACTTCATCAAATAAATTAAAATCAACGGGCTGAGAACAAATTCCTTTATATTTTGCAACGGTATAATGCCAATCATAGTCAGTAAAGCCAATAATTCGCTCAATTAATTTCTTTTCTTTACTGGCTGCCTCAATAATTTTTAGTTCTAACGGGATTTGCTCACTTTCTTTTGAAACTATTTGCTTTTGAGGTTTTGAAGGTTCTTTTTGCTGAAATATTTTCTTTTTTTCAGCAATAAATGAAGGGAAATTGTATTTTAGAAAGTCTATTATTTCTATTGAAAATTCCTCGTTTGGGTCTTCATCGCACTCGTAGCCATTTGCACGAAGAAATTCAGCAACATAAGTAATGTTTGAATTTAAGTCACGAGCTATTTTTGATAATCGTTTTTTCATTTTGCTGCTAAATTTTGAAGTTGCAAAATATCTACTCTATGCATTTTTTGGATAGCTTCTGCATATTCAGGCTTATTGGAAAAATGTTTTTCATTCCCAATAACAATTAACAAACGCTTTGCTCTTGAAAAACCTACATTAATACGTTGTAGTTCTCTCGCAAACCCTAATGCAAATGGATACTTTGTATTGTCAACAGTTAAAGTTCTTCCTTTTTCTTCTTTTATCTGCTTATTACTTCTAACTGTTGAAATTATAATAATATTTCTTTCCATCCCTTGAAAGCGGTCGACAGTATTTATTCTAAAAGGAATTTGAAATTCATTTTCAAATTTATGTTGTTCAAAATCTCTCCATTCCTTTTTGGAAAAATGAGGATACATTGAATTCCGTATTTTTTGCATTTGAGGCATATAGTACGTAATTATTCCAATTTCTTTATCTTCATCCTTTTTAAAATAATCAAAATATTCTTTAAAACCTTCTGCTTTTGTGAGTGTTCTTAAAACTGTTTGAATAGCTTGTGTTTCGCCTTCATTTTCATATGATGTACCAACTTTTCTTTCTGGAGTTTCAACATTTACCCATATTGCATGGTGCTTTTGTTCAATGAACGGTTCAGACTTTAGACCGTGCCACCTGCTTGCTTTAACATTGAATTCTGGAATATTCATTTCTCCTTTTATTCCGCAAATAAGACCATTTTCTAATTCCTCCTGATCTTTATAAAACTGCGAAATGCAATCCATTATTTGTTCATGCATCCTGAATTGAGTATCCAAACTTGCAACAAAGTTTTTAGGTGCGTTTAAGAATAGCTTTTCAAATTGTGAAATCTTATAATCGTCTTTTGTCCAATCTTCGACAAGTTTTTTAGCACCAACAGCTTCCAATGCTTCACTAAATTCTCGCTCATCCATCATTGGAGGCAACTGTTTATGATCCCCGATGATAATTACTTTTTTGCCAAGTGTAAGCGGTAAAACTAATTCAGGTGGAGTTGCCTTACTCGCTTCATCCATGATAACAATATCAAACTCTGGTTCAGTTTGCTTTTCAGAGTTCTTTTGAAAAGTTGTTTGAAAAGTTTCACCGAAATTTCGACTTCCACATTCACTACAAGTTGCAGCAAATACATTTACATGCTTATAATAGGCGTTTGAAAAAGTATTTTTAATCGTTATTTCCTTTGCATCTAAACCATCTCTCCACTTCTGGATAGCTTTAGAATATTTATCATCACTACAACTTTTTGTTTTAATGTTTTTTATCCAATCGCAAATAGCATTATCAGAATTTATTTCCTCATCATTGGAATTTGATTTTGCTTGCACCCATTTTTTCATTCTTTCATTTGAATATACTTTGCCCTCATCTTCAAACTTCTCGGTATTGCCTATGCGAATTGGGCGAACAAGCTTTTTCCCCTTAATACGTTCTAAAGCATTGTCAACCGCAAGATTCGTTTGAGAAGTAATCAATATTTTAGCTTCTGGTTCTCGCAACAAGGCTTGCCAAATAATTTCGGCTATTACTGTTGTTTTACCTGTTCCCGGAGGTCCCTGTATTAAAGCTAAATCTTTCGCAATCAATGATTTTGCAACAGCCTCTAATTGCTTTTGTTGATCTTTTAGCAATGGTTCGTTTAGGTCAGATAATATTTTTTGTTTTTCTTCTTCAATATCAGCAGATGATTGTCGTGCTGCATTAGGATCAAATAAAAAATTTGAAAGATTCTTATTTACTGGATAACCAACCCTGTTTCCCGGTTCAGTAACTTTTTTCATGGCTTTAATCATCCGTCCAATATTAGTGAGTTCACCAGGGAATATAGGTTTAATGAATCCTTTTTTTATTTCTGCAACATCAATTCTTTCTGTCTCTTTTGCATTGATTAGCTCGTCAAACTCATCGGTTATACGAAATTTTAATTTTTCTCTTTCTTTCCTAATAAGCTTACCTATTTGAATCCCGGCTCTAAAGCGTTCTTCATCACCATATGTTTCAATTGCCTGATTTAACTGATCTCTTTCTTCTGGAGTTAAATAAACAAATGTTGCTTGACGTACATTACTAATTACTTCTTTTTCTTTTTCCAGTTCGAGAGTCTCGTTTTTAAAAAATTCATATAAAGTCCTTCCTAATTTATTCTCAAATGAATAATTCAAAACTCCTGAGTACTTATCACAAGCAATAGCAATAATTTCTTTAAATTTTTCTCTTTCATCTTCGGTTGTAAAGCCATAAGAAAATAACACTCTGGTATTATTTTTTAAAATATCATACTCAACTTTTGAATTAATTTCTTTTCTAATCTCATTTTGTATTTTTCCAATAATACTTTGTCTTTGAGCTTCAATGTCCGTTTTGAATTGGATATAAAATGAAGGTATGTATGGTTTATCCTGAACTTTTGCAGAAGGATAAAGGTCTTTTATTCTTTTGAGATTTAATTCGTACTCAGTTAAATTTTCGGCATTTATCCTTAAAGTTGAAGAAGCAATATCAAAAACTGTTTTCCCTTGCACATCTGTAGCAGTTTTAAATGAACGCAATTTGTTGATGTCCTGCTTACGATTTAAAGTAAAATAATACCGAGTTGGTAATTGACGAATTGTGAGATCTTCATTAGTGTCTTGAATTCTACTGAGTATTTCATTGCTCCTTTCCTTATTTGGAACATTTTCAATATGATATTCATTATTATCAATCGTTAATTCTTCTATTTCTTTTAGTTTGTATTTAATAGAGTTATTCCCATATCTATTAATTCTACATTTAAAATTGAATCCAAAGTTTGATAAAACGTCCTTGTTTACATTTGCCCCAACCTCAATAAGAATTTCCTTATTCTCTTTATTGTATTGAAATTTTGCTCTATTGTCGATACCATTTTTTTGAAGATGTTCTTTTATTCTTGATAAATCATTCAGAGAGATTTCATTTTCATTAAGATCAACTTTTAACTGAATTTCATTATCTCTGTTTATTTTTAGTAAAAACTCGAAATTGTCATTTACTACTTTTTGAATATGAGGGAAATCATTTTCTGTAATATTTGTATAACCATTGCTATCAATACTTACTTCAATTTGATAGTCCACTGAGGTGATGTTTTTTATTTGACTAAATATTTCATCTTTCGAGCTAATATCCGAAAATTTAAAGCTAAAATCTCCAGACAAATAATGTGTTGGTGATTGTTTCGATAAATCATAAAAATATTCACCAGCCAATTCATTCAACTTTTCAATTTCTTCCTTACTTAATTCTCTATAATTTGCAAACTCAATAAATGCTTTATCTTCACTTACTCCATAATCTTCAAGTTCATCAACATTGAATGAATCTTCAATATCTTTTTCAAACTGTTCAATTAAATCTTTTTCGTTGATATAAATGTCAATATAATTGGCTCTTTCACTACTTGCATCATTTTTTTCAGTATATGGTTGACTAATTTTTTGAATCTTCCAAACCTGTTCTTTTTGCTTCACAAGTTTTTTGAGAGCTACAACATAATTATGCCATATTTGCTTGTCTTTTTCTTTGTTAATATCAATTGTAGGGATTTCAAGACTTTCAATTTTTTTGTACAATTCTTTAAAAGAATTTGAATTTGTTCCATCTTGTTTATTATGTGTTGTGATTTTGAAAACACAACAACTCTTCAAAGTATTCTTGTTTGGTTCACTAAAAAATGATACCTCTTTAAATTTACCAACGCTATAAGAATACAGTTCAGTAAATGTGTCAATCTTGTTAACCCATAAAACTACACTTGCTTCAACAGCCTTTTCATTCCCAATTGGTATTATAATTTTGTGTCTTGAACGATTGTTTGTTTCATCGCTTTTTTGTTTTTGAAAAAAACTGACGATTGGTTCTGAAATAAGGATATTTTTAACTTGATTAAATTTCAAAGCGTTATCAACATTGCGTTCATATGTGTTTTCAAAATCCTCTTTGAATTTCAATACAACTTCAATAGGTGCATCCACAGTACCTTCAAAAATATTATCCGGATTATTATTTCTAGTAAATTCTGTCATTTTAGCAATAGGATTTTGTTTCGATGAACGATTCTTTTGTGCGATGGCAAATTTGCACTCTTTGACAAAGCTTTGGTTTCAGCGTAGGCTTGTAGGGCTTTGGCAATGTGTGCAATGTGGGTCGGCAATTGTTTTAAAAAATGTGCGGGGGCAAAAAAATAAAAAACATTGGGTCGGCTTGAGTGTCGGCTCTCTGATCTAGTCAATATTTCTTTTTTATGTCCTTCCACAATGGTTTACTTTTTAGTATTCTGTCTGTCGTTGTCTGTTTCCTACACTTGGCGGTAACGGACGAGGCTATAAGCAGTTGGGGACTTCGTGGATGCTTCACTATCAACCGTGCAGAAAGCTTGCAAGCGAGAGCGAAGCATGCCCAACCACTTAAACCCCAATTGCTTATGAGCCTGTGTTACCATGCGTTTTTTATTGTTTTATTTTTGCAAATCTAATTTCATCAAAAATCTGATTGTCTTTGCAAATAGCTTTTTTTAATACTGCTTCTTTTATAAATCCGCATTTTGCTAAGACTCTTTGTGAAGCTTGGTTATACTCAAAAACTCCCGTATATATTCGAACAATATCAAGTTGAGTAAAACCCCAATCCGTAATTAAATTCACGGCTTTTGTTGCAATACCTTTATTCCAAAATGGTTCACCTATAAAATATCCAATTTCTGCGCTCTTCCTATATACATCTGTGCCAAGAGATAAACTTATATTTCCCACATATTCATTCTGGTATTCAATTGCAAAAAAAGTTTTGGGACGTTGAGAATCAATCATTTTCTTAAAGCTCCTTGCACTTTCTATTGTATAAGGCTTAGGGAATCCATCTCTTAAATTCATACTTACTTTTTCATTATCTGCATAAATAACCAATTTTTCCAAATCGGAGTCCAGTAATTCTCTAAGAATAACATCTCTATCCACACCAATTACGTTTTTATCCATATCTTAAATTTATCCGATAAACTTTGCTCCAGCGATGCCAATCCCTGCACCAAGTATCAATGAAAAAATAATCATTGGAATTATTGCCTTCTTGTCTTTCGGATAAACAATAATTATAATTGGAATTGCTGAAATAAATGAAATTATAACTCCCTTTAACCAAGGTGTAATTTCCCAACTAACAAATGGAATTATCAATCCAAGCACAAAATAATGAACAAAAGCTGAAATATTTGCAACCTTCTCAAGTTTCATAATTATCATCGGAGTAACATCTATCAATCCAGCTACAAGTCCGATTATTATTGCTATTAAAAAATCATTCATATCTTATTTTACAAGTTACGCTGGTCGTTCTTTAAAATGCATGGTAACGTTCAGCGCTAAAACTAGGTGGGCTTTCGCGTCAATTGGCCAGCGAGTGTTAGTTTATTTTTTTTATATTTTTTGGTTGTCTACGTGGACTAGGCCCACTTAGTTTTAGCGTTTGTTATGCACATGGCTTTACGTTCGCTCCACTTTTTCTATGTTTGAAGTATTCCAAAATTTCTTCTTTTGTCATTTTGGATAACTTTTCACTCAACTTGTCTCTCTGTTGACGCATAAATTTTACAGCGTCAAATGTTTTCTTAATCGTCTTCATATTTGCTAAATTCTCTAGGTGAACGAATTTCTAATTGTTTGTATCCATTTTTGATATTAATAGAGTTATATCCTCTTATTCTCTCAATGTTAACAATATGTTTAAAGTTCCAACTTATTAAAAAATCTGCTCTATTAATTGTCGCTAGAGCAATATGTAAACAGTCGGCAAAACTTGTTTTTCCGACAACCTTTTCTGTGATATATTCTGAAGCGAGATCAATCGCTTCATCCGTTGTCTCAATAAATTCAGTTTGTTCTACTTTAATTTTTTTAACAAGATCTCTAATTTTTTCAGGAGCGTTCTCCAGTTCTTCTTGAGTCACAGTTGAATAAAGAATTATATAATCACCTGAATAAATTCTGTCGAATAATGGAATAGTATGTTCCATAAATTCTTCATCAAAATATCCACCAAATACTGATGTGTCTATATAAATCCTTTGTTTCATTTGTCAAATTTGTAATAACCTACAAATATACTACATTTTTTTATTTATTTTTCTGCCGAATTTACGAATAAATTTTCAAAGCCTTGTGCATAACGGTTGGCAATAAGAAACGTAGGGCATTTCGAAGCACTTGTTTTCAAGTTAGTAAGCCGTTTATTAAATACTATGTCGTTCATATTTAACACTTTCTGCCCTATGTTTTTTATTGTATGTTATGCACTGGCGGTTCTTGTTTCTCAAATAATTTCTGTTTGTCTTCACTACCATTAAGGTCTGTTTTTTAATAATTTACCTATTGTCTGTCCAAATAGCTTAGATTGCTTTGGAGCATTAGCAGTCACGATATTTCCGTCAACCGTTACGCCTGGCCCCATATATTCAGCACCCTTTTCTTCTATAGTCTTTGCTTCTTTACCAGCAACTGTAGCCTTTTTGTGATTAAGTATTCCGGCATTTGCGAGTATGACGGGAGCAAGACAAATCGCTGCGATAACCCTTCCTTTAGAATACATTTCAGTTGCAATTTGGTATGCCCTAATATTCTTAAATAATAATTTACTACCACCGCCTCCAACAAATATTACTGCTTCAAATTTGTCAGTGTTTAATTCATTAATATCATATTCCGCCTCAGCAAATCCGCCTCGACTACCCGGACAATCACCTTTTTTAGTACTTGCGACAGTAATTTTGTGTCCGAATTTTTCTAATTCTTCTTTGGTTACAAATAGTTCCTCGTCTCTAAATCTTTCAGGTGGAATTATCATCAAAATATTACTCATAGCGTTTTACTGTTTTGTCTTTCCGTTATCTTATTAAATGAGAATCCAATAAGTCCACCAAGAAATATGGTCATGATAGAAATTGGTATCAAAGATAAAGGTTCTTTCCAGCCTATCAATATTGCAGAGGGCAACAATACTAAAAACGCTGTTAAAATCCCTTTGATAATTGAATTGATTTTTAAGTCAATAGTCGATATTAAAAAACCGACAATTATCCACATGGAAAACGCAGAAATGTTCGCATCCCAAGTTAATCCTTGAATAATCATTGGAATTACGTCAATAGTTCCGGCAACAATTCCCAAAATAAGTCCGATTACAATTTTTTTCATATTCGTGTCAGATTAATGTTGTCTTTTCTCCGCTTGTGCATAACGTTCAGCGCTAAAACTAGGTGGGCTTTCGCGTCGATTAGCCAGCGAGTGTTAGTTTATTTTTTTATTTTTATGTTTGTCACGTGGAGTATGCCCACTTAGTTTTAGCGTTTGTTAGGCAAAGTAATTTTATTTTCCTTTTGGTATTAGTCCTTGACCCCATTCTTTTATCTGAGATTCTGAACCTGGCATAAAGGCTAATTGTTTTGTAGCCAAATCAATTTCTCCAAATGCAAGAATGTGAAATCCTGAATTATTGAATTCAATTTCTCCTTTTTTAATTAATGAAAAATATCCTAAAAACCTAATTGAATTGCCAACTTTGTCGAATTGGCTATTAACCATTGACCCTACCCAAATTATCTGCCCATTTTCAAGTTCAACTTTCAAATAAGGTTTGTTTTGTCCAAGTGATTTCACTTCAAGTATTCTCCCATTAAAAGCAATAATTTTTCCGTTAAATGATTCTGGGTTCCTTTTAGCTTTATTAAAGTCCTTTGTCGTGAAATTAATAGGATAAGAATTTTCGTTTGTTGATGGTTGTGCTTCTTTAATTACAACATTTTTCACAGCTTCACAATCAACTTTAATTAGTTTTGCTATTTGATTTTTGACTTCATTAAATTCTTTAGTATTTCCAATTATTTGAATTTCCTCTGGTGAAGCGTGAATTGCAGCATAATTTATTGCTATGTCATAGCAACTGTCAAGTTTAGCTTTTAAATTTTCATAATTATCAACAATTCCAATGCAATCGCACATTTTTTTAGTAATCTTTATTGCAAACTTTTCTGTACTTTGCCCAAATGAATTTCCAATAAAAATCAGAATAAGGATTATTGTGTTTGTCGCTCTCATTTTGTTATAATTATTTTGCCTAACGTTCAGCGCTAAAACTAGGTGGGCTTTCGCGTCAATTGGCCAGCGAGTGTTAGTTTATTTTTTTTATATTTTTTGGTTGTCTACGTGGACTAGGCCCACTTAGTTTTAGCGTTTGTTATGCAC
>Ga0209099_1001454_pt1 | contig 23600 bp, 23 predicted proteins | sample AD_JPNHW2_MetaG_FD_184430 | JGI IMG/M metagenome (GOLD analysis project Ga0209099, IMG submission 184430) | Active sludge microbial communities of municipal wastewater-treating anaerobic digesters from Japan - AD_JPNHW2_MetaG (SPAdes) (version 2) | ecosystem: Engineered > Bioreactor > Anaerobic... | reverse complement strand
TGATCCGGGTTTTGCGATAACCATACCACGACGGATTTCATCCTTATCGATGCCGCGGAGGAGCAGACCTGCGTTGTCGCCGGCTTCACCTTCATCGAGAAGTTTACGGAACATTTCAACACCTGTGCAAACAGATTTCAATTTTTCCGAGCCCATACCGATGATTTCAACGGGATCACCAACATGGATAATACCGGTTTCAATACGGCCGGTAGCAACAGTGCCACGTCCGGTGATTGAGAACACGTCTTCAACAGGCATCAGGAATGGTTTGTCGACGGAACGTTCCGGGAGGGGAATCCAGGTATCAACGGCGTCCATCAGTTCCATAATTTTATCAACCCATTTGGGTTCTTTATTTAATCCGCCGAGAGCTGAACCACGGATGATCGGGGTGTTGTCACCGTCAAACTGGTAGAAGCTAAGCAGGTCGCGGATTTCCATCTCCACGATATCGAGAATTTCTTCATCATCAACAAGGTCAACCTTATTCATGAAGACGACCATCTTGGGAACATTAACCTGGTGGGCCAGGAGGATATGTTCACGGGTTTGGGGCATAGGGCCGTCGGTAGCGGCAACAACGAGGATAGCGCCGTCCATTTGAGCGGCACCGGTGATCATGTTCTTAATATAGTCGGCATGGCCGGGGCAGTCAACGTGGGCATAGTGGCGGTTTGCCGTCTGGTACTCAACGTGGGCAGTATTGATGGTAATTCCCCTTTCCTTTTCTTCAGGAGCATTGTCGATAGAATCGAATGACCTGAATTCCGAAAGACCTTTATCAGCTAACACCAATGTGATAGCAGCCGTAAGCGTGGTCTTGCCATGATCAATATGGCCGATTGTGCCAATGTTTACGTGAGGTTTTGAACGATCGAATTTTTCTTTTGCCATGGTAATTAATGTTTATGGTTTTAAGCACTAGTTTTTGTAAAAAAAATGATGAGCCTTTGAGGAGAGTTGAACTCCTGACCCCTTCCTTACCAAGGAAGTGCTCTACCACTGAGCTACAAAGGCTTTTAAGTTTTGCCGCCGGCGAGTAAAGGAGTATTTCTGCAAAAGTTATAGTTCCTTTAATATATAACGGAGGTCACTTTGAGCGGAAGACGGGGCTCGAACCCGCCACCTATAGCTTGGAAGGCTATCGCTCTACCAAATGAGCTACTTCCGCCTGTTAACATGTGGGGAGAGGAGGATTCGAACCTCCGAAGGCTCAGCCAACAGATTTACAGTCTGCCCCATTTGACCGCTCTGGTATCTCCCCATTAATTCTTATTTCGAAGAACGTGAGCCGATGGAGGGACTCGAACCCCCGACCAGCTGATTACAAATCAGCTGCTCTACCAGCTGAGCTACATCGGCATATGGCGGACAGCCGCCGAAGTATCTGTTACGTAATCCCTCTTAGCTGTCAATTCCTTTATTATCAATAAAAGGCAACTCTTTATCCAAAAAAATGCAGCCCTTTTTGAAAAGGACTGCAAAAATAGGCATTTAATTTAAACGTACAAACAGGATTTGATTTTTTTTTATTATTCCCCACGCATTTTTTCCTTATGACGGGTTAATTGACGTTTTAATGCTTCTATGGCTGTATCGGTTGCTTCTTCAAACGACTTACTTTGTTTCTTGGCAAACAGATCATTACCACGCACGACCAATTTTATTTCGGCCACCTTGTTCTCAACGGGTTCGGTCTTTTCAAGCCGGAGTGTCACCTCGCTGCTCACAATGCCATCGTACAGTCCTGTCAGCTTTTCCACCTTGTCGGTGATGAACTGATCGAGTTTTTTATCAGTCTTGAAATGTACAGCATTGATGTTTACTTGCATAATTCCTCCTTTTTTATGCCCTTGGATGGGACTGGTTATATACTGATTTGAGTTTTTCTATAGTGTTGTGAGTATATACCTGCGTAGCGGCCAGGTTTGCATGACCAAGAATTTCTTTGATGGCATTCAGATCGGCTCCTTCGTTTAGCATTTGCGTAGCAAAAGTATGCCTGAGCACATGCGGACTTAATTTTTCGAGGGAAGACACGCCCGAGAGATATTGGTGAACAAGATCATAAACCAGCCGCTGGTAGACGGGTTTCCCCTTCTTTGTGATAAACAGATGGTCGCTGCTTTTGTCGGATTGTTCTTTCAGAAAAATTTTGCCCCTCTCCTTTATATATATTTCCAATTGGTCGCAAAGGTAACCGCCTGCCGGAATAATTCTTTCCTTATTCCTCTTGCCGGTCACTTTGATGGTTTGCTTTGATAGGTCTAAAGAATTGATCCTGAGTTCACATAATTCGGATAGCCGCATCCCGGTCGTGTAAAAAAGAATCAGGATCATCCTGTCACGGGTACCCTCAAAACCACCTGAGAATCCCTGCCGGGAGAATAATTTCTCCATAGGTTCCTTTTCAAGAAATACGGGAAGGCCTTTCGAAGACTTCGGCGATATCACTTTCGCCATCGGATTTTCATGAATAAATCCCTGGCGCAGACAAAACCGGTAAAAGGACTTCAGGGTGGACAATTTCCGGTTTACCGAACGGGGTGTGATTCCCTTTGACAGAAGATCGACCAGCCATGAACGGATCATGGAGTGGCCGGCAATTGAAATATCGGATTGGCTGTATCGTTCCTGCATAAACCCGGCAAATTGTTGCAGGTCATGCTGGTATGCCGTGATGGTGTGGGTTGAGAACCGCTTCTCGTACCTTATATATTCAATAAACTTCTCTTTCAACATTCAAAAAACAACAACAGGAAGTAAACCCGGCTTTCTCAAGTCTTTTCTTTTGCTAACGCTAAAATTAAGACTTTATTTTGAGAAAAGCAAGACTTACTTCCTGCTCAACGGAAAAAATTCCGACGATTATTTTTCTTCCTGCTGCTGAAGTTGCTGAACGTAAATAGCGTGCAGGACTTCTTCGCGCCTCTTGATGGAGGGTTTGGTGAATTTCTGCCTTTCACGCAGCTCTTTTACGACGCCGGTTTTTTCAAATTTGCGTTTCAGTTTCTTCAGGGCGCGGTCAATGCTCTCGCCTTCTTTTACAGGAACAATAATCATAGCGAATACGCTTCCTTTCGTTAAGGGTGAATAGATTAATGATTTAAGGGGTGCAAAATTAATTAATTTTTCATGACCCGCAAATATTTTTCCTTGATTTCCCGGGAATTATTATTTTTGCACCGTTGAACTGCGTTGTTAGCTCAGTTGGTTCAGAGCATCGCCTTGACAGGGCGGGGGTCACTGGTTCGAGTCCAGTACAACGCACTTAAAAGCCTGCCATGCAGGCTTTTTCTATTATATCCTGAAAGGATTCTGCACCTTTTCTGTTTTTCCATCAGGATAATACACGAGCAATTCAGGTGCATTCAGCAACTTGCTGATCTTTTCGGGCGTAGTCAGCGATTTCACATAGCCGATCCGCAGAACCGGCCCGTCATCCGTAAAAAGAATGCTGAACCGTACAATACCGCTATCATTCGAAGCATGCGAAATCAGGTAGGGAATCCATTCCTGCGACTCCGGATCCGTCGCCTGGTCAAAAGCCGCTTCCCATTGCCCGATTTGCCCGGCTTTATATTTTTCGAAGAAATTGAAGGTGACATCCGTTTCCTCATAGAAGAGCCTGAGAAATGCTGAAACCGGGAGTGTATCCGGTTTTATGCCTTTCATGATAACCGGTTCAAAATTCAGTCTTTGTACAACTTTATCTTTACCTTCACCGATCACAAGTTCTTTTTGCTGTATCGCCTTTATGATTTTTCGCTCATCGGTTACTTTGTCATCATAATAAACAGTGGCTTTTACCGGTTCCCCGAAATGAGTCTGCAAAGCAAGGATCCCGTCCTGTTGCCTCAGCAGTTCAGTAAGGTAATACTGGTCATTCGGATCAAAGCAATGATTAATCCCGACCGAAAAGGAGCCAACGGACCTTTGCCCGATTGACGGCAACAGGAAGAATTCACTTACCGGGGAAAAGATGGCTTCCTTTATTCCTTCTTCCGAAATAACCGATTTGTCATATAATACCTTTACCCGGTGATGCCTGACAAAAGCAGATACGCCCAAAACGCCCGGTACTTCTTTCATCTGGTTGGCAAATGCCCGCGAACTGCCAAAGCATTTAATGCTTTCCAGGCCTTCCATTTCAAAGGCTGACGCCGACTTCATCTGTTCCTCACTGCCCCACTTTTCGTTAATGGTTGGTATTTCAAACCTGTTCGATATCACGAGGGCTGCTGCAATCATAAGAACCGTCACAACGGCCGGGATCCAGCGGGGCCATTTTTTATTGATGGAAAGTGCGCCCTGTACCGGACATTTTGCGATGCAATCGGTACAAAGATGACAATCGATATGCTGAACTTTTTCTGCCTCAGAAATACTTATCCCCATAGGGCAGTTTTTATTGCAAATCTTACACCTGGTGCATTTTTCAGCATCCCGGACAATCCGCAGGGGCGGGAAAACCAGAAAGCGTAAGGTAACAGCTTCAAGAAGGAAACCTGTCAGGCAAATACCTCCCAACAACCAAATCCAATGAATGGCCCCGCCAAAAATAACATTCAGGATCACCCATAACAAAACCAGGGCTGCTGCCGGCAAAGCATACACGGCTATATTGGTAACAGCGCCTAACGGACAGATGTATTTACACCAAAACTGTCGGATGAAAAAGGAACCGGCAACAACCAGCAACAACGCAGGAATTGCATACCGGATAACGACATCGCTGCCGAAACCCGATACCAGGGCAAAATACGGATCAAACGATTTGCAGAAAAGTTCACTGCTCGTTACCGAAAAATAAACGGTAATAAAAAGCAACGCATATTTAAAAATTCTCAGGATTCTATCAGCAAGTCCCTTTACCGTAATATGAACTTTTACTTTTCTTCCCAGACTGCCAAACCACTCGGTGATGGTTCCAACCGGACAGATATTGCTGCAGAATAACTTGGCAAACAAAATGACAGCAATAAAAAGCGCCAGGCCAAGGCCTATCTGAACGGTCGTCATGGAACATGCCAGCGAGCCTGAGTAAAGGTAGCTCATAAGCGCCTGTATCCCTCCAAACGGACAATACGCTTCGAAATCCGCCAGATAATTTTTATCGAACAAGGGCCTTACCAGCATGTAAACCAGAAGGATAAGGATAATCCATTGCAGTGTCCGGCGTATGTAGTTTATACGCCCGGCTTTTTTCAATCCCATGATTTTAATTGTTTATGAATGAAAATTTTGCCCGAAATTAAACAAAGTAGGCTCAAAGCCCCGTTATTCCTTCAATTTAGAACCAATCCAAATTCAATAAGCGTTTTATAGTTCTCAACATTTACACCTGATTTTAATGAAAGTACCGGCGGTTTTCTCACATCGGTCTGAACAGGTTCTGATTTTGCAGCCCTGATAACAGGACGAAATGTATCATTCATAATTTCTACCTTTGGCAATTCATTTCTATTTTCAAAACGTGATGAGCAGTTTCCGCAACTATCTGAATATTATCATCCTTGCGTTGTTGATATTTTCCGTTCAGGATTTTATATACGGGCAGGAGAAGAATAATCAGCCTTTAAAAAAGCAAGCACTCCGGCAGCCAGATCCTTCCCGCCGTGGCGACAAGGGCATCCGGATTGTGTTTTACAATGTTGAAAACCTGTTTGACACCAAACACGACAGCCTGAAAGCCGACGAGGAGTATGTAACCGGCGGCAAACGGGGATGGACGTTCAACCGAATGCTGCAAAAAGAACGAAACCTCTCAAGAGTGATCATGAGCATCGGAGGTTGGGAGATGCCTGAAATTATCGGCATGAGTGAAGTTGAAAACAGGTATGTGCTGAGCCTGTTGCTCAATGAAACGCCTCTGGAGAGATATGGTTATAAAATCATTCACCGCGAATCACCTGATCCGCGCGGTATTGATGTAGCCCTGCTGTATAATCCCGACAAATTCAAACCCCTGTATAGCAAACCATACACAATCCGATTCCCGTTTGATACGGCTGCCCGCACCCGTGACATACTCTATGTAAAAGGCCTGGCGCTAAACCGCGACACGCTTCATCTTTTTGTGAATCACTGGCCTTCCCGGTTTGGCGGTTATATGGAAACCGTACGTAAAAGAAATTTTGTCGCCCAGGTTTTGCGAAGCAGGGTTGATTCGATCATGACGGCAAATCCCGGTTCAAAAATTGTGATCATGGGTGATTTTAATGATGAACCTTCTGACGAAAGCATAGTGCAATACCTGAAAGCCGGGAGCGATTCTGTACATGTTGCCAAAGGCGATCTGTATAATATGATGACCGGAGCGGGAAGTTCCTGGAACAGGGGAACCATTAAAAGCCGCGAAGTATGGAATACCATTGACCAGTTTATCGTTTCAGGCACTCTGTTAAAAGCAACAAAAGGTCTTTCAACCACACCCCATTCCGTATATATCTTTGATACTCCTTTTCTCCTGCAGGACGATGAAGCATGGTTCGGCCAGAAACCTTTCAGGACCTACAACGGGTTTAAATATATCGGGGGTTACAGCGATCATCTGCCAATCCTCATGGACCTCAAAATGAACTGAAACATTCCGGAACTGAATCCGATCAACCATCAGGTGAAAACCATATGAAACCGAAAACTTTCAAAATTGTCATCCTTTCGCTGCTGGCATGTACGGTTTTATTCATCGCAATGCTTCTGGTAATAAAGCCGGATAAAACGCGGCCGCGCGTTAAACAGGTCCAAAATAACGGTGCTGAAAGCGTTCCGCACACTCCGGTTTTCAGGAAAGACGGCGAGCTGCAGTTCAGGGATGAGAAGGATGACCTGCTTGCTGCCATTTCGGTGGAAATTGCCGATAATGAAGAAGAAAGGATACAGGGGCTCATGTACCGCGACAGCCTCCCGGCCATGAGCGGGATGCTGTTCATGTTTGAGACCGAAGAACCGCAGTCGTTCTGGATGAAAAACACGCGGTTTTCGCTCGACATCATTTATATCAGTGCTGAACACAAAATTGTAAGCATCAGCAGAAACGCCAAACCTTATTCACTGGAATCTATCCCGTCGGCAGGCCCGGCTATGTATGTTGTTGAAGTTCCTGCCGGCTTTGCCTCCAGGTACAGCCTCACTGAAAAATGCCGGGTTGTCTTCTGATCCCGGCCATAAGTTTCATGCCGCTGATATTATCGGTTCTGTTTCAGATATCCTCAATAAATGCGCCCTGTTGCCGCACGCTGTGAATCAATATGCCGGCCTGCCTGGCGTCGGCAAGCCATTGAAGGCTTTTTTTATACGGCACGCTCCCGTCAAGGATAATCTTACCGGGATCATAAAGTTTTAAAACGTCCGAAAGCCTGAACGGCGTATTACCTGAGATCACCAGATAATCGAGCCTGAGTTGCTGAGGGGCTTCCGCATCCGCAGGAATATTATTCAACAAGGCAACCCTTTTGTTATTTACCAGAAATTTATTGCCGAACGAAACGGCAGCCGGCCCTGCCTGCCTCAGGGAACCTTCATTTCCGGCTTGAGAAATACAGGTTACTTTCCTGATTCTCAACAAAGTGTTTGAACGATTCAGTATCATATCCTTCCGGCTTGCATCGAGCAGAAACAACGAATCGGCTACTACATACGACTCTGTTCCGCATATCCATTCCATCACCGAACTTTTCCCGGCCGAATAAACGATGAATTTTCGTTGTTCACCAGCCATATAATTCATTACAGACCTGTAGCCGAAAAAGATGATCAGCCCGGATAACGCCATAATGAAAACGCCTTTGCGGCGAACTGCAACGGCTAAGATCATCAGTATAATGGCCGCATACAAGATCAACATTTCATTTATACTGAACGGTATTCCCGAAATAACGGCATAAGGAAGGCTTTCGATCCAGGCAATAGATCCGTTCAGAAACTTCAGCAGCCACGTTGATATTATCCCCATAAAATTACTGACGGCCGGCATGAAAGAAGTGGCCATCACCAGCATTCCCGAGTAGATCACAAGGCTTGACAACGGAATTGCAACAATATTTGCGGCCAGGAAATAGCTGGGGAATTGATGAAAATAGTACAGCGAGACCGGAATTGTGGCAATCTGGGCAGCCAGCGAGATGGCAACAATTTGCCATATCTGATCTCCAACACGGGTAACCGGCTCAATACGATGATATATCCAGTCATAGATGAATATTATTCCCGCCAACGAGATGTAGGAAAGCTGGAAACCGATATTCAGGAGGTAATAGGGGTTGAATGCCAGCAACAGCAATGCCGATGCCGCTAAAGAGTTTATTACATGCGAATTGCGCCGGAATAAAACTGCCACCGAAACAAATGTAAACATGGTCGCCGACCGCGCAATAGAAGGAGAGAAACCGGTAATCAGCGCGTAGAACCAGATTGCGGTTATGAGGATTAACGTCTTGATGACGACCGTTGTTCTTTTTCTGTTCAGAAATCCCAGCAGAAAATTAAGCACCATATATACGATTCCTACATGCAGGCCCGATACGCTTAAAATGTGCATCACCCCTGCCCCTGCATAATTACGCATTGTTTCCGCGTCAAGGTCGTCTTCCTGTCCCAGTATCAGCGCTGCCGCTACTGCATATTCCTGACCTGTAAAACCGTTCTTCTTCAGTATTTCAAGGAAATAATTCCGGATGCCCTGAGCCTGCCCCCTGAACGACCATTTTACCGGAGCAGTGGTGATGTACCATTGCCCGGGCTTTAAAAATGCCTGATGAAAAACATTAGCCGAAGCCATGTACTTTTTGTAGTTGAATGCGCCCGGATTTTTCGGGCTTTCAATCTCTGTTATATCTCCTGTCCATAAAATTGTCTCGCCAAAGGATGGGTATTTCGCTGTTGAATCTTTTCGGAAATAAACCAGGATTTTCCCTGAACACCGGATTTCTCCCTTTTCGGTTACAGCGCCTTTAATCCTTAACACCGTTTTATATGAATGTTCTTTCTCTGTTAGCGGTTCGGCAACTTCTGCCAGGAATAGTTTTACACCTTTAACCTGAGAAAAATAGTCGGGACAACGGGATTCATCATTCAGCACCGTAAGCTGGCAACCCAGGATGAACATGAATGCTGAGGCGACAGCGCCGAAAAGCCAGCGCGACGGGTAGGCCCATAATTGTTTTGAGAAAATCACATAAAAGAGCATCAGCGCCCATAGGGCAACCACCACAGCCGGAAACATCCGGGAAGGGCCTGCAATCATGATCAGGGCTATGCCGGCAACAAACGGCAGTAAAACCCTGACGACCGGAAACTGATGCCTGTAAACCAACGCTTGCCGATTTCAGGCCAAGATAAGAAAAAAATGCTAAACTCCTGTAAAACCGGGATTTAAACGAAAAAAAAATTTTGATACTGCGAAACCTGCTATTTTCCGCAATTTTGTTTCAGCAGATCAACAGCCCTTTTATTGCCCATCGACGCTGCTTTTTTCCAATCCTCGCACATACGGCTGTCTCCGGTCATCGAATAAGCGGTTCCGCGGTTGCAGTATGCATCTGAATTGCCAGGATCTAATTCGATAAGCTTTGTATAATCATCGATGGCGGCCTGCTGATTCTTCAGCAGCACATAACAATTGCCACGATTCATATAGCAGAGTTTAGTACTTGTATTTTGTTTCAAAGCCTCGGTAAAGCAACCGACTGCTTCGTCGTATCTTTTTAGGGCAGCAAGGGCAGTTCCTTTGTTATAATAGGATGTGGTATACTTCGGATCGGCTTTCAGCGCAGCATCATAATCGGCAATGGCTTCCGAATTCCTGCCCATCATGGCCTTCGTAACCCCGCGGTAGTCAAGCGATGGCGCATCGGTAGGCTTTGCTTTCAAAGCATTGTCGAATGCTTCCAAAGCCCGGGGATACTCTTTCTTGTCACAATAAATCTTACCAGCATAATAATTTGCGGTAACCTGATCGGGAAATATTGAGATGCATTTTTCAATATCTCTCAGCGCGGCGTCGGTATCTTTCAGTTCAAGTTTTGCCTTGCCGCGAAAGAAATAGGCCATATAATTATTGGCATATTTTGCGATGGCCGCATCAAAATCAGCGATAGCGCCCTTCATATCGCCTTTTTCAGCTTTTGACAATCCACTCATCAGTTCCGGAGAACGCACGGGATCTTTCAGCGTGGTGAGCGGACGCATCGGGCTGTTGGGTTTTGCGCCGGAAAGCTTTATTTCTCCTTTTGGAACAGATTTGTTCTCTGTTTGTTTCTGCAGAGCGGCCTTTTCATTTTTGAGCGCATCGCTCCAGGAAGGATCTGCTACGGATGTAGTTTTAACCAGCGTATCAGGGGCTTTAACAATTGTCGTATCCGGAACATTAAGGCTATCGGCAGGAATCATTTTCTGATCCCCGGATTGCTTCCCGGAACAACCCATTACAGTAAAAAATGCAGGTAAGATTGCCAGCAGAACAGTCAGATTTCTCATAGTCGCTCAGGTATTTAGTGTTTTGAAGTACTCTTGCCAAGGAATTGCCAGATAATTTGCGCTGCACGTGAGGAAGCGCCATGCTGCCCCATCCCGGAACGCAGATTTTTATAATCATCGATCATACCTTGCCTGTAGGTCGCATCGTTCAGAATTTTTCCAAGTTCTTCCGAAACCGTTTTTCTGTTGCAACGGTATTGTATCAGTTCCCTGACGGCTTCTTTATCCAGGATCAGGTTTACCAGCGATATGAACTTTACCCTTATCACCATCCAGGCAAAAATTGCTGAGATAAAGCTCATGCGGTAACATACTACCTGTGGAATTCCGAACATAGCCGTTTCGAGCGTAGCGGTTCCGGAAGTCACCAGCGCAGCATCGGCATTCCGCAGCAGGTCGTACGTTTGTTTGTAGACAACCGGGATGCTTTTCCTGCCGACAAACCGGTCATAATAGGATGCGGGTATGGTTGAAACGCCGCCAATAATAAACTGATAGCCCGGGAAATCATCAACAACGCTTAACATTACCGGTAGTACGCGCTGGATTTCCTGCCGGCGGCTGCCCGGAATAAGGGCAATAATCGGCTTATCGGCCAGGTTGTTGTTTTTACGGAAATATTCCGATTGCGAAGCATCGCTTTCTTCGATGGTATCTGTAAGCGGATGTCCGGTAAACTCCACATGGTATCCGAACCGGGCGTGGAAGCCCTTCTCGAAAGGCAGAACCACAAAAGCTTTATCAACGACTTTATGGATTTTATGCACCCGCGACTGCCGCCAGGCCCAAACCTGTGGCGCGATATAATAGATTACCTTAATTCCAAGTTTATGGGCAAACCGCGCGATGCGCATGTTGAAACCGGGGTAATCCACGCATATCAGGACATCGGGCTTGTATTTCAGGATGTCTTTCTTACAGAACCGTATGTTGCCCAGGATGGTCCTCAGGTTCAGGGCAACTTCGAGGAATCCCATAAAAGCAAGGTCACGATAATGTTTCACGATTTCCGCACCTTCAGCCTGCATTCTGTCGCCGCCCCAGGCCCTGAAACGGGCATCGCCATCAAGCTTATTCAGTTCCCTGATAATCAGCGATGCATGCAAATCGCCCGAAGCTTCACCGGCAATAACGTAGTACCTCATCCGATAATACTATTTGACAGGGAAAATGTGCAGGTCCTTCCCGTGAAGGAAGATGAAAAATAAAATCCCCATGATGAAGGTAACGGCAAGAATCCCTCTCCCGGTCTTATCCAGTTTATATTTCACAAGGTAAAAGCGCATCGCTATCAGGTTCATTCCTATCGACAGCAGGATGATTCCCGCATCGTTCACTCCCCTGAAAACCTGCATTTGCGCACTCAGCAAATAATTAAGCGCCAGGAAGACAACAGCCGACAATAAAGGGATTATCAACGCCAGGATGACGCCGATGACGTAACTGTCGCGTTTCAGGAAACCAGAGATCATAGCTATAACGTTTGATTTGATTTTATGAATTATTGCCGTTTAAGTTCCAGTTACGGATCATTTCAAGGGACTGATGAGCCGTCAGGTCAATCTGAACGGGCACTACACTAACATAGTTATTCCGGAGCGCCCACTCGTCAGTATCTGTGCCATTATCCTTTGGCACAAAAACGCCTTGCAGCCAGTAATAGTTACGGCGATGAGGGTCTTTTCGTTCCTCAAAGCTTTCATCCCAGAATGCTTTTGCCTGTCGCACAACCTTTATTCCCCTGATCTTGTCCCCGTTTAAGGCCGGAATATTAACGTTCAGGCAAACGCCTGCCGGCAATGAATTCCTGAGCACATTTTCAGCAATGGAGGTAATATAGGGAGCCGTATGGCTGAAATCGGCGGAAAAAGAATAATCATCAAGTGAAAAACCAATCGAAGGTATATCTTCCATGGCTCCTTCCAGTACTGCGGCCATCGTTCCTGAATACAACACGTTGACGGAAGCGTTTGATCCGTGGTTTATGCCTGAAACTATCAGATCGGGATTTGCTTTCAGGATCACTTTCTGACCCATTTTAACACAATCGACGGGTGTTCCGTTGCAACTGTATTCTTCATACCCGGGTTCTCTGGCTATTTCATGTATCCGCAAAGGCGTTTGCATGGTAACGGCATGCCCCATCCCCGATTGTGGTTTATCAGGGGCGACAACCACCACATTCCCGATTCCGCGCATAATGCCAATGAGCATCCTCAGGCCGGGGGCGGCAATTCCGTCGTCATTTGTTATCAATATCGTAGGCTTCATTTCCTGTCTTTATATCTTAATCCATACTGTTGTTCACAGCCTCTGTCATCGTATCCAATTCATTTCCGCCGGCTTTGCCCTGGATGCTGGTCACTCCGGCCGAAACCAGGAATTTCATGACTTCGGTTGGCGAAGCGTTGAGCGGACGTACATTCTCGGCAGGGACAATGAACAATGTGCCGGTAAAGGTATAGGAATAAGGAAAATAAACCGCTACCTTATTTTCTTCAATTCCGAGGTGCGTAAGATCCTTACCGGTAACAAAGCCGATTTTCTCCATGTCGGCATCTTTACTGAACTTTACGAGCACCGGTTCGGTAAATTTTTTATCCTTCCCTACAAAGGCTGAGAGAAATTCTTTAAACGAGGTATATAGTATTTTTATTACAGGCGTTCGGCTGATCAGTCCGTCAACGTACTTAAGGATCGGATTAAAGACGATTGAACTGCCGAGGAATCCGGCAAACGTCAGTGCAACGGCAAGAATCAGCAAGCCAAGGCCGGGAATACGATATCCCAGGTACTCGCTGATATAGTCGAGCAGCAGTTCATCAACAAATGAAAATACCCACCAGAGTGCGTAAGCCGTAAGGGCGATCGGCACAGTAAAGAGCAATCCCTGAAGGAAATAGCGTAATATACGGCCGGCAAAAGGCTTCATTGTTGTAAGATAAAAAGGAAGTGCAAAATTAGCGATTTCAGAGAGTTAAAATGAAGCCCGGTTAAGTGATTTTATGAATTTAACCCTGCGGTAAAAAGCTGCAATTCCTCCCAGAATTTTTGCACGGGGAAACCCATTACATTATAGTAGCACCCCTTGATGCCTGTAATACCGATATAGCCGATCCAGTCCTGTATGCCGTATGAACCGGCTTTATCGTATGGGCGGTGATGGTTTACATAGTTAATAATTTCCTCGTCGGTAAGAGGTTTAAACGTAACAGTAGTTTCAGCATGAAAAACATGTTCCCGGCTCCCTGATCGAAGACAGATTCCCGAATAAACGGTGTGTGTATGTCCCGATATCTTCCTGAGCATCTCAATTGCATCCTCACGGCCACGGGGTTTCCCGATGCATTCCCCGTTCAGCCATACGATAGTATCGGCAGTAATGAGGATTGTATTGGGAGGATAACCTGACAAATCGAAGGCATCTGCTTTCAGTCTGCACAAATAACGGGCAATATCGGCTCCCCGGTAATGAACGGGGTATGATTCGTCCACATCGGCATTCACTATCTCGTATTCAATGCCCAGTTCCCTCAACAAATGCTGCCTGCGCGGCGATTTAGACCCTAACAGGAAACGAAAATGGTTTATATCCATATTTATATTGTTCTGAAAATTTATCTGCCTTCATGCACCTGAACTAAAGTGCAGCATTTAAACGAAGTACCAGAAGCGAAAGCAGTCCCCCCAACATGATCCACCTGATCATCGAACTGAGGCGATGGAAACCTTTACCGGACGTCGTTCTGCCGATTCGAAAAACAAACCAGGCTAAAGGCAGTTCAACAGAAAGCAACAGCCAGACCGAAACAAAGTAGAATTTGTTCATGCATAACCAGGCCTGGCTTGCCAGTAAAAGTGAAATTGTCAGAATGGCCTGCCATGCCAGCATGTTTTTCGAAGCCTGCATCCCCAACACAATGGGCAACGACCGGCACATTAACCGCTCATCGCCTTTTACATCTTCCATGTCCTTCACGATTTCCCGCATCAGGTTCAACTGCCAGGCAAAAACCATGGTAGCGGTCACTATGATGGTGATGAACCGGGTATCTGAGCCCTTTAATATTTCGGACCCGGCTGCGAGCCAGTCAAAAAGCCAGATCATCCCGATGGTGCATGCCGTCATACAGGCAACAGCAAGGTTTCCCAACAAAAAAGTCCGCTTCAGCATGATGGCATACCACCAGGCAACGATAACGGCTATCAGGAAAACCAGGAATGGCAATGCCGATCGGATTAAAACACTAACCGTCAGGCCCATGAGAAGGGCGATTGTAAATAATACAACCGCAACCAATAAACCCGACTTCCTTGAAATATCTTTACCAATCACCCGGCGTTCCGGCCGGTTGATCATATCAGTTTCTATATCATAGCAGTCGTTCAGAATATAACCGGCTGCAGCGATTGTGAGGGTGGTGAAGACGATCAGGCCGAAAGCCACAGGGCTTATCCCGGGAGATATACTTAAGCCGGCAAGCCCGGGCAGGATTACCAGATAACGCACAGCGCTGAGAGTCAATGCTATGACAATCAGGTTGGGAAGACGGATCAGGCGAAAAATAGTGGAAAGACGGGGTTGCATCATGTAAGGGAATATCCGGTAGGCATCAGGTTAAACAGGTTGAAATAGCGTTCCGGGGAAAACCGGGGGTATCCGCACAAATAATGGAACTGATCAGGGTCACCAATGGTAGGCATCATCGTTCATCCATTTTCCCTGGATTTTAAGCACCTGCTCAATCACATCCCGCACACAGCCACGCCCCCCCTCGAAATGAGAAATATATTTGGCGACAGCCTTGATTTCCTCTGCCGCATCGGCCGGGCAAGTCGGCACGCCGGCTTTCAGCATGATCTCGTAATCCGGAATATCGTCGCCCATGTAAAGGACATGCTCCGGGCTCAGGCGATGCCTTTCGAGATATTCGTCATAAATCTCTATCTTCTTTTCCACTCCCAGAAACACATCTTTCACCCGCAAGGAATCGAAACGCCGCTTGACCGATTCGGAATAAGCGCCTGAGATGATGGCAATCCGGTAATTTTTTTTGATTGCCAGTTGGAGCGCATACCCGTCTTTGACATTCGCCGTGCGCAACGCATCGCCGTTGTTCATCAGCAACACGGTGCCATCGGTAAGTACGCCGTCGTAATCGAAGATGAAGGTATTGATATTGAGAAGCAGTTCTTTATAATTCAGCATCGTTCAGGATTCCGGGGTGATAACGGTTAATAATCATGCGTGCAATGAGCCTGTAAATTTCGGCATATTCGGGTTTTGAAGCAAGCAATCCGATATGTTTGCGCATCACATTTAAATCGCAACGCCTGGCCGGACCGGTCTGGGCAGCCAAAGAGCCCGTATTTATTGCTTTATGGGTTGTTTCGGCAATCAACGGGGAAAGCACTTCAAAATTAAAACCGGAATCGGAAAGCAGATCAGCAGCCATGGTATACATAAAATTGGAATAGTTGCATGCAAACACCGCTGCCATGTGAAGCTGCAACCGTTGCCGGGAATCGGCTTTATAAACCCTTGCCGACAGGGAAGCCGCCAGCTCTTCCATTTCCTGCATACTGCCCCCCGAAGAAGCCTCGATAAAGAACGGCACGGCTGAAATATCAACGGATACGCCTTTGGTAAGCGTTTGTAACGGGTACAGAACGCCGGCATTCCCGGACATGCCCTGAAGAATGTCAATACTTAAAGTGCCCGATGTATGAGCAACAAGGCTTTCCGGGAATCTGAGTTTCCCCGCAATGGAAGGTAATGCTTCATCATTGAGGCAGAGCAGATAAATATCATTGCCGGCTTCAATAGCATCCAGGTCGGTGACGGGTCTGGCATTTACCAGCGACGCCAGCTTTTCGGCCGAATCCATGGTCCTGCTCCACACGCATCTGATTTCATAGCCTGCAGTATGCATTGCCCGGGCCAGGTGCCAGGCAACATTCCCCGAGCCAATAAAAGTTACGGATTTCATATGCTGATATCTTTCTGGTTTTTACTTCTGTTATCCTGTTTATTAGTCAGGCCAGCTTTTTCCGATTGCGGAAGCCGGGCGCTTCTTTGCATCCTGAGAATGACCGTATAAACCAGGCCGGCAACCATGATGAAGGCGCCTGCCCATAATAAATTCATGAATGGGTAAATTATTGCTTTCATCACGATAAAATCCTTTTCCTTCTCATAAATACCTACACTGATGGTCTGCGGTTTATCCGAAACGCCTTCGAACCGGAGCTTGACGCCCAAAGCGTCAATAGCGGCATCTTTGCGCAGCAATTCGCCACTTACCAGGTTGTAACCTGTTACCGCCGGCAGTTCACCATGCACCCCGCCCTTAATCCTGAAAAATGCCGTAATGGCAATATTTTCTATGTCTTCATCTTTCATCCGGACATGAATCGAATCGAGTATGATGCTGTAGCCGGAGACGACAAGCGTATCCTTTACTTTAATCTCTTCGACGGATTGCAGCTTATACTCGGTACTGTCTGAGATGTTTTCCGGTGGTTCCGCATAGACTATGCAGGTAAAAATATCCTTGTCAATAAAATGCTTTGTATCCGGATTATAAACAGCGCCCATCTGCGGGTCCCTGTTCACCGTCGGATAAGCGGAAAAAACTGAACGGCCCCGGGCCGAGCCTGATTCCTTTTTAAAATCAATCCGGTAGCTAGTTTCGCTGTCCTTCGTCTCACGGTTTGAATAAGTCACCCGGTAATCGCCCATAGATTGAGCCGAATCCCTGAACAGAATGGCGTTGGCCCCATGAAGCTGTTCATTGTCATGATCAACGCCCGTCACATTACGGGAAATCACCTGCGGATTTCCAAAAGCCAGAACGGCTCCCGTAATAAAAAGCGCAAAACCGGTATGTGCTATGGCAGCTCCGGCACTATTAATTTTCCTGAAATGCCCGGTCATTGCATCCGCTGAAGCCAGAACAGCCCACAGCATTGAAAACATCAGGGCCGCATAACCGGGCCTCCTGACGTGATCCGTCAGGATGAACAACAGCACAAGGGAGAAAGCTACAAAAGCAGAGAGAAAAAATCTTTTCAGGAACCGTTGCGGTGACGTTTTCCGGTAAGCCGGATATTGACTGATTGAGATCAGGAATCCGGCAACCAGGGCAAACGGTAATTGCCAGGTACTGTAATAGTTTATGCGGTCGGCAGGAGGCGCCAGATGTGTTCCAAGTATTTTGTTCAGCGCCGGAACAGAAGTAGTAATAAAGACCTGGAATGCCGACAACGCCATCAGAACAGCCCCGGTTAACATCCAGAACTCTTTTGAAACAGCATTACCGGCAGCTTTATTCGGAACAGATTCCCTCCTTGCCAGAAGCAAAGCCATCGGCAGGAGAAAGAATAGTAAGCAGAAAATCAGCAACTGAAGAGATTGACCGTTGTCGCCAAACGAATGTACCGATGTTTCGCCCAATATACCGCTCCGTGTAAGATAAGTGGCATAAACGACCAGGGCCCATGACAAGAGGGTAAAAAAACAGGCGGCAGTATTCAAACGTTTCTTCCTCTCCGATATGATCATCAGGTGCAATGCGGCGACCAGTATGAGCCAGGGTACCAGCGATGCATTTTCAACGGGATCCCAGGACCAGAATCCTCCGAAGGTGAGCGATTCATAAGCCCAGCGGCCTCCGAGCAGAATGCCGGAGCCCAGGGTTATCATGGCCACCAGCGTCCATTTGATACAAGGCCTCAGCCATAAACGATATTCTTTTCGCCACAGCGAAGCCATTGCATAGGTGAAAGGCATGAATGACGCAGCGTAACCAAGGAATAAGGCCGGCGGGTGAAGGGTCATCCAGAAATTTTCAAGCAAGGGATTCAAACCATTACCATCAGCTATCATTTTCAGGTAACCAGAATCAGTAAACAGTTCAGAACCTGTATTTTGTGCCAACTCGCGAAGCAATACAAAAGGGCTGTTCCCTGCCTGGATGCCTAAAAAGCGGATTCCAAGCAGCATGGACAGCAGAAAAACCTGTCCAATGGCGTATACCGGCATAACCCAATGTTTCCAATTCTGTGACGTAAGAAGCAAAACCATGCCCAGAATCCCCTGGAAGAAAGCCCAGACCAGAAAACTCCCCTCCTGCCCTGCCCATAAGGCTGAAATCAGATATTTCAGGGGCGCCCCTGAGGCAGAATATTGCCACACATACGCGTATTCAAAGTAATGCCGGCTGATGATATAAAAAAGCGTTAATATCGCCCCAAGCAATGCCATGAAGTGAAAGATAAAAAACAGATAGGCCGCACGTTGCTTCACCAATCCTTTAACATTGCCATTACCGGCAGGAAGAAAAAAAACAGCCGATACGATCACCGAAGCAAAGCTGATCCAGATCAAACTTTGCCCCAGTATTCCGGGGATAAGATGCTCGCCAGGATAACCCATCTTTATCAAAACTTCTATTTCTCAAAAATAAACTTAATCTGTCAATACAACAAATCGGGTTGAAATGCAGGTATATTCTTCTGCGCCTGAACAGGAATTCTTCGGGCTGATAAGGCTTATCCCCAATGAAAATCAGGTTCCGCTGTTGTCGGGACAACTTGCATATACGGTTTCAGGCCCATGAATCACGGCTCCCTGCCGGGAGTGTTCCTTTACCGGCAAAAGGTTCCTTTCAGGACACATACATTCCGGTCCGGAAGGATTCAGGCAAAGTAACATGCTGTCATACAATAATTAAAGTCTTAATAGCGCCCGTAAGGGACAGGATATCTTTTACCGTGCCACATCCATCCGCACCTTGGCGCTCACGCTTACCTATATTATTGTTTTTGTGATACTTATAAAATGATATCTATTTTTAAAGGATTTTTATCTAAAAATGAAAGTGATATTTATTTTTTTGAAATGATATACCTTTATATTTGCCGGTTACTGCTCAACAGCTTAGTTCACATAATCATCCTTCCAGTATGTCGATAGAAATCAGGAAAGTTGAATCCCGTAAAGAACTGCGTCAATTTATACACCTGCCAGCCGCCATTCACTCGGGCGAGAAAAATTTCCTTCCTCCCATTTATGCTGACGATTGGAATTTCTTTGATTCGAAGAAAAATGTCTCTTTTGCATCCTGCGACACCATCCTTGTGCTTGCATGGCATAACGGCAAGCCGGTGGGACGCGTCATGGGGATTATCCACAATAAATACAACCAGCTCCATAACGAGAAAAATGCCCGCTTCGGATACCTTGATTGCTATAATGACCGTGAAATCAGCGATGCCCTGATTGGTTTCATCGAGAACTGGGCCCTTGATCATGGCATGGAGAAAGTAATCGGCCCTTACGGGTTCAGCGATAAAGATGTGCAAGGCTTACTGGTTGAAGGATTTGAGCATATGCCGATCCTCGATTCAGCCTGCAACCCTCCGTATATCGTAGAGCTGCTGAAGCAAAAGGGCTATACAAAAGAGGTGGACTGCATGATCTACCGTTTCCCGCTCACCGATGAACTGCCCCAGCTTTATTACAGGATCATCCAGCGGTCGAACCACCGTAACGAATACCAGATCCTTGAATTTGCCACCAAGAAGCAGTTGAAACCCTATATCTTCCCCGTGCTGAAACTGGTGAACGAAACCTATGATGAACTCTTCGGTTTTGTTCCGATGACGGATGAAGATATTCAGGAATTTGTCGACCGGTACATGTCCATCATCGATCCGCGGTTCGTAAAAATAGCGGTAAAAGAAGGGGTGATTATCGGTTTTATTGTAGGCCTTCCGAATTTCACCAGGGGCATTCAGCAGTCAAAAGGATACTTGTTTCCTGTCGGGATTTTTCAGATCCTCTGGGCCCAGAAGCATACCCGACAGTTAGACCTGATGCTGGGAGCGGTGAAACGTGAATTTCAAGGGCTCGGCCTCGAAGTCGCCATGGGCCTGAGCATCGTTGAATCGGCCCGTAAAGCGGGGATGGAATTCATCGAAGTACACCTTATCCTTGAAACAAACCGCCGTATGCAGGCCGAAATGGAACGCCTGAATTTACCGGTTCATAAACGTTTCAGGGTATTTCAGAAATCGCTGCCTTCAAAGTAGCGGGAAATTCTCATTTATTTCCGGAACAATACTGCTGTATATAGGAAGCGGCTGCCGGAGATCCCAGCTCCGCCGCTTTTTGCCAGTCATTGCAGGCCCGTCCGGGATCACCCGAAATATAATACACAATTCCACGGTTGGAATAGGCATCGGCATAACCGGGCTTGTACTTTATGGCATTGCTGAAGTCCTCAACGGCTCCCGAGAAATCGCCGAGGAATCGCCTTACATTACCCCTGTTATTCAACGCATTGGCCTGATCAGGATGGATGGACAACGCCATCGAAAAATCCTTCTCCGCTTCAGGATAATTCTCATTCACGGCAAAAATCAGCCCCCTGTTGTTATAAGCATCGGCATTCCGGGGGCCCAGTTCGATAGCCCGGTTATAATCGTTCATTGCGCCATCCGTATTGCCTGCATCCCCGTATGCATTTCCCCTGTTGAGGTATGCCAGCGAATAACGGGGATTTGAATCTGCATTTTGCAAAACGTTATCCCACAAAGTGATGCTATCCTTCCAAGTAGTGGTTTGCCTGTAGGAAACCCTTACCATGAGCAGCATGAGCGCTAATCCGATAATGAGAACAGGCAGACGGAATTTTTTCAGGTTCCCGTAAATATAATCGCATCCCGCACCGATCAGCAGAAACAGCCCGACGGAGGAAAGGTAAAAGTACCGGTCGGCGGTCACGGCCATACCGACAGGAATAATCTGAAGTACCAGCAACAGGTTGACGGCATAAAAGAGAAATCCGAAAACCAGGATACGGTATTTCCGGAAATAAAAAATGAGAACGCCGAGGCCGGTTACTGCCGCCAATGCCGCGTAATATACTGCCGGCAGCGAAAATCCGCTGCCTGCCGGTAAGGGATAAAAGGCCGCCAGGTTGACCGGGACAAACATTTTCACCATATAAAACATCAAACCGTAAGCGGCAAACAGGATATTCCGCGGTAAGAAATAACCGGAACTGCCCACGGCGCCCATCGATTCCTGGGTAACCAGTGTCAGGATTCCCCATAACAAAGCAACGGCCAGAAACGGGATCTTTTCAAGCCATCTCCTTTTCGGTATTGAACCGTCCAGGTAATAATCGGTCAGCAGCAGCGCCACCGGGAAAACCACGGCCATGCCTTTCGACAGGCATGAAAGAATAAAAAGGGCCAGGGAAAGATAATAATACCGGAGCCTGCCGGCATCGTTGCGGTAGCGAAGGTAACTCAGCAGGCCGGCAAGGAAGAAAAAGGTGTATTGAACATCTTTCAGTTCGGTAATCCAGGCAACCGATTCAACATGCAACGGGTGGGCGCCGAATAAAACAGCGGCCACGGTTGCGGCAATCTGCCCCATGTTCAGGCGCGATGCCAGATAAAACACCAGCAAGGCATTCACAACGTGAAATATCAGGTTGGCCAGGTGGTAAACAGAAGGGTCGGGACCGGAAAGAGAATAGAGGGCCGAGAACATCAGCATTACCAGCGGCGGGTATTGGCCTGTGTTTCCGGTAAAAAACGAAGCAAATGACTGCATGGAAAGGTTCCTGATCTTCAGATTCCCGTATACATACAGGTTATCGTCGTAGTTCACGAACCCGCATTTCAGGGCGTAGCTCATGGCAAACCATGCCGAAAGCACGATGATGGCCAGCGACAGGAAATACGACCATTTCCCGTCATTGACCCGTGCCGGCGTTTTTGTTACTGCTGCACTTTTTTGCTTTGATATGTTTTTTTTACGATGTTGATCCATAAGGAACTGCCAGCCGGAATAAGACGCTGAAGCGGAAGCCAAAAATACAATTTGTTATCTTTCCGGCAATGCGTGATAAAAAGCATATCCTGTACACCTCCGGGATTGATGAGTGAAGCCTGCGGGTAATGACAGCTACTTTTTTTCGGACCGGCTCCATCTGACTTTCGAAAATTTGCATGTACTTATCGGACAAAATGGCATCTTTACTCTCAGGACTGATATTCATGTATTCTGGTGTCAGACGGGTAATTTATCATCTTTAATACTGATTATCTGGTCTTAAATCGAATATCATATCAGGAATTATTACCAGGTTATTAACACATATGGTTGATTGCTTGTTGTTTATGATTTTTATTATGTACTAAGACTAATATGTTAAATAAAATCTTCAACATAATTAAGAAAGCATATTTCTTTTCATATTACTGTAATTACCGGATCATGGATATTATAGCGAATCGTGCTATGAAGAATTCACCCGTTCATGGCTTCACATGGCCGTCCGTAATGTTTTTCTACAATTTGACGACATTAAATATACTATTCAATGCCGACTCTCTTCAAAAGTTAAAAGAAACATTCAGTATCATTCTTTTAATCATCTTTAGTATAATGATAATCAATCATTTTATCTTCGTTTATAAAAACAGGTATCTGCAAATTATTGAAGAATGTAAGATGATTCCAGTACAAATACGGAAAATCGGAATCGTCTTTTTTACTTTATATTCCATTATTTCATTTCTTGGATTACTCATTGTTATATTTGCCGGATGGAAAATTAATTAGGTGTATTAATAAACCAATCCGGGATTATTGTAATAAACTTCAAATATTAATTCTTTATCATGTGCCGTCTCGAAACAGTAACCACTCCTACCTCCCCTAACAAGTACCAGGGCAAGGAGTACGATGATGAGCACGGCCTTAACATGTACGATTTTCACGCTCGGATGGTAGCCTGCCCCGCTTTCAGCGGGGATGCAGCGCCAACCTATTCTCCTGTTTATATTTTTGGAAACCGGATTCATGGCAATTTAAGCTTTCCCATATCCCCTGAAAGTAACACTATACAACCATACTCACCTGATTCACATACACCTGGTAATTTCCTACTAAACAGGATATATGGAGAAATCTATCCGCTTGAATAAAGAGAAAATAATTGATCCTGGTAGTGACAAAATCAACATAAAAATGAAAACTAAGCTATTGGTAGCCTTATTTATACTCCTTCAAATCTCGTTTCTAAGTTGCGATGTTT
>Ga0209099_1001449_pt1 | contig 23635 bp, 18 predicted proteins | sample AD_JPNHW2_MetaG_FD_184430 | JGI IMG/M metagenome (GOLD analysis project Ga0209099, IMG submission 184430) | Active sludge microbial communities of municipal wastewater-treating anaerobic digesters from Japan - AD_JPNHW2_MetaG (SPAdes) (version 2) | ecosystem: Engineered > Bioreactor > Anaerobic... | reverse complement strand
ACCCTCGTGAGTATTGAGTGTTATTCTAACTTCTGGATCTGTCGGAAATTCAAAACCGGTAACATTTATCTCACTTTCTTCATACCAGTATGATTTAAAACCGTCATACAGATATATTTTCTTCGGGCTGATATCTTTTGAAGTGTAGATCATTACTATTGACCAGCCGGAAACCATGACAGTTTTATCAATATAAGCCGGATCCTCAGCACATTTTAAATCTTTCATCGTATAATTTCCATACAGCGAATATCCATCATATTCAAGACCGAGAGCACGGCCTTTATCATGAATTGATTTGAAAAAATCTGTTATATCAACTCTGTATGTAAAGTAACTAAATTGAGGTTCGTCAATGTCTTTGAAAGCATCAAATTCGAAACCCTGAGCTTCTGAAACTTTATATGCCTTTTTGCCTTTGATGACCTGATTTTCTGTTATTTTCCCATCTTCTGAAACAAATGAGAGCGTCACTTCATTGTCTGTAGGGTCATTCGCTTCGGCAATTGGAACCGCTCCCGACCAGACAAGAAAAGCTCTTGCAACAAAAGCGTCAGACGGCGTATGAGAAGCATCAAGAGTATAAGTGCTTCCTGTAGCCTCATCCATACATGTATCGGCCTGAGGATTGCCAGAATCAGCCTTGAGATTTTCAAGAAGGGTCTTGAACATAACATGATATCCGTAAGCTCCGTCCTCCCATTTCAATTCTTCATTTCTGTAAACAGAAACATTGGGACCGATAGCTTTGGCTCCGAGAAACAATGGAGCAAAATACACAGCCAGAAGCAAAATAAATAAATTTCTGTACATCGCACACCTCAAAATAACTGTTGAAAGCATTTACAACAACACAATGGCTTATGATAAACAATCATCATTTTTTGTCAATCACATAAATAAAAATTAATCAACCAATATAAGGCTGCATCCGCCTTCATCATCAGAAACGACTTCCCCTTCTGATGGTGCCGGATTGCAGTCACTGTCTGTTTCGTCACAACTGTATTTAAATTCTTCAGTACTTACTGGAAGTCCGGCAATCTGTTTGAAAGACGAAAGTGCAACATCATTTTCACTGATATAAAAAAGAGTTGTCTGCCCGTTATAAAATTCAATATCGGCTTTTATCACAAGAAATTTCTCCTCACCTTCTGACACAGAAAGTTTTACGGAAGGAATAGTAAATTTTATAAGCTGCACCGGCATCTGGAAATCAGCCTGTTCAGAAATAAGTTCGTCACCATCACCGTCATTGTCGGAATCTATGTAAAGCTGCATTTTACTCACACCGTTGCCGAATGATGCTATAGTTCCGTTCATCCTAACAGAAATACTGTTTACCGAATTATCACCTTCAAGCGATTTTATTCTCATATTCATTACTGTCTGTTCTTTGTTCATTTCTCTCCATGATGGAGCAGAAGGAAAATATTTCCCTGATGTAAAAAGGAAATATCCCGCTTCAGGTTCAAATGCAAATCTCGGCAAAGCAACTCTTTCCGGAACTGAAGTTACCACTACAGAACCTGACTTACCTGCATTTAATATAAGTATTTGAACATCCGATCCTTGGAATGGTTTGAACTCTATACCAAAATCCCATATTTTCTCAACTGCCTGAGACATAGAAAAGTCGCCGACGACCATAAAATTCTCTGTAACATTCATTTTGTATGATGCGCTTTTTTTATCAATCTCAAACTTGATCTTGCTCTTGGTTTCAGAAATATTAGATGAAATAACTTTTTCGGAACTGTCAAAAACGCCGTTTCCGTTTTTATCATAGACAAGTCTGATATTGGACGGTTCTATCAATGTACTTGAGAGGACAAGTGTAGCATTAAGTTCTTTAAAAAGAAAATATTTACCTTCATCACCACCGTTGTAGGCATCTACCGCAAGTTGTCCAAGAACAACATTTTGAGCAGGATGTTCAACAAATATTTTTTTTGAACCGAGAGAGTTGGGGTTGTTCTTGCCGGCAGTCACGGTAACTACGGCATAACTTGAAAAAGCGTCCGTAGTTAAAATACAGACATTGCTCTTACACTCCATTCCTTCTGAACAGTCATCTACGCTTTCACAGCTCCAGTCAGCTCCTGCAGCGAGCGAAGGAATAAAAATAAAGATAAACACAAATAAAAGATTTTGCATCATTGGTCTCCGAACACTAAATCAACACCGGAGTGATACTACATATTGAAAGCTTTTTGTCAAAAATTGATCTTAAAAAAATGTGTTATGAATTTTTTCTGAAAGCTGACAGTCCTTTAACTAACCCCAAAAGAAGAATAAATGCAATAACAAGAGCCATGGTTCTATCTGTCTGATCTACACTTACAATAGAACATTTGCATCCATCAGAGCCAGCCGGTGGCTCAGGACAGACATCGCCTTCTTTACATTCAAAAGCAAATTCCTTTGATTTGATAGGAAGCTCAATTACTGCGGCAGATGAATCTGAAACCTTAACTCCGGCATTTGGTATTTCAATCTTTCCCGCCATAACAGTTCCATCTGATTTTTTAACCATGTCGAAATCAACATTAACAACAAGATATTTTTCTTCTCCCGGAGCATAAGCCAAAGGAGAACTGAAGTTCTCAAAAACTACTGAATTGGTAGCCACATCAAAGCTTGTCATTTCAGCTACTTTAACATTACCTATGCCGTCTTTATCACTATCTATCCAAAGTGAAACACCTTCTATACCGTTCTTTTCACCGAATTTCACATAGCCTCCGCTCACAGGAATTTTTACTGTAAATTTGGTGATACTGTTGGCATTGGTAACAGCTTTGGTTTTCAACTGTAATACCGGAATATTGTTGTTCATAGTATCAATTCCGGGGACGACTGCATCTTTAGAACCCACCGTTACAATGAAAAAATTGCCTGTCGGTTCAAGCATGAATTTAGCGAATTCAATGTTCCCGGCAGAAACCATCGTTGTTCCCTGATCGCTTATCGAAATAGAGGATTCAGATTCGATATAAAAATTAAAAGTAGTATTTCTGAGAATATCTTCGGAATTGTAATCAATTTTGGTTCTGATAAGGAAATAGTTCAGTGTCTTTCCTTTGTATTTTTTCTTGTCTTCTATCTTTTTGTTATTAATGAAAAATTTAACATAATTTGTCGTAACTTCATTTGTAGCAATTACCGGATCTTCCGCATCAGCAACTCCGTTACCGTTAACATCATATATCAATTCGAGCTCTTTGAACGAGAAGTTTTTGTCATTGTCGGTATTTATATGAATTTCAACAGCATCAAGATTAAAATACTTATCTTCTGCACAGTTATTAACCATGAGTGTGAACTGACCGACTATCAAAGGTTCTCCGTCATTATCTTTCGGCACGATGATCTCTGTTCCTTCAGACTGCGGAGAATTCTTTCCGATAGCAAAATCGGCTGTTGAATTGAAACAGATCTTTGCCGGATCATCATTACAGTGACAACCGTCACATAAAGTGCCTTCTGTGCAGGTATCAGGATTGTCTTTACATTCACAGACGATATTGGTTCCGCCGCACATTTTCTGTGTAGGAGAAGAACACTCTGTATCAGTAACACATTTTGTAGGATTAAGCCTCAAAGGATAGGAAAGATTGGTCTTATAGGCTTCTTCACTTTTCTTATCTTTTATTGTAGCCATATTGTTGAAAACCCAGTTCTTTGCAGTTCCGACTTTGGGTTTGACCTTATATCTTATCAGAACAGTATCTTTGCATGACCAGGTGCTCTGATCACAATTAACCATTTTTGCACTTACTTTAAAACCTGTCCCTGAGAGAGGAAACACATTTCCAGTCTTGTCAGGAATTACAGTCCAGTTATCATAAGTATCAGTATCGGCAAGATAATGTGTCGCCATTTCTGTTGTTCCGGGAATATATTCAAGCTGCTTATCAAGTTCATCAGTTACGACTATATCTTCGGCATCTTCATCGCCCCAGTCCTGAACTTTAATAAAGTAATAAAATTCTCTTCTATTAGTGTCAGCTCCACAGTAATAGTCAGCTACTTTACCGTCGTCGTTTGAAGGGCACGCACAGAAGTGTTTTTCTCTGTCAAACGGGAAATTGAGTTTGGATTTTGTCGTATCACTCGCCTCCGCCGGGATGTCAAAGTTTGACCCCTTGTTATCAACAGAAAGAACCATGAAGTTTGTGAATATTGCATCCTGATTGACAGAAAGCGTGACATCCATTGCCGTATTCCCTTTCTTCAGATGTTCCTGAAGATTGATATTCTTTTCACTGTCAAGTAAAAAGGTGTCAACATCAATACCGAAATTCAAACCTGTGCCATCTGTCCCGGAAACACACTTAATCTGATCTTCTTCAGCCGCATCAGGATTCCAGTTTACAATAGATGATTTGGAATTAAACACTTCGACATAAGTTCCCATAAGCGGGTTACAATCATTATAAAGTCTGAACTTACTTGTAGCACCAGCACCCTGAAGGAAAATTCCCTCGGGAAAAGAAATTGTGGGATTGACTAGCTTAGGATCACCTTCCGCTATCATTGAAGTAAGACGGACAACAGGATTTTTCGGAAGTTCGAATCCACTGACATTTGCAATAGATTTATCAGCTTGAACAAATGCAAGTCCATTATAAAAGTATATTTTCTTTGGTCGAATATTCTTTGAACGATAGACAAAAAATACCGCCCATGAACTCACCATTGTTGTTTTACAGCGATAAAAGTCATGCTCCGTGCAATCCAGATCGCTGAATGTATAGTCGCCGTAGAAAATATTGTTTTCATCTTTTTCTGCGGCAGCGTTTTCTTCAACTATTTTTGTGAAAAAGTCTGTTATATCTGCACGATATGTAAAATAACCCAGATTCTGATCGTGTAGTGTTGATCCCATATTAGTTTCAGAGCAATCGGTTACAACATCTGCAGTAAAAGTAATACTTTCAAATTCAAAGGTTTTTTCGGTGTCTTCATCACCATCACTCAGAAGTTTACCGGTATCGCCTACAGTAACAACCTGTTCATAGCTGATCGGATTGTTTGTGCTTTGTGTGAATTTCAACTTGACACTGTTATCAGTCGGCTGGTCAAGCTTGGTAGGATCCATAGCACCCATCCACACAAGATAAGCTTTTTCAATTATCGCATCTTCAGGAATGTGGAAATTGGTCAGAGTGAATGTGCTTTCAGGAACACATGTGTCGCCCTGCGGGTTTTCAGGATCATCGTCAAACATTGTTATCTGATTATCAATATTAGAATTGAACATGACGAAAAAGTCCTGTCCGCCGTCCTGCCAGCTTGCATACGGATCGCCGCCGATCATTTTTCCGTAGATCTCCGCACTCAGAGAAGAAAAAGAGAGTGCTAAAATAAAAAAAGCCGCAAATCTCAACTTAAACATGTTTCCTCCTACTTCCCATATCTTACTGTATTTCATCCTTACTTTGAGAATCCCTTCACGCAAACACTATTGCAGGATTCTATTTGGAAATCTATAAAAAAGCAAGCTAAAATCAGAGACTTCGATATTTCTCAAGACCTTTTTTCAGGATCATCATTGCCTTGGCTGTTTTCTGTTCATTGAGGACAAATGCTATCCTTGCTTCATTTCTTCCAAGACCGGGAGTTGAATAAAATCCTTCAGCAGGAGCAAGCATTACAGTTTCGTTATCAACATGGAAATCTGTCAGAAGCCAGATAACGAAATCTTCAGCATTTTTGACCGGAAGCTTGATTATTATATAAAAAGCACCATTCGGTATTCTATATTCCACACCTTCCATTTCTGCAAGTGCTTTGACAACAACATCCCTTCTTTTACGGTATTCACCTACCACCTGTTTGTAATAATCTTCGTTAAGATCGACCGATTTGACAGCCATGATCTGATCTATTGTCGGAGGACAGAGCCTTGCCTGACCATAAGCAAGCGCCGCCTTCATTATGTCACAGTTGTAACTTATGAAAGCACCGATCCTCGCACCGCATGAGGAAAATCTTTTCGAAATAGAATCCATCATGACAACTCTGTCTTTCGCTTCTTCAAAACTAAGCAGACTTTCATGTTTATCATCGCTGAAAATGAACTCTCTGTAAACTTCATCTGCAAAAATGAAAAGATCTTTTTTTATAGCAAGTTCGACTATCTTGGCAAGCTCATTTCTCGAATAGACTTTTCCAGTCGGATTGTTCGGATTGCAGATCATTATCGCTTTTGTTTTGTCAGTAACAAGCTTTTCGATCTCGCTCACCGAAGGAATTTCCCAGTCATTCTCCAGTCTTGTTGTAATCGGAACCACTTTGACATCTGTGGCGGTCGCAAAACCGTTGTAATTTGTGTAGAAAGGTTCCGGAATAAGCACTTCATCACCTGCATTAAGGCAGACTGTGAAAGCCATTATTATCGCTTCGCTTCCGCCGGTGGTGACTATTATGTTTTCCCTTCCGAGCTTGATATTGTGCTTTGCATAGTATTTAATAAGTGCATCCTGATATTCAGGAATTCCCTGACTTGGACCGTAACCTATTATTTTTGTTCCTATATTCTTGAGGACTTCCAGCATCTGAGGCGGAGTTTCGATGTCAGGCTGACCGATATTAAGATGATAAACGGTCCTTCCGGCGGCCGCAGCCCTGTCATCGTAAGGTTTCAACTTTCTGATCGGTGACGGAGGCATCGCCTTTCCTCTGATTGAAATAGATCTCATATTTTTTCCCCTATACAAAAAATTATAAAAAAACCTGCCAAGTCGCCTTCTACACTCTGCAAAATTTAAAATCAAGAAAACATCGAAAAATGTTTGGGGGTATTTGCCGGACAAATAAGTTGAAATTTCACAAATCAATCACCGTTACAAAGCCGTCTTTCTGTCCTGATTGAAAATTCATTTTGTAATCCACTTTTGAGAAAATTCATCTGTTTCATCAATCTGAAAAATCTTTGTTTTTGCTGAATTTCTTGTTTTCATCAGGAATCTTGGATAATTATTGTTTTCATTCCCAAGGATTTTGCAGCTATTTGTATCTATACCAATATTAATTCCTACGCCTTTATCAAGAAGATGTTGAACATCTTCATCATCTTTTAACAGCGGATTTGAACACAATCCTATTGTAGGGGGAAAATAATCATTTTCATTCATATAATTATTCCAAAATGAACTATTGCAAAACGCTCCATTTTTATCACAGTTTTCTCTGAATCCTTCTGCATTATCAATATGATAAGTGTTATCGACATAAGTTGAAAGATATAAAAGATTTGAATAATATTCTGTCCCGCCCGAGCCGTTTTCATTATAATCCTGAACATATTCGTCGTATCTGTTTTCATTTGGAAAACCCGCCAAAGCAATATGTTTCAACCCCGAAATCCACAAATAATTACGACTACTCATATTGCGGATATCCAGCTCTGTGAGATTCGGCATTTTTCCAATCGGATCATATCTTTTGTCATCAAAAGGAACTTTATTTATGTAATTTTCTGAGATGTAAAGCAATTTGAGATTGCTCATTCCATTTAAATATTCCAGATCTTTCATTTCAATTCCATATCCGTAAACATGAAGAGAAGTCAGAGATGGAAAATGATCAACCAGCTTTCCATCAAAAATCGTACTGTCAATCCAGAGGGTGGTAACATTCGGAAGAACCGGAAAATCAGAGAGTTTCAGCTGTCTTGCCTGTTTTTCGTCATTAGTCAAAGCTCCTATTTGCAGATTTCTCAAATCCTTGAGATCGACAAGATGCTCAAGCCCCTTTATTTCGCAACTTCCTGGATATAGTGTCAAATGTGAAATACCGCTGTTTTGAGAAAAAACGGAAAGATCAACCGGACATTTATTATTCAGTGTTGCATTCTGTCCAAAAGAAATTACCACTATTCTCAGTCTCTTAAAATTTTTCAGAAAATCAAGGTTCTGCGGATAATCACCTTTTATAAAATCAAAATTTATACTTTCAATATGATTTTCAGAACTCATTTTTTCCAAAAATTTATAATTATACCTGCTTAATTCAAGACCGAGAAATAGAAGTTTTTTCAACTCAAGTAACGGAGTAAAATCAAAAGCTGCCGAGTCATATTCGGTCATGTGTAAATATTGAAGATTTTTACATTTCGCAATTTCAGTAATTTCCAAGGTTTCGTAGGGTTGAGAAATTTCCATTGCTCTTAAATTCGGGAGACATTTCATATTGTTTAAACGCTGGATCTGAATTAAATTCATTTTTGTAACATTTACAAGGTCTTCACCAGTAAAATCCGACTTGCCAACTGCTTCTGTTACAGCCTTATGCAGCACCGGATCATCAAAAACAACGGTGCCGTCACAATAACAGTATCCTGTTTCACCGCACTTCATTCCTTCATCACATTCTTCATCTTTTTTACAATTCGGCTCTGGAAGATAATACTCATCAGCAACCGGCATTTTATCTGGATAATCTGAATGCAATCTTTCACAATTGAGTCCATAATGACCTCTGTTACACATACAGTTCAAATCTTCTATTTTTTCGGTATATGCTATGTCTCCTTTTCTTGGAATTTCGTGTCTGACACTGAAAGCAAACGAATTTCCATTGCAGAATATATCATTTCCATCCAATCCATGAATGCACTTTCCTTTATATCTGACAACAAAATCCTCAGATCTTTTACATTGGCATTCTTTGTATGGATCACAAAATTCATTTTCAGGACAGTCAGCATCTTTTGCGCATTTCACAACCGGCGCAGTATACCACTGATCCTCATCTTTGACTTCCCCTGATTCATCTGAATCAGTATCAAACTCATCTGCATCTACAGCTTCAGCTACTTGATCGCTATCATTTATCAGGTCTGAATCTTGCTCTTTCGAGGTGTTCTCTTTGCAGGAAACAAAAACAACAATAATTATGACCAGCCAAAACAGTTTCTTCATGTGTCCCTCCGAAAAAAGGGGTTGAAATTATCAACCCCCAAAATAAAAAAATCTACTCGGAAACCAGATTGTAAAGATTCATTCCCCCATCAAGAACAGTCAATTCATAAATTTTTGCAGTTAACAAATATTCCAGCATCTTTTCAACTTCACCAAATTCTTCAAGTTTATAACCATTTATTGCAATTATAGTCATTCCATTTAAGACCACATTATATTCGTCTATCTGTTTTTCATCGATTTTTTCAACAGTTAAACCAGCAATATCACCATCCGAAAATCTATCAAGTCTGAGAGATGTTGAATAATCTTCTTCATTCTTATCTGACGAAGATTCAAATATTTTTTTGAACACTCCTTCAAAAGAATAGACTGATATTTTTTGAGCAAGTCTCAAATCAATATCTTTAATGAAATCGTTTTCTCCATTGGCTTCTTCTAAAGGCTCTGTTTTTTCAATCGTGGCAGATTGGTTCGCCCCTGTGCCCTTTGTCAAACTAATCTGGAAATCACGGAAATCACTTGTTCCTGCTGTGCTTTCCCAGTAATAAACATACCCATTGGGAGTCCACATTCTATGTCTTTTTTCAACCTTTTTATGTCTAAGAGTGACACTCCAGTTTGGATCGGTTGTCACCCAGTTAACATCACCATTTCTTATATCGGTTCTGCTTTCAGATGTATATGTGGTGTTTCCAGTGGCGAAGTTATATACAGAATACCACCTAAGATCAGACCACTCGTAAGGCCAAAGCTCATAACCTTCATCTCCCTTGTAATTATACCACGCCTCTGACCAAAGATAATGAGAATCAATATCAATCCGGTATATATCATACTGTTTATTCAGGTTCTGATCTTTCCATACCCAGCACGATCTAGCATTTGAATTCTCTGTCCTGCACGGAACAGACGAAGCGCTTACAGTAACTTTATTGTTTGCATGTCCATTTATATAGCAGGTGTATGGATCGCCCCAAGGAAGAATTCCTCCGCAACTATTATCTACAAGACATATCCAAGGATAAATTGCATCCATTTCACTATTAGGAACTTTATACCATGTCGCCCCTTCTTTCCAATAAACTTCCACAAACAAATAATCCAGATCATAAACGCCATCACAGGGAAAATCTGGATTATCATTAACTGCAAAAACCGGAACGGACACTAACATCAGAAACAGAATCATAATCAACTTCTTCATATTTAACTCCTCAAATTAACTAACTAAAACCTTGTAATTTAAAAAGAACCGTCTGTCCGGTATGCTTCAAGGAGGATGACCGCAAATCGTTTTTGAAAGAGAAACGGTATGAATGAATGAATGAATGAATGAATGAATGAATGAATGAATGAAGCAATTTTCATGCCTGTAAATCTTTCCATTCGATTAATCATCAATGTTCTCTCAAATATTTTTTCCGGCAACAGGCAGAATTTAACTCCAATTAGTGATAGTGTCAATTTTTATTTTCAACCAGTTTGTTTCATTTTTTAACATTTTTACAACCTTCAATGTTTATGGGTTTATTTCTATAAAAATAATTCATTCTTCAGAAAATTCGCTATAATGCCCCGAATCATGGAGGAGTGATGAGCAATCCGAAAAGATCGGAAATAATAGGAACAGATAATCTGACACCTTTGATGTTCAGGCTGGGATGGCCTATCATGCTTGCCACACTGCTTGAAACCCTGTATCAGCTTGCAGATACTTTCTGGCTTGGTCGGCTTGGCGGCGAGCAGAGCGGAGATTCTGTCGCTGCACTTCAGATAGCATTTCCTCTTTTGTGGTTTTTCGCCTCGGTTTCAGCAGGTTTTGCAACAAGCGGAACGGCTCTTGTAAGTCAGCACACCGGAGCAGGTGATAAGAGCAGAGCTGACATTGCCGCAACTCAGATCATTTCGTTTTCGACCATAACAGGTCTTTTCATTGCCTTTGCAGGAGTGTTCGCAACACCATATCTTATGCCGTATGTGACTACAGACAAGGCGATTTCCTCTACAGCTGTATCATATCTTGTCTGGCTTTTTCCCTGTACTCCCTTTCTTTTTATAAATTCAGCGTTCCGGATACTTTCAGCTGCCGCCGGAGATACAAAAACCCCTTTAAAAATAACCCTCATCGCAAATATTATAAATGTAATTATCGACCCGTTTCTGATCGTGGGTTTCGGACCGATCCCTAAAATGGGAGCGGCAGGAGCAGCGGCGGCAACAGTTATCAGTACTGCTATGGCATCCATTGCTGTCTTTGTTATTTTAATAAAAGGTAAGACCGGAATTTCACTCGATTTTAAACACATACTGCCGGAAAAGAAGTGGTTTTCCAAAATAATCGGCATTGGGTTCCCTGCGGCTGTCGGTCATAGTGCCGAATCGCTTGGATTCATTGTTCTGATGGCGATAATCGCTAAACTTCCGGATGCCAGAAATGCACTGGCGGGATACGGTATCGGAAACAGGCTCACCAGCTTTATATTTATTCCGGCACAGGGTCTCGGACAGGGTTTATCAACAATTATTGGACAGAACCTCGGTGTCAATCAGTTCGACCGGGCAAAAAAATGTGCGATCGAAGGAACAAAATTGATCTCCGCCACTATCGCAATTCAGATAGCATTCGTACTTCCTTTCCGAGAATCGTTTATAGCACTTTTTATTCCTCACGACAGGGCTGTCATCGAATCCGGCGCCCATTTTCTGCTTATTTTCGGACTTTCCATCCCGTTTTTCGGAATTATCAGAGGCATTACCTCAGCATTTAACGCCGCAGGAACCAACATTCCTGCTATGATAGTAGGATTTTCAAGACTCTGGCTTTTCAGAATTCCTTTAAGCTGGATAGGCGGATTCACGCTTGGTCTGGCATCGACAGGGGTCTGGACCGGAATGGGTCTGAGCAATGTACTTGCCGCCGCTGTCGCATTGATCCTGTTTGCCAAAGGAACATGGCTGAAAAACATCACAGAAGACAAAAACAAATAAATTGACTGACAGGGTTTGATACTATATAAGTCTTACTTGACCTTTTGGTTTTATGTTGATTTAATTGACTTTTTATAGGAGTTTTCATGAGACTTGCTGACATTATCATTTATGCCGGTATACCGCTATTAAGTTTAGCCCTGATATATATTATCTGGGGGTATGTAAAAGGTTTGAAACAGTCTCCCCGTGACATGTGGATACTTTTTGCATACCTTGTGATAACTTATGTCGCCTACTCTTCACAAAACTATTCTCTCACCCTTTTTCTCTCTGCGGATTGCGGACTGTCCGATGTAGATGCCGGTCTATATATAACTACATGGTCGATCATGCTTTCTATGGTGGGAATGGTCGCCGGAGCTCTTGTCGACACAATCGGAATTAAAAAAACCCTCCTTTTCAGCGTATTTTTTCTTCTTATCGCAAGAGTTTCACTTACTTTTATCACTAATCCATGGCTGCTTTTCTTTGCCGGATTTGTTCCTTTTGCAATCGGTTTTGCAATTGTATCACCTGTAATTTCCGTTGCAATCAAACGATTTACCACAAAAGAAAGCGCCGCACTCGGATTCGGTCTGTTCTATGTCATAATGAACCTCGCCTATGCTTTAGGCGGAATATTCTTTGACAAGGTTCGTGCATCTTATGCGACACATGATACCGCCGGCAAAATAATCAACGACAACGCCGGCGCAACAATGATGGGAATTCACCTTTCCTCATATCAGATGCTTTATCTTTTTGTTCTGATAATGACCATCGGCAGTCTTATTTTCCTTTTCTTTATCCGTGGAAATGTTGAGCTTAACGACAAAGGCGAAACTATTGCCAGACCTGATGAAAATCACGGAAGCGGACTTGTTGCAGTAAAAAGTGCTGCGGTTAAAACAGGGAAAATGCTAAAATCAGTAATTTCAGAGAAATACTTCTGGATCTTTATATCCATAATAACATTGACAATATTTGTCAGAATGGTTTTCTTTCAGTTTCATTACACTTTTCCGAAGTACGGTCTGCGTGTTCTCGGACTTGATGCAAAGATCGGCGCAATTTACGGCGTTCTCAACCCGGTAATGATAATATTTCTTGTTCCATTTGTATCTTTCCTCACAAAGAAGATCTCTTCATACAAACTGCTTGTTTTCGGATCTATCGTTTCTGCAACTTCATGTTTTATCGTCATGATACCTGCACAGTCAGTTGCATGGCTTACCAATTCGGTATGGGGTGAGCTTGTATTCATTAAATGGCTCGGCATGGCACCGGACATGAACACTCTTATGCAGAATCCTCCGGTTCCTGAATACTGGCCATTCATTATTTTTATTGTTGTTTTCACAATCGGCGAAGCTATATGGTCACCGAAACTTATGCAGTTCACAGCTGAAATAGCTCCCAAAGGAAAAGAAGGCACATATCTTGCACTCGCCATTCTTCCGTTTTTCCTTGCAAAAATGATCGCCGGTCCGATGTCAGGAATACTTCTCAACACTTATGTCCCGGTAGGACCTAACAAAGAAATACTTGGACCATATACCAACCATTACATGGTATGGGTATGGATAGGTCTTATGGCAATTATAACTCCTATCGGACTCATTCTCATGAAAGGTGTTTTCCAGAAAAGAGAAGACCAGGCGGCGGCTGACGGACATTAATAAATTTCTTGACTAAGAGACATCCCCCACTATAATCATTTAGCTTTTTTTGTAGGGGTAGTATATGTTCGATCAACTCACCGATAAGCTTGAAAGCACTTTCAAAAAGCTTAGAGGTGCAGGTAAGCTCACCGAAGATAATATTAAAGACGGAATAAGAGAGCTTAAGCTGTCCCTTCTCGAAGCCGATGTAAACTTTAAAGTTGTCAAGGAACTTGTTGAAAAAGTTAAGGAAAGAGCACTCGGCACCGATGTTATGAAAAGCATCACTCCGGGACAGATGTTCATCAAAATATTTTACGAAGAATTGATAAATGCTCTGGGTGAAGGCGACCATTCACTTAATCTGAGTGTAAGACCGCCTGCAATAATACTTATGGCGGGACTTCAAGGCTGCGGAAAAACCACCACTGCAGGAAAACTTGCACTTTTTCTGAAAAACAAGCAGAAAAAACGGGTACTTTTAGTTCCGGCAGATATTTATCGTCCTGCAGCTATCGATCAGCTCAAAAAACTCGGCTCGCAAATTGATGTTGAAGTGTTTGATTCAAATACATCAATGAATCCTGTTGATATTGCCAGAAAATCTGTCGAACATGGCAGAAATACAGCTGTTGATGTGATAATAATTGATACCGCAGGCAGAATGCAGGTCGACACAGAACTGATGGATGAGATCACAAATATCAAAAACGCAGTCGAACCGTCAGAGATACTTTTTGTGGCTGATGCCATGACGGGTCAGGATGCCGTTAATGTCGCTGCTGAATTCCACAGAAGACTCAACATCACAGGCGTTGTACTGACAAAAATGGATGGCGATGCAAGAGGCGGTGCCGCACTTTCGATCAATGCGGTGACAGGAGCTCCCGTAAAATTTGTCGGTATAGGTGAAAAGATTGATCAGTTTGAACTTTTCCACCCTGAAAGGATCGCAAGCAGAATTGTCGGTATGGGTGATGTTCTGACACTTGTTGAAAAAGCAACAGAAAAAATAGATCGTGACGAAGCTCTCCGTATTCAGAAAAAGATGAGCAAAAATGATTTTGACCTTGACGATTTCCTTTCACAGATGAAAATGGTACGGGGAATGGGATCGATGGAGGATATGCTCGGAATGATACCCGGTATGGGAAAAGAACTTAAAAAAGTTCAAGGCAAAGTAAATATGGAAAAGGAGCTTTCCAAAATTGAAGCTATAATTTTCTCGATGACAAAAGAAGAAAGAAAGAAACCTGAAATATTGAACGCTTCCAGACGCAGAAGGATCGCCAGCGGCAGCGGCACAAAAGTTCAGGATATAAATCAGTTTATGAAACAGTACCTTGATATGAAAAAGATGATGAAGAACATAAACCGCCTCGGACTAGGCGGCTTAATGAAAAAGTTCAAGGGTTTGCAATAACAGTCTCAATTTTTTTGGAGGATCACCGAATGAGCGTTAGTATCAGACTGACAAGAGGCGGAGCGAAAAAGAAACCTTCTTACCGTATTGTTGTTCTTGACAGCAGAAAGAAAAGAGATGGCGAATATCTCGAAAAGATCGGACATTACAATCCATGCGCAAATCCCGCTGAGATCGTAATAGACAAAGAAAAGCTTGAAAAATGGATGGCGCAGGGTGCACAATGTTCTGAAACAGTTACTTCACTTGTAAAAAAAGCTGCTAAATAAGCAGGTTTTCTGGAATTTCGGAGGAGAACTATGAAAGAATTCGTCGAAAAGATCGTTTGCCAGCTTGTCGACAACCCCGATAAAGTTTCAGTAATTGAAGTTGAAGGGGAAAGAACAACAGTGATCGAACTCAGAGTTGCTAAAGAAGACCTCGGAAAAGTGATAGGCAGAGAAGGAAGAATTGCAAAAGCTATGCGAGTCCTCCTCAGTGCCGCAACATCTCGTGAACAGAAAAAGTGCGCTCTCGAAATAATAGAGGACTGACCTCCGGAGGCAATTTAATTGTTGTCGGAACATTCAGCCGCGTTCTTAAAAGTGATGGAACTATGCTCTTCAATCCGGCAATGAGCGATTCATCATTCCTTCTTGATATTCGTCGTTTCTATCATTCTGTGTTTAAAACTGAGTGGAAAATAGAATCAATAAGATCGGTATCAAAAGGATTTCATATCAAACTTTTTGATGTCAAAAATCCTGCCGAGGCACATTTTCTTATTAATGAGAGCTTTTCGCTACCTGAAAAAGAAATAGAAGGAAAATCCATTGATCTTCTGATCGGCAGAAAAGTTTTTAACACTTCTGGAAATGAAATAGGAGTGACAACATCACTTTCAAACACACCGGCTTATATGCTAATTGAAATACAGCTTCTCGACGGTAACACAGCCTATATGCCTGTAACAGATGATTTTATCTCAACAAAGAACGGTTTAATAACTTTACTTAAGGAGCCGGTGCTTTGAAGATCGACATTCTGACCCTGTTCCCTGAATTTTTCGAATCCCCTTTTTCTGTAAGTATGGTCAAGAGGGCTATTGACAATAATATTGTCGATGTTTCTGTCCATCAGATCAGAGATTTCGGACTTGGAAAAAGAAGACAGGTCGATGATTCGCCTTATGGCGGAGGAGCAGGGCTTATAATGAAGCCTGAAGTTATCACTGCGGCGTGGGAATCGATACCTAAAAGCGAAAGAACTGTCACTTTCATAATGTCACCCAGAGGAACCGTTTTTTCTCAGGAAAAAGCTTCTGCACTGGCTCTCGGATGTGAACATATGATAATTGTCTGCGGTCATTATGAAGGCATTGATCAGCGATTTATCGAAATTAGCAGCGCCATAGAGCTTTCAGTCGGCGATTATATTCTGACAGGAGGTGAAACAGCTGCAATTTCCGTGATAGATGCTGTCACAAGACTTCTTCCGGGTGTTCTCGGAAACGAAGAGTCGCATATGAATGAATCTTTTTCATCGCCTTTACTGGAGCATGACCAATACACAATGCCAAGAATTTTCAGGGGGTTAAGTGTCCCGAAAGTACTTTTATCCGGCGATCATGCTAAAATAGTGTCTTGGCGTTTGAAGAATTCACTCACGAAAACAGCAAATATAAGACCGGAACTTCTTTCACAGATCCCGGCATCTTTCTGGGAAGGGCTGAAGTGAAAAATATTTTCCTTGCTCTGGTTCACTATCCTGTTCTCAGAGACGGGTCTGTAATAACTTCTTCTCTGACCAACCTTAATATTCACGACATTTCAAGAGTAAGTTCAACATACGGACTCGGCGGATATTTTATTGTGCATCCTGATGAGAAAATGAGAACTATTGCCAATAAACTTGCAGGACACTGGGTTAGCGGTGAAGGAAAGGTTCAGAATCCTGACAGAAGTAAAGCTCTGGAAATACTTCATATTGTCAGATCTCTTGAAGATGTTGTAGAACATATTGAAAAAATATCAGGGATGAAACCCTTGATAATAGGAACAAGTGCCAGAAAAAGGGACAAAACTATAACAATAAAAGCCCTTAAAAATAAAAAAAATCTGCCGGCTCTTATTCTATTTGGAACAGCTGGTGGAATTGATGATAAGCTACTGGATTCATTAGATTATTGCCTAGAACCCATAGATACAGGCAGTGGATATAACCATTTAAGTGTAAGAAGTGCCGTATCGATTTTTATTGACAGATTATTTATGAGCGATTAATATTCACCGCCGTAATTTTGATGGAGTGAGATATGGTTAAGCCTTTAATTCAGAAAATTGAAAGTCAGCAGAAAAGAATTGATCACTATTTTGTTAAAACTGGTGATAAAATTGAAGTTCACACTCGTATTATCGAAGGTGAAAAGACCCGTATTCAGGTATTCAAGGGTGATGTTATTGCTGTTAAGAACGGCAGAAACAACAACCGTACTACAATAACAGTCAGAAAGTCTTCGGGCGGTTTCGGCGTTGAGAAGATAATTCCTCTTCATTCTCCGATGCTTGACAGGATAGAACTTGTCAACAGAGGTCTTGTAAGAAGGGGTAAGCTCTACTATCAGAGACTTCGTAAAGGAAACGCTGCGAAAATCAAACCAAAAAATGTCTGGTAGTGTTATCGCTTATTTTTGCGATATTTCTTGCTGTTTCTCCTGTTGACCAGTCGGTCTGTGACCGTAATACTTTAAATTCTGACGAAACTTTATACAAAGAGATTCTTTTATCTTCCAAAGATTCAAGCGTTAAACTGAAATATCTTCAAAAATTAGGTAATTGTATAGATTCTGAAGGAATTTCGCTTACTGAGATCAGAAATATTCCCGTATTAGAGATCCTTGATTGCAAAAACCCTTTAAATGAAAAAGGTTCCGAAGTTTTTTTCAACAAAGGGAAGTTATGTTCCAGATCTGTACAGTTTTTTCCGTCAAGAAGTGTTTTTACAATAAATATTCCCCTGCCTGTAATTTCCATAAATGAGAAATGGCAGTCTGTTCAGGGACATGACATGGTTCTTTTTTTTAACAAATCTGCTACATTCTCACAGTTACAGGACCCCGAAGGAAGAATACTCAGCAAAAAAGGCGATAGTTTTTTCACAGATTCCATCGGAAAATCAGCCCACCCTTATTTTGTTTTTGAATCAGGCATCTGGAAAACCGCTTATCCTTTGAAAGAATTTTTTGAATTGAATGTTTCCGCCAAAAATGATTTCACTGCGAAAATGATAACTGAATCATCAATTCCCTATGAAAGAGAACGACTTATTGAGATCACGGGACTAAAAGCATCTGATATTATTGTGGAAACACCTATTCCGAGCAATTATTTCATCAAAGGAACTCATTTAAAAGGAATGCGGATACCTTTTCTTTCTCTCTCAAAAAACGGCGAAAGTTTTCATGGAACATATATTTTCCGTCTGTTTTATAAAGGTATAGGGCATAAACCCTTTTCACCGGTAGAGGAAACGGATTACTCAATCACTATGAAAAACACTGCCGATTCGAAAGAACTCACCATTACCGTAAAATCGGAAGATCTGAGCAGTGATCAGATAAACAGAATAACAGCTGTCATAAATAAAGAGATTCCCTTATTTCATATAACAAAAAGCGATGCAGATAAATGAAATTGCCGCAAATATGATGAAGAGGGCGCTTGCTCTTTCCACCGGATGTTCAGTCAAGACATATCCGAACCCGATGGTAGGCGCTGTCATATTTGATGAATCAGGAGCTGTCATTTCAGAAGGCGGTACAGGTATTTACGGTTCAGATCACGCAGAAATTGATGCCCTGAAAAAGATAGATTTTAAAGCTGAAGGACTGATGATGGCTGTAACGCTTGAACCTTGCAACCATTTTGGAAAAACACCTCCATGCAGTAATGCGATACTGAGATCAGGCATAAAAAAAGTGTTCATAGCAAAGAAAGAAGAAAACGGCAAGGCTTGCAACGGAGCATGTTTTCTTGTTGATAACGGTATAGAAGTTGTTTTTCTGGATAAATTTGCAGGTGCGGTTGAGAAAATAAACCGGTTCTTTTTTAAAACTGTCAGAACACAAAGACCCTGGATAACTGTTAAAGCCGCCATTTCAAAAGATGGATATATTACTGATTCTATTGGCAGTTCAGCCCATATAACAGGTCATGAAGCAAATGTTTATACCCATTCTCTGCGAGCTTCTCACATGGCGATAGCAGTTGGAGCAAATACAGTTAATATCGACAATCCACAGCTGACAGTAAGGGAAGTCAAAGGAGAAAATCCTCAACCGGTTATTTTCAGCCGGAATCTGTCAGTTAATCTTAATGCTGAAATAATGAAACGAAACCCGATAATTATCAGAGAAGCAGTTATATCAAAAGCACTCAAAAACTTATGGCTTGAGCATAAGATCAATTCAGTACTTGTTGAAGGCGGAGCAAACCTCATTGCTTCATTCCTCAGCGAAAACATGATCGACGAGTTCCACATAATAGCTTCAGAAAAATCTTTCGGACAAGGACTCAAATTATTTGATGAAAAAGCTCAAATACTTTTTAACTTACACTTTGAAATTTCTGAAGAAAAAAAGCTGGGGAAAGACCAACTGAAAGTTTTCAGGCATATCTGAGATCAATCGTTATCGTGCCTTTTATCGTGCTCTTTATTGTGATGCTGCGGATGGCGTGGAATTCCGGTATTATCGTCAACTACACCGTTACAGTCGTTATCGAGTCTGTCAAATAATTCCGGAGCTCCCGGATATATTACAGGATTGTTGTCATTACAGTCGCCGATCTTTTCAGCTCTGTACATTCCAGTTGCTTTGCACAGGCATTTTCCGTCCTTGTCATATCCAAATCCGTCACCGTCATTATCAATATAGAACGGTCTGCAATCCTTGTCATTTTCTCCTTCATCGATCTCTCCGTTACAATTGTCATCAAGATCATTGCAGATTTCCTTCGCAGATGGATAGACTTTTCTGTTATTGTCATCACAATCGCCGGATTCAAGAGCGGAATACTCTTTTTCTGAAACACAAAGGCACTTCGGATCGCCTGTTCCGTATCCATCTTCATCACTGTCTTTGTAATATCTGTTGCAATCCTTAGAATTTTCAGGATCAATCAGACCGTCGCAATTATCGTCAAATCCGTTGCAAGTCTCTTCGACCTTTGGATTGATATACCGGTTGCTGTCGTTGCAGTCTCCACTTTCTCCGGCATAACCGACCGGACTTGAACCTGCACAGTTGAATTTCACTGTGTTTTCAGCAATCCCGAATCCGTCACCGTCCCTGTCCAGATAACCGGTACAGTCTCCATTTCCTTCCTCATTGTTTTCACCGGGGATTTTCCTCAGTTTTTTAAGATCTTCTGAAATATCAGGTGTTTCTTCTCTGACTTCGACAGTTTTTTCAACAGGCTGAATTTCTTTTTCAACTGTTTTTTCAGGCATTATCGTGTCAGCCGCCTTCTCAGGAACAACAAGGGGTTCACTGCATCCTGAAAAAATAATAAATACCGCGATAAAAAACAGGTTTCTCATTTTTTCTCCGGAAATATCATTCAAATTTTACTGTTATCGGCTCAACACTCCAGATCTCATCAACATATTCCTTTATCGTTCTGTCTGATGAAAATTTCCCGCTTCTGGCGGTGTTAAGAATTGACATCTTTGTCCATTCTGCGGTATTCGAATAAACTTCATCGACTTTATCCTGAGTGTTTATATAAGATCTGTAGTCGGCAAGCAGCATATAGTTATCACCATAAGTAACCAGATCATTAAACAAATGGGAAAAGATCCCAGGTTCATCCTTGTTGAAATAGTCATTTTTTATAAGATCAAGCACTTCTTTGAGTTCAGCATCGGATTCATAGATCACTCTGGGATTATACCCGGAGAGCTTTAATTCTTTCACTTCAGAAGTCTTTAATCCAAAAATGAAAATGTTGTCACTGCCGGCTTCTTCAAGCATCTCTACATTCGCTCCGTCAAGAGTTCCTATTGTGAGAGCGCCGTTAAGCATGAATTTCATATTTCCAGTTCCGCTTGCTTCAAATCCGGCCGTCGATATCTGTTCGGAAAGTTCGCTGGCAGGAATGATCTTTTCAGCCATAGAAACAGAATAATTGGGAAAAAAGAAGACATTCAGATACTTATTGACTTCAGGATCGTTGTTTACAACTTTTGAAACTGAGTTTATCAGCTTGATTATCTGCTTGGAAACATAATAACCGGGAGCCGCCTTTCCGGCAAAAATCTTAGTTCTGGGAACAAAGCTGCCTTTGGGATTTTTCTTTATCCTGTTGTAAAGAGTGATCGCATGCAGAACATTGAGAAGCTGTCTTTTGTATTCGTGCATTCTTTTTATCTGAACATCAAACATCGTGTTCACATTAAGATCAAATCCCATTTCTTTTTTGACATATATCTTTAACTGATTTTTTGCGAACCATTTTGCCTGCCACCATATCTCCTGAAAATTAGCATCTATGGCAAGCGGTTCAAGTTTTTTAAGTTCATCAAGATGTCTGACCCACCCGTCACCGATCTTTTCTGAAATAAGACCGGCAAGGAAAGGATTGGCTTTTTTGAGCCACCTTCTAGGAGTTATACCATTGGTTTTATTATTGATCTTCCCCGGAAAAAGCTCATTAAAATCCTTGAAAATATCATTTTTCAATATTTCTGTGTGAAGAGCACTTACTCCGTTCACTGAATGACTCCCGATTATCGCAAGATTCGCCATACGGACAAATTTATGTCCGCTTTCTTCAAAAATTGAGACATCTTTTATTCTTCTCATATCAAAACTTTTGAAATCCCTTGCTTCATTAACGAATCTTCTGTTGATTTCGTAAATTATTTGTAACTGTCTAGGCAGTAACGGACCCATTATTTCGACATCCCACTTCTCGACAGCTTCAGGCAGAACCGTGTGATTTGTATATGCGAAAGTCTTTTTAGTGATCTCCCATGCAGTATTCCACTCTATACCTTCATCATCGATCAGGATTCTCATAAGTTCGGGGATAGCAATGCTCGGATGAGTATCATTTAACTGGATCACAACTTTTTCGGAAAAATCTTCGAAAGTCTTTCCGTGATTTTTTTTGTAATGTTTTATTATGTCCTGCAAGGTCGCAGAAACAAAAAAATACTGCTGTTTAAGCCTTAGAACCTTACCTTCGTGCATATTGTCATTGGGATAAAGCACTTTCGAAATATTCTCGCTCACATTCTTGTCGTTCACAGCAGCCATATAGTCACCGCTGTTGAAATAATGAAAGTCGAATTCATTTGTGCTTTTTGCCTGCCAGAGTCTGAGATTATTTACCGTATTGTTCTTGTAGCCAGGAATAGGAATATCAAAGGCAAGTGCAATAACATCTTCCGTGTCGACCCATTTGTATCTATCCGAACCGTCTTCATTTCTGACAGTTATTACTTTTCCGCCGAATTTTACCCTGTACTCAAGTTCCGGTCTGCAAATTTCCCACGGGCATCCGTATTTCAGCCAGTTATCGGGAACTTCAACTTGATATCCGTTCTGAATACCCTGTTTAAAAATACCGTATTCGTATCTTATGCCGTATCCGTAAGCCGGAATTCCCATCGTTGCCATTGAATCAAGAAAACAGGCCGCAAGCCGTCCCAGACCGCCGTTGCCGAGTCCCATATCAGGCTCAAGATCCCGCAATTCTTCAAGATTATATCCGAGTTCTTCAATAATATCAGAAGCTTCGTCATAACAGTCAATATTTATCAGCGTATTTCCAAGCAGTCTTCCCATGAGAAATTCCATCGAAAGATAATAGACCCTTTTCGCCTTGTTCTGTCTATATTCGTCCTGAGTTCTCAACCAGTTTCTGATCAGTCTGTGTCTGATCGCCGTTGAAATGGCAAAATATGCATCCCTTTCCTTTATTGTGGTCTTATCTTTTACCTGCCAGTATTCAAGCGATTTGAAAAAATCCTTCTCCAGATTGGTTGATGATTCTGTGATCGAATCAGTGAAAAAGATCGAATCATTTCCTGTACCGTTAGGTTTTGTCATTTCTTTCTCCATATCATAAAATAATTAATAGCAATATCCCTGAATACAAGGCATACCTGAACAGCATTGGCTTGCACCGTCAGAACACTTCCGGCCCGCAGGCATGCACGAAAAAACATTAACAAGAACACCGCTGGAACACCCGCTTGTTCCAGAATCAGCCTTACAAATAAACGCCCCTGATTCACATCCGAAACAACTGGGTTTAGGACTTGTCGATGCCGCATTGAGAACAGGACAGTTATCTGTTATTGTTGAACAAACCGCTGAAACACATTTTGATTCGGATGGAATATATATCTCACTCTGCGGGCAATTTCCGCATTTTGAAGCTTCGGGAATTGCAAGGCATTTTACTGCGGTTAAACCTTTTTCGGCGTAGCAGCATCCTGCCGGGCATTTTGTTTCGCCGCAAGCCTGAGAAGAGGCGTAGACATTTGTACATCTTGCAAGTTTTTTGTTGCATTTAAGTCCGGTCGCCATTGTGCAGTCGGCATTTGCGATACACCCTTTTGTACATTTGCCGCCCTTCGTGCAGATCATGCATCTGCCGCAA
>Ga0209099_1001448_pt1 | contig 23635 bp, 25 predicted proteins | sample AD_JPNHW2_MetaG_FD_184430 | JGI IMG/M metagenome (GOLD analysis project Ga0209099, IMG submission 184430) | Active sludge microbial communities of municipal wastewater-treating anaerobic digesters from Japan - AD_JPNHW2_MetaG (SPAdes) (version 2) | ecosystem: Engineered > Bioreactor > Anaerobic... | reverse complement strand
CAGGATCTCTTCGACACTGCTTTCGCCGTCTTTTGAAAAATTCGTATGCACATGCAAATCGCAGGTCAGCATCTGATCATAGTGTTTTTATCTCTCTGGTATTAAGGGAACTTATGCGCATTCTCCTCCCCACCGGAGCCGCAACCGAATCGCTGGTGAGAAGCGCTGCAGCGGGATATGATGCCGATGTCGTGGTAACCGGGGAAATTGCATCGTTTCTAACTCCCCATGCGCTTCGTCTGCTCCTGAAAGGAAAGAAGTATGACTGCGCAATCATCTCCGGGATGTGCACGGCATCGTTCGAACAGGTTGAGCGTGAAACCGGCATCGCGATATACCGCGGGCCCCGCCATGCAGCAGACCTTGCATTGATCCTGCCGCTGCTGGGTACCGAAACGCTTTCCCCTACGATCCCCGCTGACGATTTCCTTGCTGCCAGAAAGGCAGAAACCGCCCTCCGCATGATTGAAGAACAGGAACGGAATGCAATACCTGATTTTCTTATCCGCGGGGTTAAGATCGGCGGGGCAACCCGGATGAAAGTGCTCGCGGAGATAATGGATGCACACCGGTGTGGGGATATCCGGCGCGTTGTGGAGAGAGCCCTTGCATCCGGTGCCGATATCGTTGATCTCGGTTTCGGATTCGATGCTACACCGGATGATGTAGTCCGGGTTTTTTCCCGTCTGTCTGATATCGATGCTCCGCTTGCTGCTGATACGCAGGACCCGGCCCTGATCCGTGCTGCACTCTCCCGTGCCGATATCGTACTCAGCTTACAGGAAACAAACATTCCGGTTATAGGAGAAGAGGTGGCGGAAGCGGGCGTGGCTGCAGTCGTGGTACCGGGGAACACCACGTTAACGAGAAATATCGTTCTGGCAAAAAAAGCCGGGATCAGGTGTATTATTGCTGACCCGCTCCTCCAGCCGGCAGGTTCCGGGTTCATCCGCTCACTTGGCAGGTTTAAAAAATTCAGCTGCCCAATCTTTTTTGGCGCGGGGAATGTTGTGGAGCTTCTCGATGCAGACTCTGTCGGCATGAACGCACTTCTTGCCGCTCTTGCTGATGAGATCGGCGCATCGGTCATCTTCACGAGCGAGCATTCCGATAAAACACAGGGCTCCATAGGCGAAATGCGGCGGGCAACGGAGATGATGGTGCTTGCAAGGGGCCGCCCCTATCCCAAGGATCTCGGAATTGATCTCCTTGTTCTCAAAGAGAAACGACGCCGTCGGGAACCCCCGCTCGAGTACGATACCGTCCAGCCGGCCCGGCCCATGCCTGACAAGATCACCTATGATCCCAAAGGTAATTTCCGGATCGGGATCGAAGGCAACCAGATCGTTGCAGTCATTCACGGGAAGGCAATCAAAGGCGCCCGCTGGCAGGATGTTCTCTTCACAATCCTTTCGCAGGGAAACGTATCCCTTCCCGATCATATCGGGTATCTTGGCCGGGAATTGTACAAGGCGGAACTCGCGATCCGTTATGGGAGGAGCTTCGAGCAGGACGGGGAATTCTAGCGGGCCGGTACCTAACGTTTATCTCCCGCAACACTACACCTGTACTGCATGGTATTACAGGCACGCGCATCCCACATCCTTGTCAAGACTGAAGACCAGGCAAGACAGATCATGAAGCGCCTTACCGATGGCGAGGAATTCGATAAGGTTGCGCGCAGATTCTCATCCTGCCCGTCCGGGAAGACGGGCGGGGATCTCGGGTGGTTTGGCAAGGGCATGATGGTCCCCGAATTCGAGAAAGTTGCTTTCGAGGAAGAAGTCGGGAAAGTTGTCGGTCCGGTCAAGACCCAGTTCGGGTACCATGTCATCAAAGTGACCGGCAGGAAATAAGTCGTCAGCATTTTTTTTATGGACAGGAAATTTTTTCTCGGTATCGGGCTTGCAATCGTCCTCGTCTTTGCCGGCACGGCGGTATATACCAGTTTTGCGAACCTGCAGGACGCTGGCAGAACAACAGCCGATCACGAGGTTCTCTACCAGGTATCGACCATCGATGCGCTGATGCAGGGGGTCTTTGACGGCGTTGAACCGATCGGTGAGATCCGTAAGCACGGTAACCTCGGGATTGGAACCTTCGATGCGCTGGACGGCGAGATGATCGTGCTGGATGGTGTCGTATATCAGGCAAAGGCAGATGGCCATATATACACGGCCGCAGACAGCCAGACCACCCCGTTTGCAACCGTAACGTACTTCAATCGCGACCATTCCGCCATTACCGACAGCCCGATGAACCTGTCCGTCTTCACTTCAACGATGGCCGATCTGCTCCCCACCGGGAATATGGTCTATGCCGTACGGATGCACGGGACATTCCCCGCCATGAAAGTCCGGGCGATACCGGCGCAGCACAAGCCTTACCCCACGCTTGCCAACGCATCGGTGAACCAGTCGGTCTATACCTTCTCTGACACCACCGGCACCGTGATCGGATTTTATACCCCGGTCTTTTTCAAAGGGATCAATGTCGCGGGGTACCATCTCCACTTCATAAGCGATGACCGGAAGACCGGGGGGCATATCCTTGATCTCACCGTACCGGCAAACACTACGGTCGAGTACGACATCACACCGGGATTTGCCATGGCGCTGCCGACAAGCGGTGACTTTACCGGTGTCGATCTCTCGCAGGACCTGAGCGGGGATCTTGCGAAGGTCGAGAAATAATTCCCTGATCTGATAAGGAGAGTGTTTTTTTGTATCCGGGACTAACAGGAATGGTACAGCACCTGAGGTGCCACAGGAGGAACATGCCATGAAAATCCACGGGATAAAAAGGGATATTCTTTTGCTTCTCCTCCGGATGGCTCAGGACAGCCATCCCAACGAGTTCGTGGCACTCCTCCGTGAACGCGACGGTTTCATCGATGAGGTGAACATGCTCCCCGGGACCATAGTCCGCGAAGATTCCGCATCGCTCTTCTACGATATGATGCCGCTCGATACCCATGTCGCCGGCAGCGCCCACAGTCATCCCCGGGGTGCAATCTGCCCTTCCGATGCGGACCTCAGGTTCTTTCCCCGGACCGGGAGATACCACCTGATCATCGGGTACCCGTACCGGGAGAATGACTGGCGGTGTTTTACTGCCAACGGAGAACCTCACGAACTGCCGGTGGTCGCATGAGCGTACGCCGTATTGTTGCAACCGGTACCTTTGATATCCTCCACCCGGGCCACATTTTCTATCTGGAAGAATCCAAAAAACTCGGGGAGGAACTCTTCGTGATCGTGGCACGCGATGCGAACGTGAAGCACAAGCCCCATCCTATTATCCCTGAAGACCAGCGCCTTGCCATGGTTGCTGCACTAAAGCCGGTGGACCATGCCATGCTCGGCGACCTGACCGACATGTTCCTCCCGATTGAGAAGATCCGCCCGGATGTGATCACGATCGGGTTCAACCAGATGTTCGATGCCGAAACCTTATCCGGCCAGCTTGCGAAAAGAAATCTGACACCCGCGATCGTGCGCATCGGGAAATTTCCCGGGGACGATCTCTGCAGTTCCCGCCAGGTTATCCAGAGGATTATCACCAAACGGGGCAACGATCCCCACAACCTGAACGAAAAAGAGCAGGAGTCCTGAACTGTCCGGCGCAGCGGAATGCTTATCCGTTCCGGCCATAATTCTTCTTTTACTCAGGAGACCTATGGAGACAAACCTGCTTGCGGAAATTGATTTCTTAAAAAGGCAGGCCGAAGCAAAGGGCGCTGCAGCCGTCGAAATTTCACCGGAGGATATCGTTGTGTCGCAATGGGTCCGGTTTAAATGCCGGTACGGCTGCAAGGGATACGGGAAACACCTCGGCTGTCCTCCCTATGTTCCGTCCCCGGATGATACCCGCCGCATGGTGGATGAGTACTCCTCAGGCCTCCTTCTCAGGTTTGACGGGGTACCTGGCCGCGGGGAATTCGGGCCTGACGATATACCGGTTGATTTCCACCCATGGTACGCGGACCTGATCCGGTGGGTGAACGGGACCGTGCACCTGCTTGAAAAAACCGCATTCTACGACGGGTTTTACAAAGCATTCGGGTTCGGGGGATATCCCTGCATCTGGTGCGAGCACCGGCACTGCGTTGCTGAAGAGGCAGAAGGAATCGTTGATGAGAGTATCCGGCGGAAATGCCGGCACATGGACCTCGTCCGCCCCAGCATGGAGGCAGCAGGTATCGATGTCTTTGCCACTGCCCGCACTATCGGATGGGAACTGAATACGATTCCCTGTAAAAACATGGAATACGGGAAGATTGTTCACTCCCGCATCCACTCGGTAGGGCTGGTCCTGATCGAATAACACTTACCTGTAGGTATGGGGCCGGTGCAGGGGAGACCGCCTCCCGAAATGGAGGATCCCCCGCCGGAGATGGCTACAGTATTTTGCGGTAAAGGATCCGACAATCGATGTAACGATGACCATTACTGCGATAGTGGTGGCAACAAGCCCGCTTCCGTATAATGCCGCAAGCGCAATGGAAAATTCCCCCCTGCTGATGGTATTTCCCCAGATCTCTATGCCGGCAAGGGCGGATCCGTGTATCACAATACCGGTTATAAGCCCGGAGATCAGCTTGCTGACAATCGCGAGAATGCAGATAGCAGCAATCATGAACGGATCTGCACCTCCGGACAGGTCCATGGTCACCCCAAAAAAGACAAAGAAGACCACGAGGAAAACATCCTTGAACGGGCGGGCATGCTGTTCAAAGGCATCGGGATCGGTTGTCGCGAACGCTGCACCCAGTGCAATCACCATCATGGTCTCGGGCACTTCGAGGACAATAGCAAAGGATGCCGTTGTCAGCACTGCAGCAAAGGTAAAGAGGATCGGAAGCTCGTCATCCCGGTCGAGAATGGAGACAAGGAATTCCTTCCCCCAGTGGGCAAGTGCATAGAGCACGAGAAGCACGGCGGCAATCTTGATGAACAGGAAAACCATGTTCTGGTTGCCGGATGAAATAATTGCAAGGAACAGGATCAGGACGAGATCCTCAAACATCATCAGCCAGATGACCGTTTCTGCCTCGCGCATCATCAGTTTCCGGTTCTCGATGAGGGACGTGATTGCCATTGCCGTGCTCGAAATGTAAAAAGCTGAGGCGATGATGAGTGATTCCGTCAGGCTGAAACCGAAGAGGTAGGCAGCGACAAACCCAATCAGCATGTTCACGTTCAGATCGATAATCCCGCTCGTCAGCACAGCAGAGCGGTTCGCTGCAATCCTCTCGAGCTTCAGGCCGAGGCCCATGAAAAAGAGCAGGAAGATCAGACCCATATCCGAGAAGAAACGGCTGAGCTCGTCGGACTGGACAATCCCCAGACCGGATTTTCCCAGCAGTACGCCTGCGAGGATATAGAACGGGATCGGCGGCACCTTGAGATATTTGGTAATAAGCGCAAGGATAAGGCAGACAAAAAGCGCTATTACGAACCCTTCCATTAATCCACCATAATCTCGCGCTCAAATCTTCTTATCTGGTCGCTTTCCCCGATGACCAGAGCTGCATCGCCGGTCTCAAATGCAAAAGCAGGCGGGGGGTTGATGATATTTTTATCGTTCCGGCATACAGCAACGATAGTGGCTCCCGTTTTTGCCCGGATCTGGAGTTCTTCTATCGTTTTCCCGGTAATGGATTTCGGGACATAGAACGTGTGTATGGTAATACGGAGGTCGGCGAGTGCAGAAAACGCGATCTCCACGCTCTCCTGATCGGCTTCGATGATAGCCCCGGTAAGAATGTTACCGAGCCGCCGTGCCTCAACAGGAGTCATTTCAGCGGCGCTTGGCGTCCTGCACCCTTTCTGGAGCGTGTACATCTGGATCAGTCCGCTCTTGGTGAAAAAAATCGCGACCGTATCGCCTTTTTCGGTTTCAAACTCGTATTTTGTTCCCAGGCCGGGCAGATTCAGTGAACGGAGAGCCATAGCAGACATTAGAAAAATGATCCCTAAATATATTATGATTGTGTGACGGTATCAACCACACGAAGAACACAAAAACAAAAAGAGAGATAGTTTGCATTCAGGGTTTTTTGAGAGGTCGGGAGGAGCGAAGTGCGAACCGAACCGGCATCTGACGCTTCTTTGGAGGGTAATGCCTCCTCCCCACTCAGGTTGTTGAAATAACCGGAAGATAAATCCTGGACCGGGCGGGGTGAAAGTGACGGATGGCAAAAATCCACCGTTAGAGGGTGAACTGCCGCACAACGACTGACGGCATCTGCATATCGGTAACGATGACCGGGTACTCGCATTCCGCCATAAAAAGAGAACGGACTTCTTTATCCATAGCACCGGGCCGGCCGGGATTTTCTCTCTTTTTCGTCAAAAATAATCCTGGGATCCCAGACACGACAATACAGGAGCCCGGTGAACCGGGAAACGGAGAACGATCTGAAATCTCCGTCCCCGGTCGGCTCCGCCCCTGATATCCTGATGATATGTAACAGGACGGGTGACCGTCCCTCTGCTGCCATAAAGTGCCCGGTAAAACCACAACACATAACTATTTTCCATAAGATTTCCTTGTCTATGCGCACGCAGAAGTTCACCATTCTGCATTCAAACGACATGCACGGGGATTTTCTCGCCGAAGTCTCCGGGGAATCGGGGGAGATGATTGGAGGGCTTGCCCTGCTTTCCGGGTATCTCAACAGGGTTCGCAGGGAAGAGGAGAACGTCCTGTACGTGATTGCGGGGGACATGGTACAGGGATCGCTCATCGATTCGGAATACAAGGGCATTTCGACTATCGAGATCATGAACTATCTTTCTCCAGACGTAGCCACCCTCGGTAATCATGAGCTGGATTACGGGCTTGAACATCTTCTGTTCCTGGAAAGAATGGCCAATTTCCCGATTGTCAATGCAAACCTGTACATTAAAAAATATCACAAGCGCCTGATGATGCCCCATGTCATCCTTAAAAAAGCAGGCTTTGACATCCTCTTTATTGGTATTATCACTGAGAAAGTAATGGACTCGATCTCCCGGGACGGCGAGATAGGGAGTTTCATTTCGCTTGAAGAGGCACGGGAGGAGGTCGGGAGGATCTGCAATACCTACAGGAACAACGACATCGACCTGACGGTTCTTCTTACCCATATCGGGTTTGACTCGGACCGGGAGCTCGCCCGGATGCTGGATCCTGCATGGGGTGTCGATCTGATCATTGGCGGTCACTCCCACACAGTCCTTGAGAAACCGGCATGCGAGAATAATATCCTGATTGCCCAGGCAGGGGTCGGTACGAACCAGATCGGACGGTTCGATATCACGGTCGATGATGACACCAACAGTATCGTGGAATGGCAATGGAAACTCGTGCCGGTTTGTGAAAAATCTGCCCTGCCGGATCAGAAACTCCTCGATTTTATCGATTCGTTCAGGGATGTGGTTGACCGGAAATACAAGACCCTGCTCGGAAAATTCGCCATTACCCTTACCCATCCCTGCCGCGAGGTGGAGACAACGCTTGGAAACCTTGTTGCCGATATTCTCCGTGAATGCACGGAATGCGACGTCATGCTGATGGGATCCGGGGCGATCCGGTCAAAGGAGCTCGGACCCGCGGTGACCTTGGGAGATTTCAGGGCATGCTTCCCGTTCGATGACTCACTCAAACGGTTCACTATCACCGGAGAACAGCTGCGGCGTCTTTTTTCCCATACCATGCGCCCGGAGAACCGGGACGGCGAAGGAGAATGTTACGAAGTGAATGCCGGGGTCCATGCTGCGTACGATGACCGGAAAAAAATACTGGTATCCCTTGAAGTGAACAGCGAGCCGGTCGATGACACCCGGAACTATACGCTAGGGCTGACCGGGTACCATGTGGACAACTGCCAAAAAAACCTCAACCTCACTCCCGATGAGCTCACGCGCATTGGCGGGACGAAAGTCGTGGCCACATCAGTGACCGGCGTCCTTGAAGAATACCTGAGGGCTCACCCGAATCTGACAAGCCGTATCGGGGGTCGCCTCGTGTTCCGGGCATCCTGACCAGTCCTGCCATTTTTCATACCGGGCCGGATCTGATACTTTTTTCACCAGTTGTGCCGATTTGTTATGGCAGATCCACGATCGCCCATTCGCGTTCATTGATCCGTCCACTATCACTGCAGGAGTTGGATATCATCGCCGAAATACCCAAAGAAGAATACATACTGAAATGTACCTCGGCATGTGCCGGGTGCAGCGATTCGCTCGCGCTCCGGTACGTACTCAAGGCTGCAGGGCCCGATACCGTGCTTGTCGTTCCCGCGTGCTGTACGAGTGTTATTCAGGGAATCTACCCGAACACCGCCTTCAATGTACCGGTCTACAACATTGCCTTCGGGGCCGCTGCTGCCTGTGCCTCCGGCATGAGCAACGCGTTCCGGAAGGCCGGGAAGAAGACGAACGTCATCGTCTATGCCGGCGATGGCGGGACGCTCGATATCGGTATCCAGGCTATGTCCGGCGCTTTTGAGCGGGGCACGGATTTCCTTTATATTTGTTATGATAACGAGGCCTACGGCAACACCGGTATGCAGCGGTCGGGTGCGACACCACTTGGGGCAAAGACCACGACCACCCCGACAGGCAAGACCGATTTCAAGAAGGACATCGATGCGATCATCGCAGCCCACGACCCTCTCTACCAGGCAACTGCCGCAGCAGCATACCCTCAGGACCTTTTCAAAAAAGTCCGTAAAGCACTCACGTTCCGGGGCCCGAGCTTTATCCACATCCTTGCACCCTGTCCTCCCGGCTGGCGGTACCCGACCGAGAAATCCGTTGAGATGGGAAAACTCGCAGTGAAGACCGGTATATGGGTGCTCTATGAGCGCGAATACGGGAAACTGACGATCGGCGCCCAGTCCAAAACAGCGATGAAGAAACCCCTGCCCCTTGAGGATTACCTCGCCCCGCAGGGCAGGTTCAAGGGCATTGATCCAAGAACGGTGGATATCTTAAAACAGCGGATCGCCAAGACCTCTGCAAAACTGTTATCCGAGGAGGCGGCACCATGAAGAAGATTGCAACCGGCAACAAGGCGGTTGCCGAAGCAGTAAAACAGGCCGGGCCGGATGTGGTCGCAGCCTACCCCATCACCCCGCAGACCGAGATCGTGGAACAGATTGCGGAGTTCGTATCCAGTGGCGAACTGAAAAGCCGTTACATCCCGGTCGAGAGCGAGCACTCGGCAATGGCAGCCTGTATCGGTGCGGGCATCACGGGCGCCCGGACCTTCACGGCAACAAGCTCCCACGGCCTCCTCTACATGCACGAGATGACCAACTGGGCCGCAGGAGCGCGGCTCCCGGTGGTGATGGCAACGGTCAACCGCTCGCTCGGGCCCGGCTGGAACATCTGGGCAGAGCACACCGATGCCCTCCAGGAACGCGACACCGGCTGGCTGCAGGTATATGTGAGCACGGTGCAGGAAGCCTACGATGCAACGCTGATGGCATTCCGGATCGCGGAACACAACGACGTGCTCCTGCCGGTGATGGTGAACCTCGACGGGTTCCTCCTCTCCCATATCATGCAGCCGCTCGACACCGTTGAACCAGGAGACTTTGTCCCGCCGCTCAACCTGCCCCACGCCATTGATACAAAGAACCCGGCCGGTTATGGCGGGCTTACCGGTCCTGACCAGCAGTTTTTAATCCGGTGGGATATCGAGCGCTCGATGCGGGACTCCGCAAAGGTCATTGAAGAGACCGAGAGGGAATTTGCCAGACGCTTCGGCAGGAAGTATGGATTTACCGAGGATTACCGGTGCGAGGATGCGGAGGTGATCGTTGTCGCCATGGGCACTCTCGGAAAAGAGGCCGAGGTAGCCATCGATCTGCTCCGGAAGGAGGGTATCAGGGCCGGTTCCATGCGCCTGCGCTGGCTGCGGCCGTTCCCGAAGCTGGAGCTCAAAGGAAAAGAGGTCGTTGTCATCGACCGCGACTACTCTTTTGGCCGCGGGGGAATCCTGGCAACGGAGATCATGGCGCAGACAAAGGAAGAGCTCTTCAGCGTCATCGCCGGTATCGGCGGCCAGGAAGTCACGTATGAGAACATAGCGGATTTTGTCCGGAACCGTCGCAGGGGAACAGAGTTCTGGTTCGGGGTGAACACCTATGTTTGAGATCCGCATCCATTCCCGGGGAGGCCAGGGTGGCGTTACCGCAGCCCGGCTCCTTGCCCTTGCTGCAATCCTTGACGGGAAATATGCGACCGCCGCCCCGTTCTACGGTGCCGAGCGCCGCGGCGCTCCCATCGTCTCGTTCGTCCGTCTCGATGACAAACCGATCAGGGTCTACAGCCAGATCAAAAGACCTGACATGGTTATCGTGCTTGACGCAAGCGTGATGGACGTGGTGGATGTACTGCAGGGACTGAAAAGCGGGGGGAAAATCCTCGTCAACAGCCAGCAGAAGAAGGAATTTTCCGGCTACATTTCCAGTAATGTCGACCTGACCGGTATCGCCCTGAAAGAAAACCTCGTTGTTTCGGGAAGCCCGATTCTCAATACACCCGTTATCGGGGCTCTCGCGAAAATGGGAATCGTATCGGTGGATTCGGCAAAAAAGGCGATCCGCGAGATGTTTACCGATGAACGCAATGTTAAAGCCGCAGAAGCTGCCTACCGGGAGATAACCGCATGAACGCATCACAAAAACGCGGGCGGCTGGCTATCAGCAGGCCTACCGTTGGAGCTGCCGGGAAGACCGGGACCTGGCGGGTCTTTAAGCCCGTGGTGGATAAGGAGAAGTGCAATGCCTGCGGACTCTGTGCCACCTACTGTCCCGATGGTGTGATCAACGATGAACTTGAGATCGACCTGAATTTCTGCAAGGGCTGTGGCATCTGTGCCAATGAGTGCCCGAAGAAAGCAATCGAGATGGTGCGGGAAGAGAAGTAACTGTTCGCCTGCCATCCAGTACCTTTTTTTTCTTGCCCGGTAAAGATCATCGCATGAGGAGGGCTGTATGAACCGGATGTTCTTTGGCGACGTGCGTGACCTGTTCAAGTTCGACCTTGTCCGTCATATCATGAAAGCATTCCCGGAACTTTTGAGCTTCACGTTCATCCCGATGCTTACCGAAGAAGCGTCAGCAACGGGAATGAAGTTGACCGCAACAAAAGACCTCGGGCGTGCCCAGAAGAAAGGCAGGGCGGGAACCCGGAACCGTGAGCTGATGGAGGATATGGGCAGGCTCCAGGAAATTGAGGATGACCTCGAATACTTCCACGGGGTCCAGTCCTATTTTAAAAAAGAGAATATCATTGTCGATGTCCTGCATAAGGACACCTTCTCGCATGAGAACCGGGTGAATTATTTCACCAAGGTATTCGAAAAATTCCCGGCGGACTCACTGATTTTTCTCGATCCCGATACCGGGCTCGAAGTGAAGAATCCCACCCAGAAACACCTGTTATTTGATGAGGTCAAAAAAATATACGACCGCATGGACAACCGGTCCATCCTGATGATCTACCAGCACCTTCCCCGGGTGACCCGGGCAGGGTATATCGAAAAACGGTGCAGGGAACTTGCCGCCGTCAGTCACTCACGACCGGAAACGATTACTGACAACGAGATCGTCTTTTTCATTTTGACAAAAAATCCCCTGATCCGGACCCGCCTCTGTGCTGTACTGGGAAGTTATGCGGATACCTACAACACGCTGGTCTCCTGCGACCGGGGGAAAAAACTATAAGTTTTTTAAAAAAAAATCGGTCAGGTCTTCAGTTCGTCTTTTCCCATATATTCGAGATCAAATTTGTAGAAATGGGTAAACCCGCAGTGCCGGCACCTTACGATAAAATGCCGGCAGCCGATGGTCAGGTCGTGCGGGCCGGTGAAATGGCAGTTCCGGCATTCCGCCGTCTCGATGAGCTTCCAGAGATCATAACAGCCGATTTTAATATACTCTCCTTCTTTACTGACATCCTCAATCCGGGGTATGAAGACACGGGTAGCCCCGCAGTTGTCGCAGACAACCCGGGCCTGATACGGCACAGCCCTGATGATCTGATCGGCGTTCTGCTTGCAGTGATAACAGTCCGTGCGGTAGCGCGTGAAGATGAACCCTTCGCTCATGAGAGATAGTGGATATGTCCGGACTCATTAACCTGTTGCCCGGGCTACTACCAGAACGCCCGGGTCCTGGTCGGGGAGCATCAGGTAAGAAAGTTGATAACTGTCCCGGTTTTCGATCCGCGACACGAATTGCTGCGTTTAATGGAAAAAAACAGTACCATGGTCAGTAAATTTAAATATGGGCCAGATTCAATCTCATTTTATGAAGGTATGTATTGGTTTGTTCATACTGGTGATGGTCCTCGTTGCAGCCAGCGGATGTACTACGCAACAGTCCAGCCCCAACGTAACTGCGACCACGTTGACCACGACGGTTGTAACAACGGAAATTTCGACCACGGTAAACACCCCCTTGCCTGCGACCGTGACGACGACGGTACCGACAACCGCTGCACCAACGGAAACTACTCCGGTGACCACCGTTACAACTCCCCTGCCAAAGGTTACGGCATCAACGAAGGTTACGACAATCCATATGAAAAACAATATGTTTGTTCCCAGTGAGCTGACGGTTCTTCCCGGCACAGGCATTACCTGGATCAATGACGACTCGGTCACCCACATCGTGAAAGCTACCGGTGATGCAAAGGGAAAGTTCACTTCAGCGGAACTGATCAGCGGCGCAAATTTCATCTACACCTTTGGTAAAGAAACCGGCACCTACGAATTTGCGGATCCCGGGTATCCTAATATGACAGGCGCGATTATCGTCAAACCGGGAGAAACGCTCTGGAGCACATCCGGTTCTTCCTAGAAGATCCCCCTTCGAAATACCTTTTTTCCTGGTGGTTTAGGGGATGATCGGGCTTTTCTGATAATAACCCGGACAACATTTCCCATCAGCGAGGAGTTGGTCAACCTCCACCGGACCTGAAGAAACCGGGAAGATCAACTGGTTTTCACGGCGGTATCCGATCGCGGTAGAAAGGTTTCCGGCATGGTTTATCGGAGATCCGGCAGGTGAATTTTTTTTAAAAACAATACCATTGCATACTCACGGGCCGGGTTGAATGACACGGGGCCAAAAAGATATCGGAAAAAGGGAGGGATTAGTAGTCGCCCATGCCCGGAGGCATGCCGCCCATTCCACCCATACCGCCCATCCCACCCATGCCGCCCGGGGGCATACCGCCCTCGGGTGCCGGGCTCTTGGAGGATGCGATGACATCGTCGATGCGCAGGATCATGACCGCTGCTTCTGCAGCAGAGGAGATTGCCTGGGTCTTGACGCGGAGCGGCTCGACAACGCCGGCTGCCTTCATGTCGACGGCCTTGCCTTCGAACACGTTCAGGCCGTGGGTCTTCTTGCCCTTCTCGTGGGCTGCACGGATCTCGACAAGCATGTCGATGGGATCAAGCCCTGCATTCTCTGCAAGGGTGCGGGGGATGACTTCAAGGGCTGATGCGAACGCTTCGATGGCGAGCTGGGCCCTGCCGCCAACGGTTGCGGCATATTCGCGGAGACGGAGCGAGAGCTCGGTCTCGATTGCCCCGCCACCGGCTACGACCTTCTTGTCCTCGACAACAACACCGACAACGCGGAGTGCGTCATGGATAGCGCGTTCGAGTTCGTCGACCACATGCTCGGTTCCGCCCTTGACAATGATCGAGACTGCCTTGGGGTTCTTGCACTGCTCGACAAACGTCATCTCTTCGCCGCCGACCTTGCGTTCCTCAACAAGTCCGGCCTTCCCGAGCTCTTCCTTGCTGATCGCATCGATCGATGATACAAGGGTTGCACCGGTTGCCCGGGCGAGTTTCTCCATATCGCTCTTCTTCACGCGGCGGGTTGCAAAGAGTCCGGCCTTGGCAAGGTAGTGCTGTGCAATGTCGTCAATACCTTTCTGGCAGAAGAGGACGTTTGCACCGCTCTTGACAATCTTGTCAACAATGCCCTTGACCATCCGCTCTTCCTCATCAAGGAATGCCTGGAGCTGGTCGGGTGAGGTGATGTTGATCTCGGCGTCGACTTCGGTCTTCTTGAACTCGACTGCTGCGTTCAGGAGAAGGATCTTTGCATTGGTGACCTTCTTGGGCATTGAGGGGTGGACACGTTCCTTGTCGATGAGTACGCCCTCGACGATCTCGGAGTCCTCGATCGAGCCGCCGGTCTTCTTCTCAACCTTGATGTTCTCGATGTCGACCTTTCCATCGTCATCGGTGACCATCATGACTGCACGGACAACGAGGTCGCAGAGCTTGTCCTTGCTTGCCTCTGCACCCTTGCCGGTCATCGCTGTGCCTGCAATGTTTTTCAGGAGCGCCTTGTCCGTTGACTTGACATCAAACGCGAGGTCCTTTAAGAGTGCCTGAGCCTTCTCGGCAGCCTGGCGGTAGCCGGCTGCGATGATGGTCGGGTGGACATCCTGCTCGAGAAGGTCTTCCGCCTTCTTTAAGAGTTCCCCGGCAATGACGACTGCGGTGGTGGTTCCGTCACCGACTTCGTCATCCTGGGTCTTTGCAACCTCGACCATCATCTTTGCGGCCGGGTGCTCGATGTCCATTTCCTTGAGGATCGTGACACCGTCGTTCGTGATTACAACGTCGCCGATCGTGTCGACGAGCATCTTGTCCATGCCCTTGGGACCGAGCGTGGTCCTGACTGCACTTGCCACTGCCTTTGCGGCGGTGATGTTCATACCCTGGGCGTCGCGGCCGCGGGTACGGGTGCTGCCTTCCTTGAGAATAAGTATCTGTTGTCCTCCAAGTTGCTGTGACATTAAAATCACCACGTTTTGCACTAGATTTAGCACTAAAATTGGTTTGTGGTTCTATATATAATTTGTTGAAAAATCATTCGCCGAGCAGGTCGAGGAGCTCGAACCCGTCCTCAATCCGGTGGAGGCGTTTCTCGCTGATCACGAGCGTCCGGCCGATCCTCTTCTCCTTTGCCGAGTCCGTGATAACGCACATCGCGTGCTTCTTTGCGATCTGCGAGAGGTTGCCGATCAGGGCCGCCCTCTTGACAACTTTCTGGGCCGGGCCATAACCCGTCAGGATCGTGTGCTTGTCAAAGGTGAGGAGCGCCTGGAACGGGGCGCCGTGGAGCGTGTGGAGCCGGACACCGAGCTTTTCTAAAAAGTCCATCGGGCTCTGCATGAATAATCCGGTCTGCTCCTGCCCGGGATCCATTGCTTTCGGCGGTTCGTGCCGGATGAGGTCGATGGACTCGACAACTCCTGTGTCGAAGAACTCCTCGATACGGATTGCTACGTCAAGCGTTGTCCCCATGCCACTCTCGTACTTGCTGATCGTGCGCCGCGATACACCGAGTACGTTCCCGAGATCGCCCAGCGACATGTTCCGTTTCTCGCGGAGTTCTTTGAGCGCGTCGCCGTTGATGTTGACATACAGCCCGCCGGGCGATGCATAGACCAGCGGGGGTATCTTCTCGACAAAATAATCGTAAAGCGTAGAGGGGCTGATGGCGTAGATGCCGTACCGGACGTACACCGCCCCGCGTTCCAGCTCCGCGTCCCGCGCCCGCTCCCCGACGATCAGCGGGATTCCTCCCAGCAGCCGCGAGATCAGCTCGATGTCGAACGCCACTTCCTCGCTCACGGAATCAATATGGGCGACGACCTTGATGACCAACAGTGTCCTGTCATTGCGTGCGATGAGATCGAAACTCCGGGGCCGCAAGGTAAAGCGCTCGGAGACATCGAAACCGGCCGTGATCATAACGCTGGTGACCAGCTGGAGCTGGCGGTCCTGGGACATGCAGATACAAATGGATTAAGCGCGCCCATATATTAATATAGACATGCTGATCGGGATCGATGACACGGATTCGCCGGCAGGGATGTGCACCACCTACCTCGGGGCAGTACTTGCCCGCAGGCTGATCCGGGACCATATGCGGGTTAACGAAGCCCGGCTCGTCAGGCTCAACCCGAACGTCACCTTCAAGACCCGGGGGAATGCTGCGATCATGCTTGATGTTGAAGGCGACCCTGCCCGTGCGTTTGCCTGCGCGTGCGCTCTGGTGGAAGAGCTTGCAGATTTTTCCTGCGAGAACACGAATCCCGGCCTCGTGGTAACGGAGCGAAAACCCGACCCGGCATTTTACCGGAAAGCTGTCACGGACTTCAGTACGATCGAAGAAGCAGTTGCCGTTCTCGATGCAGCCGGCGCCCTGTACCACGGCTGGAAGAACCGGCGCGGCCTTATCGGTGCAACTGCTGCGGTAGCGAGCGAGCTTGCCGACCGGACTTCCGAGATCCTTGTATACCGCGAGCCATCGCAGTTCGGCACCTCCCGCTCAGTAGACCGGCAGAGTCTGTTTGAGGCAGAGGCAGCTACCTTCCCGCATACGTGGGATACTGTAGATACGATTAACGATGTCGTGGTCTGCGTTCCGCACACGCCCGACCCGGTGCTGTTCGGCATCCGTGGCGAGAGCCCGCAGTGGGTGATGGCGGCGCGGCAGATGATCGACTCCGAGATGCCGGGGCTCGAGCAGATCTGGGTGACCAACCAGGGCACGGATGCCCACCTGCTTGCCGGCACGATCGGAGCGTTGCGCGAAGGGATCTCGTATAAGGTCCGCGGAACCGTTGCAGATCCCCCGAAAACCGGTACGGGCGGACATGTCTCGTTCACCATCCGGGACAACGGCCATGCCGTGCGGTGCATGGCGTACGAGCCGACAAAAAATTTCCGGTCGGTTGTCCGCCGGCTCGTGCCGGGCGATGCCATAATCGCTGTTGGCAGTTTCAAGAAGGGCAGCATCAATTTAGAGAAGATCCGGGTTGTTTCACTCGCCCGGCCGGTGATCACCCGCCCGCCGCTCTGCCCCGCGTGCACCAGGCGGATGACCAGCAACGGCAAAGGTAAGGGGTACAAATGCAAAAAATGCGATGCCCGGTCAGATGAGCCGGATGTGCAGGAAATTTCCCGCACGCTGGAGACGGGATGGTACGAGGTGCCTCCGACTGCAAGACGACACCTGGCCAGGCCGTTGTGCCGGGGTATCCCTGAGTTCTGAGACGGAAGTACGTATGAAGCTCCCCGACCATTTTTTCCGGTATTTCCTCATCGCGACCGCCTTTCTCGTCACCGGTATCCTCTTTGTCGTTGTCCAGACCGCTGTGACCAATCCCGGTGTCGTACCCCTTAACGCCATGGAACTCCATGCGCGTGCCGACCACCATAGTCTCACGGTCATGCCGTTCATGGCAAAGGTATACCCCAGACTCCTGTTCCTGAATGCCGGCGTTGCTCTCTTCATCCTGATGGTCCCGCTCTTCTGGGTCTGGGTCTGGTGGTTCCGGCGGGATCTTGCCGATATGATGATCACGTTCATGCAGGGAACGGTATGCCTCCTCATGTGGGCACTGGGTCATAACTCGTTTACGAAAATGTACATCACCTACCGCCAGCTCTCCTGGCAGATGATCGCGACCATGTACCTTCCCCACGGCTGGCTTGAGATGCTCGCCTTTGTCCTTGCCGGGACATCCGCGCTCCTCTGTATTGAAGCCCTGAAAATATACCTGCAGGAAAACATGAACTCCCCGGACCTCCATCCCGGGGAGATCTGCCTCTTCATCCTTGGCAGGGTCTGGAAAGCCGGGCTCGTGATTTTTGTCCTGATGGCGATCGCTGCCGCCATTGAATGCTGGGTGACACCTGTGCTGGTGGAATCGGCATTTGAGGCGGCGCTTATGAACATCAGATGATGGGAAAGATTCCGGAAATTCTTTTAAAAATTTCCGGATTTTTTCCTCACCTGGATTGTGATGGCGATTGTCGTCTTTACCGGAGACCGTATGGTCGTTTCGGTTTTTAAAAGGCAGGGCCTTTGCAACAGGAAAGCGTATCATCTGCCGGTTCATTTATATAGATAAATATTGGCGCAGGAATTTTCCCGCACTGTTGCCGGGAGAGAATCCCCCATGAGAGGACGCAGGCCGACCATCACCCTTGGCAGGGCAAAAAAATTTGCGGAGCGGCAGGGATACCGGTGGGTGCCCAACCCGGATCCCGATATCCCGTTCGATGCTTTCGTGTACCGGGGCAATGATATGTTCGCGCTCCGGGTGGAGACCTGCCGCAACGCGCCGGGCGAATACGATCTCCTGAAGGATTTTTTCCGCCAGGATTTTGAGATCCTCCCGAAACTTCCGATGCCTGATTACCTGCCCCGCGAAGTCTGGGTCCGGTACAGCTGGAGCCGGATCTTTCACCGGTTCCGGCTCGTAGGGAGGGATTTCTGCGAGGTCACCATGATCGACCGGGAGAAACCGGTCTTCCCTTATGAACCCGAAGCCCGCGATTCCGACGGAGACGGGACGTAAGGAAAGACGATCTAAAATAAGCCTTATACGGGCTCCGTTTGCCAAAAGGACAAAGGCCGGATCGGACCGGCGATTTCTGGTGTCAACGGCCGGAACAATTCCTCAAGAAAAGGGTTATTTTTCAAAAATAATCTTTTTAACTGGATTTTGACCTGTTAAAACAGCAGCCTGTAAATACCCCTCTTTTTGACCCCGCTCCTTCAGTCCAGACCCCGGTATACGCCCGCTCAGGGACATGATATGACGATTTTCCGGAGGCTCGCATTTTTACGTCGTAGAATTCCTCCGTCCGACGGAGACGGGGACGTAAGGAAAGATGATCTAAAATAAGCCTTATACGGGCTCCGTTTGCCAAAAGGACAAAGGCCGGATCGGACCAGTGATTTCTGGTGTCAACGGCCGGAACAATTCCTCTTAAAACAGGTTTTTTTTAAGAAAAAAACGTTTTAACCCGGTTTTGACCTGCGAAAATAGCGACCATGTACTAAGCCGGGTTTTTGGGACGTCCTCCAGGTCGTTCTGGATAATTACCCCGAACCGGAGGCCACTATGGCCGTTTTTCAGATTTGGGGGTTGTTTTACGACGGAGGGACCGGGATATCGCCAGCGGGATACCGGGAGCCGGTCAGGTGCCGGGAATTTCCAGGCACTCATCAAGACCGGAAAAATGATTGTCCCCACTCAGAATTTTCAGGCCGTGCACCCGGGCCGTGGCAAGGATCATACGATCAACGGCGTCCATGCTGCTGCCGTTTTTTTCCGGTCAGCTTTGATCGCGCCAGCGGGGATAGCAATATCAGTATCGCCCGGGACCACTTCGGCATGGTTCAATACTATTTCCATCAGCAAACCAATTTTTTGTCTGCTCAAAAAAATCGCTGAGGCGGTACTGGAGTTCATAGTGCGTCAGTACAGAAACGGCAACCGGGGAATTTTTTTCAATGCACACGAGCGCCTTATGTCCCCACGGGCTGTCCTGGAAAATCTCAATCCACGTAGAGGTATCAACCAGGATATCGGGATCGGTCATCCGCATCCTCCTCATCGACTTCCCGGTCATGGTCGCGGTACAATGCTTTAAGATGTATGTCAGGAAGGATGCCCAGCAGGCAGCTGAGCGGCGGAACCGGGATCAGCTCACTGTGCCCCTCTGTCTCTCTTACCCTGAACCGGGTTGCATCGTAATGGTTTCGGATTTTCTTGGGGAGGACCATGCGGCCGGTTGAATCTACGCTGACAACCGGTCCGGTCGGGAGAAGGTACTCAGCCACGGGCTCGCTGATACCGGAATTCTTCTTGGTTCTGCCGGGTTTTTGGATCTTTTGTTTGAGGACCCCCGCTCTCTCATATTTCGAGGATTTCTGGAAAAATAAAAAATTGGTAAAGAAGAGAAAGGGGAATTTCCGGATTACATTATCGTGAGCTTTCTTCGATTACCACAATCTCATCCGCCGTCAGCCCGTAGAGCCCGTACACCAGCGAGTCGATCTGCCGGTCGGTCGATTCAATCTCCTGCGTGATAAGCCGCTTCTCCCGGTCGGTCTTTGCGTGGCTCAGGTGCTTGTGCAATTCCAGCATTTCGTTCACGAGCGCAACCATACGATCGTGCCGGGCTTTGTCATCCGGGTTGTCGAAGTCGGGTGTGTAGACGGGGAGTTTCCCGATCAATGCAATGCTGATATGATACCCGCGATCGGTTTGCGGACAGGTACGGGTGATAACAAACCTGCCAAGCGAAGAGTTCAGAATCCCTGCAAGGAACGGATCTTTCCGGCGAATCGACAGAAGGGATTGTGAGACCGCATACGTCCCCTCCGGGTCATAGGAGAATTGCGGGGTATCCTGAAAGGGTGAAAAAATAATCTTTGGCCTCTTCTCTTCTGATGCCGGATTACTGGTGGAAACCTCTGAAGCGGGATCCGGATACACCGTGCTGCGGGTAAATCCAAATTCCTTATCGTGTTCTCTCATCGTTTTCTCAAGGTAGGTGACCAATGCCCGGCACTTCCGTATATTCCGGTTGTCTTGTATTGAAAGTACAAACCGTTCCGGTTTTTCAGGCACGTACCTCCGGATATCAGCCGCGCGCAGTAACGGGACAAAAAAGTGCCGGCACCCCCATGCTTCCTTTGTCAGCCGGTTTCTTATGGCCGGGTCTACAACCAGCGGATTGTTCCGTGTACGGTATAATCCCGGACCAATCTCCCCCATAACATACTGTTCAAGCGGGGTTCCGGCCGTCCGTATTTTTTCAAGAAGGTCTGCGATCCGGGTGTCATCAAGTTTCCATCCCCCGTCGTCAAGCAAATGCTGGTCGAGCGTGAAGCCATGTGCACCGGGAATGAATCCCTGCCGGGATCCGGCCGGGGCCCAGACCGGTGAGACAATAAAAGGCCGGTCGGGTGGCTGGTTCCTGAGGGTGAGACAATACATCAGCACATCACCTTCCGGTAAAAGACGGGTCCGGCCGGTACTGGTTACCGCAACGATCTGGCGGGTGAGAAGACAGCGCCGGAGCGGCCGGGTGTGCCGGGATCGCAGGAACGTGCCGGGAACAAGAACCGTCATTATCCCTCCGGGCTTCAGAAGCGAGAGCCCCTTCTCGACGAAATACCCGTACAGGCCGGCAGATGGTGCATAGGTATCATAGTGGGTCTGGAAGTACTCCTCGCGGGCTTTCACTGCAAACGGCCGGTAAGGCGGGGGTGCACCGATCACCGCATCGAACCCGCCTGCCGCGATAATCCCGGGAAATGCTTCCTGCCAGTCAAACGGGTTCACTTTCCGGCGCTCTTCTGCATTGAACGGGAACGCTTGTTTTCCGGAGAAATAATCCGGTGCAATGAGCGCATTGCCGCACCGGATTGTTTTCGTTAATCCAAAACAGGTTCCGTTTATCTGACCGGGGCATCCTGCGATATCCAACCGTTTCCTCTCATCGATGAATGCCGACAATACTATGAATCTTGTTGCACTCACAGAGTCCGGATCAATGTCCGTGCCGAAAATCGATCTGCAGACGATGTCCTGCAATATTTTTCCCGTTTCTTCCGGGCAATCGGGGAGCCGCGTATTGCGGACAAGGAACCGGTATGCGGCTAGGAGGAAGAGCCCGGCACCGCATGCGGGGTCAAGAATCCTGCCTGACGACACGTCATTGCCCGCGGTGCTCGTGTCTGCACCAGGGATCGTATTATTCACGACATACTCAACGACAGGGGACGGAGGAACATCAACAGTCCCGGTATAGAGGAGGCCCGATTTCCCGACACGGATGACGCGATACCCTTCGGCGGCCTGCATCCTTGTTCCAAGGAAATGGTCGAGAACCGCAGCAAGTTCTTCCACGGAAAGCTGTCTGATCGGGGCGGGAACTTCCGGCATATCCAGCCGATGGATGAACTCACGAAGCGGGCCGTCAGAAAGTCTGGAAAGCATGCAGGGATCAGCCGGTCCTTTTTCAAAGAAGGTTTCCGGGAAGAGACCGGCGTCGGAGCACGCCCGTCCCATACGTCTGGCAATGCCCTCGCATCCTGCGAGAGCTGCAAGCGTGCCGGGTTCAACAAACCCGCATTCCTGGCCGGCCTTAAGAAAGAGCAGCTGGAGGGTTGTGGAGGTAATTGCGTAATTCAGATCCGGATCTGTAATCGAATGATGGTCGTGGACAAGCCGGCGGGCAATGAGATCCCGTGCGGACTCAAGGGTGGAGAGTAACACGGTACCTCCAGGAGAGAGAGACGTTAACACGGTGTTATCGTGTCCAATCGATCCCGGCATTGAACCATTAATTGATTTGTATACCGATAACCTTGTGGCAGTGCTGATAATCACCTACGCAATTTATAAAAAAACCAGAACCCTGTCGCCACTTCCCCGCTGCGCTCACCCGGCCACTCCCGCTCCGGGACCACGGGCAGCGGTACGATCCCGGGGATCACAAGGAACATGCAGAAAAAGGACGCTGCATCCATTGCGCCGGCAGGCCCGGTCGCCGGAATCTTGTCCTGAGGCGATAGGTACGGCCGGCATCACCACCGCGACGCCACGCGTTGCCCCCGGATCCATCATCGCCTGCATGAGACCGGGAGCCGGTCCCCGATCGGGGGACGTCACCTTTCCGATCACCGCGCTTGTGCGTGGCGATATATCCGTGCCGGTACCGGCCCCTTAACAGTATGCGTGCAAACGGTTATCCCGCAGAGCGCGTAACCACCACGTATGAAACACATATTCTGGTGACCCGTAATGCCGGAACAGGAAGGAACAACAGCCATGAAAGCAGCAGTCGCCTTCAGAACCATCGCTCACTTCTACGATACGGACGACCCGTCCCCGGAAGAGCGCCGGGAACTTTCGGGCCGGGCCGAGGAGAAGATATTCCGCGAGGTACTGGACAGGCCAAAAGGATCCCATACCATCCTCTGCAACGAACTTGAGATATCCTTTCCGGCTTCCGACCTGACACCGGGTCGTTCAGCCGCGATCATTACGGCGATCCGGTCCCATTTCAGGATCCGGTCGGAAGAGGTGAAACGGGACATGCGGTTGACCCAGCGGGTCGGTTTCCGCGAGATCCGGCTGACGCTCGCCGTTTGTGTCCCTTCATTTCTGGGTATCGCTGCCTGTTCCCAGTTCAGGGGTAACCCGATCGCGGAAGTGATCGAGAATGTCCTTGTTATTTTTTGCTGGGTGACGATCTGGCAGCCTTTCCAGTCGCTCGTGTTCGATCGGTGGACGCAGAACGAGACGGCAAAGGTGTACGGGAAGATTGCGGGGATGGAGATCCGCGTGCGGGCGTTATAATATGGATCATCCCCTTTTTATTGCGTTTTCTCAACAATATATCCCCTGATGGCGGTCATGGTTGAACTGTCCATCAGTACAGAGAGGTCAAGGTCCACAACAAAGACCGGAAACACCCCGGCAAGGGAATGCCTCCTGACGATGAAGATCTTCGATTCGAGCAAAAGAGTACTGATTGCGAGGGGGGTCTTATCATGTGCAAAACTTCCGGACCGGGCTGTTTCCTCTGGTTCGATCAGTTCTTCAAGGGAATTTTCCTTGAAATCAAAGAGCCGGTCTGCCATCGCCCTGCTGGTAATCCCGTGGATATATCGTATGATAAAATACTGGCTGACAGCAAGGATTGCAAGAAGACCGAAGAGGTGCCCGAGTCCCGTCAGTTGTGACTGGTTGAGAAAAGCGTTCAGGGTCACCCCCGGGAG
>Ga0209099_1001447_pt1 | contig 23651 bp, 15 predicted proteins | sample AD_JPNHW2_MetaG_FD_184430 | JGI IMG/M metagenome (GOLD analysis project Ga0209099, IMG submission 184430) | Active sludge microbial communities of municipal wastewater-treating anaerobic digesters from Japan - AD_JPNHW2_MetaG (SPAdes) (version 2) | ecosystem: Engineered > Bioreactor > Anaerobic... | reverse complement strand
ATAATAATGCAGTGAAAAATATATGCGAACTACTCAATGATACAGAAACCGTTTTTCCAGGTACTAATTTGATGATGGTTTACAAATCTGCGACATTTTAATCTGCTGCCAAGTCAGGAGTTCTGAATTTAATTCTAATTTTTGTCATTTTTAATCATAATTGACAAATTATAGTTATGTTTGTCCTTGATTTTTATATAGTTATTTATGAACGATTCTTTAAAATCCGGTACACTCAAAAAACATTTTTCTTCCAAGGAACACATCACCACTTCCGACATAAGGTCTTTTTATCAAAAATCAGAGCCTGCTATTACTGATTCCACATTAAATTGGCGTATTTACAACCTTGTTAAATCTAATGAGCTCACACGTATTGGTCGCGGTATTTTTGCTTTTACAAAGCTTTCCGAATTCTCCCACAATCTGCGCAAAGAGGATATTGTCACCTACAAAAAGCTACATAAAAAATTCCCTTTTACTTCAATATGTATTTGGAACACCAGTATTTTTAACCATTTTATGAATCACCAGTTGTTTAAATATTACACTCTTGTTGAAGTTGAGAGAATTGCAATGGAATCTGTTTTTCACTTTTTGACAGAAACCAAATCCGGTGTGTTGATAGACCCATCATCAGAAATAATGGACCGTTATGCCGGTAGGGAAACCAACACTGTTGTTGTAATCCCACTGATTTCTCAGGCGCCACTGCTGAATCAGGATGGTTTTATTACTCCTTCTCTTGAAAAGATACTGGTTGATGTATTCTGTGACCACGTGATCTTCGCTTCGGAGCAGGGCAGCGAAATGCAACTTATCTTTTCAAAAGCCTTTAAACAGTTCCGGATAAATATTAGCCGTATGCTTCGCTATGCAAAGCGGAGAGGTAAGCACGACCAATTAGTATCCTGGCTTAAAGATCATTTGGAATTTCGGCAATTATTGGCAAATATTGACAAAATAAAAAAAGACGGATAATTATAATATTACAATTGTGCAGCGACCGGTTGCACAATTTGTGGTTTCGCTAACCCCATAATTTAGCCTCTGTTCTCGTTTCGTAAACATTTGATTTTTTAATAATTATGTTTAGTAGTATAGTAGTCAGGAACAACCTGACTATTTGTGTATAATCAATAATTTATTTCATTATTTTTTTCATTGTATTTGAATTATTATTTGTATAATTGCAATCAGGTCAATCCTGATTGATTCGTTATGAAAAATAAGTACATCTCTACTCAGTCAAACCAGCTACTATCCTATTTCGTCGGACAGGGCATGAATTGCTTCGAATACAACCAGGCATTTCTGGCGTTGCCCGACTCATCATTAAGCGCGGTCAGGGAATTGCTGAGTGATATGACAAGGCGCGGGCTTTTAATGAGGATCAAAGAGGGTGTTTATTATATCATCCCTTATGAGGCTGATGCCGAAACCTTCATGCCTGATTGGCATTTGATTGCTGACTGCCTGGTGAAAGGCTCAGATCATTACGTCGGTTACTATTCTGCCTTACAAATTCATAATCTTATTACACAGCCTTCACTTAAGGAGCAGGTAGTTGTATCAAAGCAATTACGGCCTTCAGTGATAATAATTAAAAAAGTTCCTTTTCAACTAATATATCATAATGAGAATCATTTTTTCGGACATAAAAAAATCTGGATTGATGACTTTCATAAAGTAGAATGTTCCGATCTTGAAAAAACTCTCATTGACTGTTTATTTAAACCTGACTATGCCGGAGGAATTGTTGAAATTGCAAAAGCTGTGCACCAGTCAAAAGCAAATATCAATTTTGACACACTTTTAGATTACGCTATCCGGTTTAAGTCTCAGGCGGTAATTAAAAGGCTTGGTTTTATTCTCGAAACGCTTGAAATCGGAAAAAGCATTGTCAGGGAATTGCTTAAGCTAAAAACAACTTCGTATATACTGCTGGATACCGAGCTACCCAAGTCGGGCAAAATGATAAGCAGATGGAGCATTCAACAAAACATCGAAGTTGAAACCATTAAAAAATCTCTATTTACATGATAAAACCGGGGGAAATACAGCAAAAAGCCAGAGAGGCCGGTGTACGCGACCAGCAAATAGAAAAGGATTATGCCCTTGCATGGATTCTGAAAGGTATTGCAGAACATAAGTATCTTTCAAAGATATTAGTCTTTAAAGGTGGTACAGTATTAAAGAAATTTTATTTTGAAGATTATCGCTTTTCCGAAGACCTTGATTTTACATTGCTCGATGAAAATGTCTCTAATAAAGAAATTTTTGCATGGATCAAAGAAACCTTCGATTATATTAAAGAAGAAGCAAACATTCCATTGATTCTGCTGGATGATAATGAGCATGAAGATGGTAGAATCAATTTCTATATCGGTTATACGGGCCCTCTGGGAGGTCAGGCAAGTAATAAAAAAGTAAAGGTTGACATTGCCAGGAGTGAGAAACTTGAATTCGCTCCTGTAGAAAAATCAACATTTAAATCCTATTCCGACCTTGATTCATACAAACTACTTTGCTATCCTTTAGAAGAAATACTGGTTGAAAAAATGCGCTCAACCATGCAGCGTATGCAGGCCAGAGACTTTTACGATCTTTGGTATTTGCTTGAAGTTCAGAAAATGGATGTTGACTTTTTTGTAAACGAATTCAGCAGAAAATGCGAAAGCAAAGGGCTAAAATCGTCCGAATTCCTGAATAAACTTTCTGAACGTTTGCCTCAATACAAAGGCCGGTGGAACAGTTCACTCAGAGAACAGATACAGGATTTGCCTGAATTTGATCAGGCTGAAAGAGAGACAATGCGGAGACTAAAAAATATTAAATTCTTATGATGATGAATTTATCATCAGGCGAAATAGTAAAAATCCTTAAGCGCCTTTGGCGCATTGATCATGCCGATGACAGAGAATTAATCGCAGCCCCGATTGATTCTGATAGCCAGCAGCAAAATCGTTTTCTATTGAATATTGGAGATATTCATTTGGCAAATCTGGCCAAAATTTCATCAGCAACACCCAGTGATTTAGCTTTTCAACAATTATTATTACGTGCAATATTAAAAAATCAGTAAACAGTAAATGAGCACTATGAATATACTCAATCTTCATAAATCATTAATCGAAAATTACAAGTCATACATTAATAGTTTTATTAATATTAAAGACCCCAAAATTCTCGATTTTGTAAGTACCGAAATTCATAATAATAAACTTTGGCCCGAACCATTGGTTCAATTCAATCCAACCTTTGAAAAAGGAAAAGCATTAAATGAACTAATAAAAGATTTAAACCTTAATGGTGAATTAAATAAAATATTTTCGGGCTATCAACTTTATCGCCATCAGGAAGAAGCGATCAGGCTTGGTGCTGTCCCAAAGGAATTCATCGTTACTTCAGGAACTGGTTCAGGAAAATCGCTTACCTACATTGCCTCAATTTTTAACTTTATTCTTAATAATCAGGATACATCTATAGAGAAAACGCAGGCAGTTATTGTTTATCCAATGAACGCCTTAATAAATTCTCAATATGAAGAGATAAGGAAATACGAGATTAACTACTTAAAAAAATCTCTTCCGAAAGGTGTTATAATTGATGAGAAGAATAAGAAGCCTGATGTAATTTTAAATGAGTTAAAAGAACTTACTTCCGCTCGTTTCCCAATAACCTACGGTCAATATACCGGTCAGGAAGACGAAGAAACAAGAGAATATATTCGAAAGCATCCACCTCATATTCTCCTAACAAATTATATGATGCTGGAATTAATAATGACAAGAGGCGGGAAAGATGTTGAGATAAGGAAGAATCTAATTGAGAATATTAAATTTCTTGTTTTTGATGAATTACATTCTTATAGAGGTCGACAGGGTTCTGATGTCTCAATATTGATCAGAAGAATTAAATCATCAGCTCGCAATAAAATCTTTTGCATTGGGACTTCAGCAACGATGGTTTCTTCAGATAAGTCTTCTTTGCTTGAACAAAAAGAGGAAGTTGCAAAAGTTTGTTCTGTCATTTTTGGCAGTTCTTTTTCTTCTTATCAAATAATAAACGAATATCTTATTAGAAGTATAGGTGATGGCGGAACCCCATCAAAGGAAGAACTTATTTCAGCTATCAATAAAGGCATTGATCTAAAATGGGGGCAGAATTCATTTGAGGCCCATCCCACCTCAAGGTGGATCGAATCTGAAGTTGCGCTTGAAACAAAGGAAAATACGCTTATTAGAAGGAAACCAATCAGTATTCCAGAAATCTCAGCGTTATTAAATAAAGCAAGCGGCATTAAGATTACTAAATGTAAAGAGCATATCATTAGTATTTTAGAATGGTCGAATATCCTGAATACGAATTCAGATAATGAAAAAAAATATCTTCCATATAAAATTCATCAGTTTATTGCTCAAACGGGTTCGGTATATTCAACCCTTGGTGATCAGGAAACACGCGATTTATACCTTGATGCTGGCTTATATGCCGGTTCTGGGGAAACTCTTCTTTATCCGTTATTGTTCAGTAGAACATCAGGTCATGAATATGTATGTGTTACGCTGAATCATGATAAAGGGAAAATTCTTCCGAGAGAGTATTATGATGTAATCGATGATGACGAAGAAGAGGACCTTCAGGAAGGATATATATTCATTCAGCACAAGAATGACGAAGATTTAATCTGGGATTTAGATCGTGATATTTCTGATCTTCCTGAAGCATGGTTCAACCCTCCTAAAAAGGATAAAACCAGAACTATTAAAAAAGAAAAACTGGCTCGTTTACCAAGGAAAATATTTTTTGATAAAGAAGGAGCTTATTCATTCGATGAAGGAAAAACCTACTGGGGGTGGTTTGTTCCAAAACCATTAATTATTGATCCAACATCCGGATTGATCTATACAGACAGAAACGAATGGCGTAAATTATCAAAACTCGGTGGTGAGGGCCGCAGTACGGCGACAACAGTAATTTCTTTTGAAACGATTACGTTGTTAAAAGAATTCGGAGAATCATTTGAAAAGCAGAAACTCCTTTCTTTTTCTGATAATCGTCAGGATGCTTCATTACAAGCTGGTCACTTTAATGATTTTATTAAAGTCGGTCAATTGCGCGCAGCAATTCATAAAGCAATTAGTGAGTCTTCAACCCTTGATTATACAAATATTGCAGAAAATGTATTTCAATGTTTAAATATTCCGCAGGAACAGTTTGCTAAAAATCCAAATTCTTTTCCTGGTCCAAAGAAAGATAACGAAGACGCCTTTAAAGATTTTATCATGTATCAGATTTTACAAGATTTAAGAAGAAGCTGGCGTGTTGTTCTTCCTAATTTGGAGCAATGTGGTTTGTTAAAAATTGCATACAAGCACCTTTTAGAATCTGTTATTGATGATTCTTTGTGGGAACCTATCGAAATACTCAGGCTCATGAAGCCTCAGGAACGATTTGACTTCCTGTTCCAGATTTTTGATTATTTCAGAAAACAATATTCTCTAAGTTTTTCATTACTCGAACATAATTCAATAAATCAAAACACAAAGCGGATAAAGGAAAAATTAAAGAATCCATGGACTTTGGATGAAAGCGAAAAGATTGAATACTCTAATTTTATCAGAATTGAGAAACTTGCAACTACCTCTTGGAATCTGTATACTGAAAGTGCAAGTTGTCAAAGCATTTTTGGTAAATACATCAGGAATGTGGGAAAGAATTTTAACTTGGATTTTAAAGGCAAAGAAAATTATAACTCAAATATTTATTCTCTGTTTAACTTTTTATGTGATGCTGGCTGGTTAGTAAAAAAAGAGGTTAAATCTGAATTTGGTAATAGTGTGCATGTATATCAACTTAGGGTTGACAACATCCTTTGGGAAAAAGGTGATGAAGAAAATATTGCACCTGATTTAATTAAGCTTCGCTCTTACAAACCTATTATTCAAAAAGTAAATAAGTACTTCCAGCGATTTTACAAAACAAATTTTCATGAGTTAAAGCCAATCGAAGGCAGAGAGCATACAGGTCAAATTAATAATGAAAAAAGAAAAATAAGAGAGGATGAATTTAGAGCAGGGAAAATTGGCGTTTTATATTGCTCTCCTACAATGGAGCTTGGTATCGACATTTCTGATCTTTCTATTGTCCATATGCGAAATGTTCCCCCTTCTCCGTCTAATTACGCACAGCGCAGTGGGCGTGCCGGTCGAAGCGGACAAGCAGCTTTAGTAATGACTTATTGTTCAAACTTCAGCCCTCATGACAGGCATTTCTTTAAACAATCTAGTCAAATGGTGGCTGGTATTGTTAATGCTCCCAGATTGGATCTTATAAATGAAGAACTTTTACGAAGCCATTTAAATGCATCAATTCTTACATGTAAATCATTAGACGGTCTGAATAATTCGTTAGGGGACATAATTGATACGGATAATATTGAAAATCTGCCATTAAAAACTGCTGTTAGAGATACATTGATTTTGACTGTGGAGGATAAAGAACGAATAATTCATACCTTCAATAAAGTATTAGAAGATTCATATTTTAAAACGGAATTAGAATGCCGACGGCCACCATGGTTTAATGATGAATGGATTTTAAGGAATATTGATAATTTTTACAATTCTTTTGATAGCTCGCTGGATCGGTGGCGCAAATTATACAGGTCAGCGCAGTACTTAATAATCAATGCAACTTCTGTTATAGAAAATCGCATTTATGCCGACAATCACGAAAAAAAGAAAGAGGCATACAGAACATTACGCCAGGCAGAAAGACAACGCGATCTGCTTTTAAATGATATTAGCGAACCCGGCTTCAAACTTGGTAAAAACAAAGAACAGTCAGAATTTTATCCATATCGCTATTTTGCTTCTGAAGGATTCTTGCCGGGATATGGATTTACAAGATTGCCTATTCGAACCTTCCTCGAAAGTATTGATGCAAGTGGAGAATTTGTATCCCGTCCACGTTTTATCGCTTTAAGTGAATTTGGTCCTAACAACATTATTTATCATGACGGTGCTAAATACAGAGTTGACAGGATTATCCTTAATGAAGCAGAAGCGAGGATGGAAAAAGCAAGGATTAGCCCTTACACTGGTTACATTTTAATGAAAGATCAATACAATTATAATGTTGATCCAATTGTAAACACAGAACTCAACGAAGGCATGGATAAATTCACCCACCCCGACCTTGTGGAAATGTCCGAGACTCGAGCTTTCGAATTACAGCGTATTACTTGTCAGGAAGAAGAAAGAACAAGAAAAGGTTATGAAATAAAAACGTATTTCTATATTGAAAATGGTTTTGAAAATACGACTGAAGCATTAGTTAAATTATCTGAAGAAAAACTTCTGCATATTCATTCAATCCCTGCCGCACGTCTAGTGAAACTTAACTTTAAATGGAAAGCAAGTAATGAACAGGGCTATTCACTTAACCTTAAAAATGGCCACTGGCAAAAAAAATCCGATGAAAAAGATGCTGTAAGTGATGATATCCGCAAGATAAAGTTATTCACGTCAGATACCGCAAATGCTTTATATATTCAACCAGTAAAAGCATTAGGTTTAAAAGGAAATAAGGATGGTGTTATTACTCTAATGTATGCTTTAAAAAGAGGAATAGAAAATTATTTCCAGGTTGAATCAAATGAAATAGGTGTCACAATTATGGGCGAAACAGAGACACCCAACATAATGATATACGAAGCCTCGGAAGGCAGTCTTGGTGTATTATCTCAGATTGTTGATACGCCCGATGTGTACAAGGCAGTAATGCAGGAAGCATTCAATATCTGTTTTGTTGTTAATGATAAAGAAGTGCCTGATGAAGATTTGTTGCCGGCAACTTATGAAGATTTGTTGAGCTATTACAATCAAATGGATCATTTGGTAATTGATCGAAGATTAATTAGGCAAGCACTTATAAATTTAAAAAATTCTGTTGTTGAAGTTCTGTCAAATAAATCATTCAGCAGCTACGATGAGCAATACCAATTTATTCAGGCTTCACGCGATCCCAATAGTAGCACTGAAGATAAATTCTTAAAATATTTATTTGAAAATAAGATCAGGCTTCCGGATGAAGCTCAGCCTAAAATAGAAGATATGTTTGTTCGCCCGGATTTCTTCTATAAACCAAATATTTATGTTTTCTGCGATGGTACTCCGCATGATGATGCGAAAATCAAGAAAGATGATCTCGAGAAAAGGTCTGCGTTAAAGAGTGCCGGTTATCAGGTTCTTTCATGGTACTATAAGGATCCTTTAGATGTCTTTGTAAAATCAAGGCCGGATATATTCAAGAAAATATCTGAATCAAAAAAATCGAAAGACATCAATATTGATGAGATATACAATAAGGCTAAATCCAAGTTTGACGACACTCTAAAAAAACTTAGCAAATGAGCGGGGTTCGTTTTTTAACACTGGAGCAAATCATTCATTTGCACAAGAGAGCAATTGAAGATTATGGTGGTTCACTTGGAGTAAGAGATAAAGATTTGCTTGATTCCGCAATTACTCAGCCTCAGGCATCCTTTGGCGGAGTGTATTTGCATGAATCGATATCATTGATGGCGGCTGCATATTATTTTCATATTTCTCAAAACCAACCTTTCATCGATGGCAATAAAAGAACCGGAATGCTTTCTATGTATGCATTTCTAGAAATAAATGGATATGAATTAAATGTCGAAAATGCTACGCTTTATCCAATATTACTTGATGTTGCCGAAGGTCGTTTGTCAAAAGAAGGGCTTGCAATTTTTATAGAACAATATACAAATGGAAATAAGTAATGAGTTATACATTTAAACCCGGAAGCTTAGTAACACTGCGTGAAAGACCGTGGGTAGTCCTTCCCTCTGATGATGAAAATTTGCTTCTTGTAAAACCCTTAGGTGGATCTGATCAGGAAATCACAGGGATTTACAAACCTCTTGCAAATCAGTCGGATATTCCTGTTTCATACGATTTTAAAAAGCCCGATATAAATGATCTGGGCGATTTTACTTCTGCAAAACTATTATATAATGCTGCCCGTCTTTCATTCCGGAATGCAGCAGGCCCATTTCGCTGTTTAGGCAGACTATCTTTCCGTCCGCGTTCATATCAGATGGTTCCTATTATTATGTCATTAAAACTGGATCCTGTGCGGCTCTTAATTGCCGATGACGTTGGTGTTGGAAAAACTATAGAAGCTTTACTGATTGCAAAGGAGCTATATGAACGAAAAGAAATCAATGGTTTTTCAATTGTTTGCCTTCCTCATTTATGTGAACAATGGCAGGATGAAATAAAAAGTAAATTTGGTATGGATGCTGTAATCATTCGTTCTGGAACTGCTGCAGCTCTTGATAGAAAAATCCGTAACCATACAAATATCTTTAAAGCATTTCCGTTTCAAATTATTTCAATTGATTATATAAAATTTGGTGAAAAACGTCAGACTTTTATCAATCATTGTCCGAATTTAGTGATAGTTGATGAAGCTCATACATGTGCAAAGCCTGCCGGTGCAAGTAATACGCAACAGCAACGATTCGCCTTGTTGCACGATTTGATTGAACAAAAACCAAAAATAAACCTGCTAATGCTAACGGCCACACCTCACAGTGGCAAGCCACAGGAGTTCCAGTCTTTATTGGGATTTTTAAATCCTGAGTTTTCTACTATTGATATATCCACATCATCTGAGGGCCAGCGTAAGGCTATTGCAAAGCATTTTATTCAACGCAGAAGAGGTGATGTCGTAAAATGGCTTGATGAGGAAACTAAATTTCCGGAAAGAAATTCAAAAGATATACCATATCAGGTGGGAACAGATTATGTGGCTTTGTTTAATGATGTATTGGGCTATGCGCGGGAATTAGTTTCAGGCTCTGGTAATGATGGTAGGAAACAACGCTACAATTACTGGGATGCCTTGGCATTATTACGTGGGGTTATGAGCAGTCCGGCTGCTGGTGTTTCCATGTTGCAGAAAAAAGCTCATAAAAAGAAACTGGATCAAGAAGATGAGGGGCAGGAACAAAATGAAAATAATGAGGAAGCTGAAACCGTAATGGATTCAGATAATAGTACTGACGATAGCCTTCCTACATCCGTTATTGGCAAGGGCGAAGCTACTCCGGAATCAGAATCCAGGCGTTTGATGAATTATGCCAACCGTTTGAAAGATTTGGCAAGTATTGAGAAAGATTTAAAAGCAAAGGAAACTATCGCAATAATCAGGGATTGGTTAAAGCAAGGTTTAAATCCAATCATTTTCTGCAGATATATTCCAACTGCAAATTATATAGGAGATCTTTGTAAAGATTTTTTCAAAGGAAAGCAATATTCCAATCTTATCATTGAAACCATTAGCAGCGAATTAAATGATGAGTTAAGGAAAGAAAAAATTGCAATTATGAGCAAGCAACAAAAACAACGCTTGCTTATTGCAACGGATTGTTTAAGCGAAGGGATTAATTTACAGGAAGGTTTTAATGCAATTATTCATTACGACCTTCCATGGAATCCAAACCGCTTGGAACAGCGTGAAGGTCGAATTGACAGGTTCGGCCAGGAATGTGATAACGTATATGTGGCACGTCTTTTTGGATTAAACAGCCCTATTGATGGTGTCGTACTTGATGTTTTATACAAGAAATCTGATGAAATCAGAAAGTCTATTGGTATTCGTGTTCCCTTGCCGGAAGACAGTCCTACAGTTATGAATGCTGTGATGCAGGCTGTATTGATCCGTAATGCGCAATTTAAGCAAACTCCGCAACAGCTCGCTCTTTTCGAACATGAAGAGATAACAACTACAAAGAAAGTTGTTCATGACCTTCTTGAAATGTCTGCTGAAAGGGAAAAAGCTTCAAGAAGTATTTTTGCACAAAATACGATCAAAGCCTCCGAAATTGAGGATGACTTGAAAGAAGTTGATGAAGCCATTGGTGATGTGAAAACCGTTGACCAATTTGTTGTTCAATGCCTTCGCTTTCTGGGTGTGCAGGTCAATGAGCATAAAGACGGGTATCAAATTTTTACAACAAATATTCCTGAAAAAATCTGCGGATTGCTTACCGATAAAAATGAAATTCTCGTATCCTTCAAATCACCTACTCCTTCTGGATACAAGTACCTGGGCCGCAACCATCCATTTGTGGAACAACTTTGTCAAATTATTATTAATGAAGCATTGCATGGCAGCAGGTTCAAGGCAGCTCGGGCTTCTGTTGTTCCAACTGATGCTGTCAAAACAAAAACAGTAATTCTTCAGCTTAGAATAAGAAATGTGATATCAGAGCAAAATACACGCAAGGAAATTGTTGCTGAAGAAATGTGGCTCTGCGGTTTCGAGGGAAATGTTGCTGATAAAAAGCTAATACCTTTTGAACAGGCAAAAGAATTATTGATGAGTGTCCGAGCAGTAAAAAATATTGGAAAAGAAGAAGAAAGTTATTGGCTCAGTGAAGAACTTAATTGGGCCTTATCTGATGAAGAGTTTAGAGCATGGACGGATCCCATTGCATGGCAAAGAGTGAATAAACTTGTAGATTCACATTCCCGCTTCCGGAAATTGATAAAGGCAAGTAACTTCAATCCTGTTGAACCAATTCTACCAACTGACCTTTTGGGTATTTATATTTTATTACCCAATGTTTAATTCTTATCTGCAATGAAATATACCTGCATAAACATACAAGGCAATCTGATTTCCGAAGATATTCTTCATAAAATTGAATCGGCAGAAGTTACTGGTCAGAAAACAACTGATTTTTGTTTTGAGCCGGATGTTAATCTCAGAAACGAAATAGAATACGCATGGAGTCATGTAAAACTCGACTGGAAATATTTTAGCGAACGTAGCGTTTCACTCCCTCCAAACGACCCTTATGGTACAAGCCTTGCCCGCAAATGGATGGAAAGCTTTTTGTCAACTCTTGGATTTGAGCTTCACTGGCAAAAATCATCAATCGAAGGCGACAATAAGCAATCATACCGTATCAGCCATATTGCCGACAATCTTGATAACTTGCCTGTTCAGATAGTTGGATTTTATGATCCTGAAAAACCTGATAAATGCACATTGGATATTAAATCCAGCGGCGGTACATCTCGTTTATCCCCTCATTCAAGCTTGCAGGAATATCTTAATGTAACAGAGCATTTATTTGGTATAGCTACGAATGGATATTTGCTGCGATTAATAAGAGACAGCGGACGATTGGTGAAATTCACATATCTTGAGTTTGACTTAAAAAGAATGCTTGATGATGATAAGTACAGCGAATTTACATTGCTTTACAGGTTGCTTCATTCATCACGCTTCCCGCATACAAAGCATGAAGCTGATCAATGTTTTCTTGAAAAATATTACCAGGAAAGCATTGAAAGTGGAAACCGCATACGCGATGGCCTCAGCAAAGCTGTTGAAGAATCGCTGGTTGCTCTTGGAAAAGGTTTCTTGCAGCACGAAAAAAACATTGATTTAAGAAATGCTATTAAGGAAGGTCGGTTTACCAATAAAGATTATTACAGGGAATTGTTACGTCTGATATATCGTTTCCTTTTTTTAATGGTGACCGAAGAAAGAGACTTGATTTACGATCGCGATGATAAGAGTGAGGATACACTTCACAAAAAACAAATCTATTTGGATTATTACAGCATCGAACGGCTTCGAAAAATTTCAGAAATTAATTATTTATACGATGCGGAATTCATTGACCTTTGGCAAGGACTGCTGAATACATTTCAACTTTTTGAAGCTGGTGGCAATGGCAGCAAACTAGGTCTAAAACCTCTTGATGGTGATCTTTTCAGTAATCAGGCTTTAAAGTATTTGCAGAATTGCCAAATAAGCAATCAGTTATTATTGGAATGCATTCGCGATTTAAATGAATTTGAAGATAAGCAAACAAGAACATTGGTTTCTGTAAATTATCGTGCCCTTGATGTTGAAGAACTCGGCTCTGTATATGAAGGATTGCTTGATCTCCACCCGATTATCGAAGGAATTGAAAATCCCAATCCCTCTTTAATAAATTTCTATTTCCACAGCGGAACCGACCGAAAAACTACAGGTTCCTATTATACACGTCCGGATCTCGTAAATGAATTAATTAAATCTGCGCTAATTCCTGTTATTGAAGATCGCTTGAAACAAAATGCTGGAAACAAAGAAAGGCAAATAACATCTCTGTTATCTTTAAAAGTTTGTGATCCTGCTGCTGGGAGTGGTCACTTTTTATTAGCTGCTGCACGAACAATAGCCTGGTATATGGCAAGAGTTAAAACAGGTGAAGAGAATCCTGCGCCTGGCGAATTTCGATCCAGTTTGCGTGAAGTTATACAGCATTGCATTTATGGAGTCGACTTAAATCCTGATGCAGTTGAATTATGCAAGTTGGCACTGTGGCTCGAAAGCCACAATAGCGGAAAGCCCTTGAGTTTTCTCGATCACAAAATACGATGCGGTAATAGTTTGGTGGGTGTCACCGATTTAAATGTTTTAAAAGAAGGAATTCCTGATGATGCGTATAATGCTGTTACTGGCGATGACAAAGAAGTCTGCAAACTGCTTAAAAAAGATAATAGCAATTTTAATAAGAAAAAACAATACAATTTATTTGACCTACAGGCACCTCAGCAAGATGTGAAAGATAGGGCTGGCGAATACCATCAGATTGAAACTATCCATCAAGACGATGTTGAGGCTGTTGAGCAGGCACGAAGCAAATTCTCGCGCTTGCGCAACAATCCTCATTGGTATAAAGACTATACAGCATGTAACCTATGGACATCCGCTTTCTTTTTCACTTATACATCCGAAAGCCAGCATGCTGCACCAACAAGTGAAGCCCTGCTGAAGTTTATACAAAATCCATCCGCTGCATATGGCCCAATGATAGGTAAAACCAATGCACTTGCTGCTCAAAATAAATTTTTTCATTGGCCTTTGGAATTCCCTGACGTATTTGCGCAGGGTGGTTTTGATGTAATGCTAGGGAATCCACCCTGGGAAAGAATAAAATTTGAAGAAAAGGAATTTTTTGCAACAAGAATTCCAGAAATATCTGAAGCAAAAACAAAAGCAAAAAGAACAAAACTAATTGCCGAATTAAAATTAAATAAACCTATTTTCTGGCAAGAATATGTTGATGGATTGCATTTTTCTGAAGGTAATGCAAAATTTATAAGGTTTTGCGGAAGGTTTAAATTGACTGCCAGTGGTGATATTAACACATATTCCATTTTTACAGAACATTTTAGAACCCTAATTCATAAAGTTGGATTAATGTCAATCATTGCACCATTAGGAATTGCAACTGATGATAGTACAAAAGATTTTTTTACAGATATTGTTCAGAAACAAAAATTGGTTTCATTATTTGGTTTTACAAACTGGGAGTTTATTTTCCCCGATGTTGGTGATCGTTTTGCATTTTGCATTGTTACAATTTGTGGAGATGAATTAAAATTTATTAAACCAACATTTGCATTTCATATCCACAATATCAATCAGTTGAATCAACAAGAAAGAAGGTTTTGTTTATCTAAAGATGAGTTTAACTTAATTAATCCTAATACTAGCAGCTGCCCAATATTTAGAACTGAAATTGATGCTACTCTTACAAAGAAAATATATAAAGCATCGAAGATTATTCATAAAGATATTGATAGTGAAAACGAGTGGGGTATTACTTTGTTAAGGATGTTTGATATGTCTCTTGATAGCCAATTATTTCATGATAGTTATCAATTAGGGGATGTTCCATTATATGAAGCAAAAATGTTTTTCAATTATGATCATAGATATGGTAATTATTCTAATGAAATGATATCAAGTGGTCAGGTAAATTTTAAAATTATTCCAACTCCTTCTCTTGAACAACTCTTGGATCCAGCTTTTTCAGTCAAATCTAGATTTTATGTTTCCTTTAATGATGTTGCTGAAAAAATCAAGACCGTAAAATGGAGTCGAAAATGGTTTTTATCATACAGGTTAATTACGTTATCAGTGAATGAAAGAACAACAATTGCAAGTATTTTGCCTTATTGTGCTGTTGGAAATAGTGGTCCTCTAATATTTTTTGAAGAAACTGAAACAACAATGATAGGTTGTGCTTTAGGACTGTTTAATTCTTTAATATTTGACTATGTTGCACGACAAAAAGTTGGAGGAACTAATTTCAGTTTCTTTATTTTTTATCAGCTACCAATGTTGCCAAAAAATATTTTCGATGATCGTATTATTAATGAAATAAATATTAAAGTTACGGAGCTCGTTTATACATCTTGGGACATCAAAGCATTTGCAGATGACGTTTGGAAAGAATCAGATGAAGAACTCAAAGCAGCAATAAAAAAGCAATGGGAAGAAAATAAAGCAGCTACCGGAAGTCACACATGGAATCCACCGGCATGGTGCGAGATTGATAAAGAAGGTTGTCCGCTTCCACCCTTTAAATGGGATGAAGAACGCAGAGCAATATTAAAAGCAGAACTCGATGCCATCTATGCCAAACTATACGGCTTAACAGACGAAGAACTCCGCTATATCCTCGATCCACAAGATGTCTATGGTCCGGATTTTCCAGGAGAAACATTCAGGGTTTTAAAAGAAAAAGAAATTCGCCTTTATGGAGAATATCGCACCAAAAGGCTGGTGTTGGAGGCTTGGGAGAGGATGAAAAATGGAAATATCAATTAATTAAAATATGATTGAACAACATAAACTTAACCCTGATTTATTTAAAGATGAGCCTTTGCCTGAATTAAAGGGTGAAACATATTATGCCTATTTAGAATCTGTGGAGCAGATAGATTCAATAATACACTTAAAATTTGATTGCTTAAATGCAAATAAAGCTAATAACACGCAAATTAATAAAGAGTCAATTCTTCAATTTCCTTCAATCAAAATTGAAATTTCAGGCAATAAAGAAGTAATCCGTGCTAAAATGAATTATACCGTTCTTTATTTACTTGAAAGCTCATGGATGCTTATCACGACAAAAATTCAACAATCAAACTTAACAGTTAATCAATATTTCAATTTTCAAACATTAAATATTGACAATGTTGGTGGATTATATGATATAGAAAGTGTTACTCTTTTTAGGGATTTAACAGCAGAATTTAAAGCTAAGGTTAAAGAAATTATATCGGCTACTACAATTGAAGAGTCGCCCGAGGAAGAAGTTCGCAGTTTTTTTGACGAATTGGAATTGGACGGCTTCGATCATGTAAATGTTTATAATGTTGGTCAAGGAAACTGCACGGCACTTGTTACAGTTCTGAATAATCCTTTGTTGTATTTTGACGTTGGAGGAGGTAGTAATGGTTGCATTAGAACTTATCCGGCTGGATTTAGAGTATGTCATACTGATTTAAAACCTGTGATACTCTCTCATTGGGATGACGATCATATTATATCCGCCTATTTCGATCCTAATTTATTGCATCATAAATGGCTTGCACCAGTACAAGGGAATCTGAGTAATACTGCAATGCATATTGCACAATTTCTTATTAATAATGGTCGCCTTATTAGATGGAATCATAATATTCCTTATATTGACTTCTCTGGAAATAGAATAATAAAATGCAACGGTAGTACTCGATATAAGAATAGTTCTGGTCTTGCTCTTTATGTTCAGTATCAACCCGGTGATTATGTCATATTGCCTGGAGATGCAACATATACAAAAATACCCAACAAGCCAACAGGAAACTTCATAGGCCTAGTAGCAAGCCATCATGGATCAAGGGGTAGTATGCATGGTATGCCCACAGCTACCTTGCCGGGCATGATTGCATATTCTGCTGGCAATCAGACTAGACCTTTGCATCCTCATCCCGTTGCAGTTAGATCTTATACAAGGCATGGATGGAATAATAGTCGATTGACAATCAACGGTTCTATAAAAATGAGGAAAAATAGAGGTCGGATGAGTGTGCCATGCAAGAATAAATGTACTCTTGCGCCTATTCAACATTATTAAAGAACATGAATTCAGTAAATTCAATATGTATTATTCTTGGTTCTGGCTTTTCAAAACCAGCAGGTCTTCCTTTGGCAAAAGAAATAGATGCATTTTTTACAAGAAACAATGTTGAAACACTTTTGAAATTTTCTTCAGGCGAATGGAAATGGTGGGATTTTGCAAATGATGCTTACAGGAATAATGGTAGGCTAAACAGCGATTATATTCCATATGGTTACATTCTAAATGAGTTAGTTTCTGCTTTTATTAAAGCGAATAAAGAATTTATAAGCTATGAAACGTTTTATCAATTTGTCATTGATGGAATTAAAAGCAAAGATTTTGTTCAGGCCATATACCAAAAAGCCTTCGATAAAAGCAAGGAAGAAGATGTAATTGATAAAGATGAAAGGTTTTATGAGGATAACACCTATGCTTTCCGCTATCCCGATGCTTCAGAAATTTATAATATGATAAATTATTTGATAGATGATCTTCTTTATTGGAGGAAATCATTTGATGAATTTGAATCCTTCTATTTTCCTTTTCTTTCTTATATTATTCCATTCACCGAAGTAAATGTAATTACTTTAAATCACGACTTTTTACTTGAAGCACTATTTGAAAACAACGGAATTGAATATACCGATGGCTTTAGCAATGAGAAAAGTCCTTTACAATCAGAGGATAAAATAAATATAAAATATTTCTGTGGAAAATTTGATTCTAAATTTTCAATAATCAAATTGCATGGCAGTATTGATGTGTATAAATATATTGTTTCACAACAGGAAGGCTCTATGCTTTATCCTACAGGTGAATATATTTATTTCAAAACTCACGATTATTATGAAAAACAAAAGCCAGTCCGTGTAAACCCCGAAACTGGAGAAATAGTTCAGGATTTTCATTGGAATATTACACCGCAGTTTATAACAGGCACTAGAAAAGAGGAGTTAATCGCAAATGATAAAATGTATGCCTGTTTATATTCTGAATTTGAAAAAAGAATTCACTCATCAGAGACTCTATTAATCATTGGATATTCTTTTGGAGATGAACATGTAAACAATCAAATTCGCTCAGCTTTAACATATGAAAACTTAAAGAAAGTTATAAACGTAAACCCTTTTGATAAATTTCCATATAATTCAGATCGCATAAGCATTTTAAATATAAATACCTTGGAAGAAATATCATGCGAAAACTATTAAAAGATATAACAAATACGGAATGTGAAAATCTTTTTGAAGCGATAATGAAAAATTCAGAAAGAAGATGGCTGTCGGCAGAATTGCTGGCAAATAATCAAGACTATGGTGGTGCAATAAGAGATATTATTACCAGCATGGAGGAAATGGTAAAATCATTGATAATGTTGGCAGATGCGAAGGGTTTTGAGTTTAGAAAAATTGAGAGTATGGAAATAATTATCAGAAGAAGCCATTCAATAAGACATTTAATTGGTCTACTTATGCTGATATTGAATATTTTTATTGATGATTTTAGGAAAGTAATTGAAAATTTTCGAAATAAACCTAGCGAGTTCCTTTCCATAGTCAAAAACAAGCCCGTTATGGAAACAATTTTAAAAAAATACCTTGCTGAGAAAATTACTATTTTTCTGGAAGAATTCACATGGTTTTCTAAAGTTGAATTAATTCGCCAACAGAGTACTCACGTTGATCTGGATGAAGATATAATTTCGCCGATATCATTGACTTCAGATGATTATCAGGAAGTATTTTCCAGAATGAACAACGTAAAAAAACTCGGTACGGATTTTATTTCATCCCTAACATCTGATGACAAGGATTTTAATGAGCAATTAGCAGACTTGCAAAAACAATTTATTGATGAAGATTGGTACGGTAAAATATCTTCTGCAATTGATTTGACAAAAAATGGAAAGAGAAATCCTTTTGGATTAATAGAGAAGAAAATAAATAATATGGATTTTGATATTGATGAAATTAAATTATAAATCATGAATTTTTGGGTAATTTCTCCAAATGTTGAAAATGATGGTGAAATCCAATACTGGATTGACAGAAGTTTGAGTGAAAAAAAAGTTTTTATTGATTATGATACAGATAAAAAGCATGGTAAAACATTTGCGGATTCTGTAAAATGTGAAGATATTATTATTGTTGCAAGAGGTGCTCGGGATGATAGGCATCTTTACTTAGCGGGCATGATAATTTCTGATAGAACGCGTGACTCAGGTGATGGCGTTTTTTATCGATCAATTTCCTGTATTGTCAATGAAGCTGAGCTGTTAAAAAATAGTATAAAACTAAACTCAAATAATGCATGGGGTGATTCTTCTAATCCTGGCACCATTTATATGCTAAAATCTGAAAATAAATATGATAAATCTGTCATTGATAAATTAACTCAATTAATTAGTTTTAAGAAAACCAACTTGATTATGGAAAATTACATAGAAATTATAAAAAATAAAGGGCAGGTAATATTGCAAGGGCCTCCGGGAACTGGAAAAACACGTATGGCAGAAATAATTGCGAAGAATTTGACTAATACTCAAAGTATTGGTAATCCTAAATCAAAGATCGAAAATTTCTTTAAAACTTTTGATGCGTCAAAAACAGACATTGTTGAAAAGCGAAATGAGTTTAAAAGACTGCTTAATGAATTTATGACCAAGTTTCCAATTGACGAACTTAAGAACTTAACATTGGAGCAGTATGCATTTGGATCAGGTGATAATGAAAGTTTTTCCTGGTGGCTTGAATATAATCTATGGGAGTTGGGAACTTATTCAGGTTATGCAAAAAAATTTCTAATCTTTTGGAAAAAAGATTTAGAAGGCTATTCGAAAAATGGTTTTGTAAAAGATATTGAAGATGATAATGAAGCAATGCGTTTAGTTGCAGAACAAATTTCAAATCTTGTTCATAATACAAAAATGGATGAAGTTTTTTTAAAACTTGGCAATGGCCTGATTCTAAAAATCTTGAATTCTTATTTTCCAGACAAATATTTTCCAATTAATAATGAAAAATGCTTAAACAATACACTAAAATTATTTGGAATAGATTACAAAGGAAGAAGTCTAATTGAGAAAAATCTTGAAGTTCAGAACATATATACAACTTATAAGAACAAATTCAGTGCAGATGTTACTAGTTTTGAATTTATGAAATTTCTTTTTGATAATTTCAATCTTAAGGGAGAAATCGAATTTGAAACAGAAAATGTTCTTGCAAAAGGAGAATATAAGTTGATACAATTTCACCCGGCTTATACTTACGAAGATTTCGTTAGAGGTATCATCGCTATTCCGTCAGGAGATTCTGTCCAATACAAAGTTGTTGATAAGATTTTGGCGGAATTTGCTGAAAAAGCAATTGATAATAAGTCAGCAAATTATGTCATAATAATTGATGAAATCAACAGGGCAAATCTCCCTGCAGTTTTGGGAGAATTGATATATGCTTTAGAATATAGAGGAAAATCCGTTGAAAGTATTTATGAGCACGAAGATAAAGGAAGGAGTATAACCCTTCCTTCCAATCTTTTCATCATTGGCACTATGAATACTGCAGATCGAAGTGTTGGTCATATCGACTATGCTATTCGTCGAAGGTTTGCATTTAAAGAAATGCTGCCAGATAAAACCGTGATTGAAAATGTCATTGAAGATGATAAAGTAAGAGAAAAAGCATTGTCTTTATTTAAAGGTATATCCTCGCTATTTATCAAAAATTTTGATAGCATAAATTGGGCAGATCCTAAACCTGAAAAAGCAGAAACGCTGGCATCAGATTTCAGGCCGGAAGATGTATGGATAGGACATTCTTACTTTTTAACAAAAAAAAATGGTAAGGAAATGCCGGGAATAGACCAATTACAAATGAAACTAAATTATGAAATAATCCCCATCCTTAAGGAGTATTTGAAAGACGGGGTTTTAAATGACTCGGATGAGGTAAAAAACAAAATACGTGATTTGCATGTCTGATTTTCTACTGACAAAAACTGGTGAACATTTTAGGGAACATCATAATTATCCAGATGGCGAAGACGTTTCGTCGTCTTTTTCTGAACTACCTCCACCTATTATTTTTTCAAAAAAAACTTCAGAGAAATGTGCGGATTTTTTCGCTAGAGACAATCAAATTTTTATTCACACATCATATTATATTGGTGTTGACCATATAGGCAAAACAGGTAAGACAATTTACATTCAGCCAAAACTGAACGAGGCATATAAACAAACAAATTACCTGGAAATGCTTTTTTCGGTATTAAAGCATCCTGAAATATCAAATTATACTGATGACCTCTTTGATATTAAATGGGAAGCTACGCAAATAGCGATAACCCAGCAGCAAGACCTATTAACCCCCCTACTCGTCGTTCAATTTCTCAAAGTCGTTCAGCAGATAGTAAGAAAGGGCGTGAAGAAATCTTACTTCAAAGTTGAGCAGAACCTCCACTGCAGGGTAAAGGGCAAAATTCTAACGGGTAAAACCATAAAGCAAAATCTTTTCAAAAATAAAACGCTTAACACGTATTGTTCTTTTGATGAGTTTGGTATCAACAATCCGGAAAACCGCTTGCTGAAAAAAGCTCTTGTTTTTGTACAACGCTACCTGCCAACGCTTAACATTAAGCATTCGGAAAAATACATGAAAGATGTATTTGCCTATATAATGCCTGCCTTTGAATTTGTTTCCGAAGAAGTTAGTCTTCATGATGTAAAGCACGCTCACTATAATGCATTTTACAAAGAATATGTTCAGGGAATACACTTCGCCCGCCTGATTCTTAAGCGTTTTGGCTATAACATCAGCAACACTCAGCAAACAAAGATTTCTACTCCTCCTTTTTGGATAGATATGAGCAAGTTGTTTGAGCTGTATGTGTTGGGGATGTTGAAAGAAAAGTTTTGGAACGAAGTCGAATATCAATATCAAGCAAATTATGGTCAACCTGATTTTCTTTTAACCAAAGAAAATGAGAAAACCATTATTGATACTAAATACAAAACAATTTATCAGGAAGAAAAATATGATATTGATAATATAAGACAATTAAGCGGCTATAGTAGAGACAAAGGTGTATTGCGAAAACTCGGAATAATATCTGATGAGGAGCAAAAGAAAACTGTTGTTAAATGTTTAATTATTTACCCGGATCAAAAAGCAGAAAAAGATATTTGGCAAAATCAGGAAACAGAGATAGAGGGTTTTGTGAATTTTTATAAAAGGCCAGTTAAATTACCTGTTATTTGAAATGTTTATAAATTAAATGAGACATGAAAACAAAAACAAAGCAAAAAGATGCAAAGAAAATACTTTCTGATTTAACACAGTGGTTTGTAAGATTTAGAAATGATGATATTATTAATAACAAGCAATGGAAAGATATTAAAACTGAAAAAATAAGATTAATAATTGTTGGAGATAACCCTGGAAAAGAAGAAAAAGTGCAGGGTAATTATCTAATCGGATCTTCTGGCCAACAATTAAGAAACTTTCTACGAGATGAATTGAAAATAAAAGTTGATACTGAAGTTATGTATCTTAACAAAACACCTATTCATACAGTTTCCACAAATGATTTAAAGAATTATAGAGATTCAGAATTATTAAATAAAACCCAGAAAAGAATGGCAGAAGATATTGTAGCGATTCATGAAGCTCTTGAAGGCATCAATAAAGATATTCAACTATGGATCATTGGCAAATCACAGCTGAAAAAAGGAAAGATTTTTGAATCTTTTTCTGACAGCATTCTTTCATCTTACTCTACCTCTGGCCATGAAAAATTATTTAAGAACCTAATGGTTTACAGCCATTTTTCTTATGGTAATTTTTATCGGGAATTAAATAAATTACCTCAAAATATGAAAACAAAGGAAAAACTATATAAGATTGGTCGAGAAAACAGAGATAAGGTTTTTAATAGATTCCCCTTATTTTTCTTATTAAATTCTACAAAATGATTAACATCAATCTTTAAACTACCAAAACAAACATCCATGAAATTAAAATCTAAGATTAATGATGCAATAGAATTTGCAAAAAAAAATACAGTAAAGAATAGTTCAAAACAAATAATAAAAAGAAAAAGATCGCGTGACTTTGTCGAAAAATTAGCCGAATCATTCAGGGATGAATATCCTAATGAAAATTTCCGGACATTTTCGAAACATTATGCAGAAAATAAAACAGCGCAGATTCAACTACCAAACGCAACTAAATTCATGAGGCTAAATTAGCGAAAAGATTAATTGGGGTTTCATAGGTTAAATTTTTTCTTGGTCTTCGGTTTAATTTGTATTGAATTTCAGTTATTTGCATGTCTGTTAATGAGTCAAATTTTGATTTTTTAGGTATATATTGTCGTATGAGCTTGTTTGTATATTCATTTAATCCTCTTTCCCATGATGAGTAAGGATGAGCAAAATAAAAATCTGTATTTAATTTTTTTGAAATCGTTTTATGGTCTGCAAATTCAGTTCCATTGTCAGAGGTAATTGAATGGATAAAAGATTTATTGAATTAGGCGCTTAAGCAATAAGATTTTTATAGGTATGTGGTGAGTAACTTATCATTCGTTTCATCAGATTTTCAAATATTTTTTCTTTCATAAAGTTACGATTAAAGCGATACGTATATTCATC
>Ga0209099_1001446_pt1 | contig 23653 bp, 26 predicted proteins | sample AD_JPNHW2_MetaG_FD_184430 | JGI IMG/M metagenome (GOLD analysis project Ga0209099, IMG submission 184430) | Active sludge microbial communities of municipal wastewater-treating anaerobic digesters from Japan - AD_JPNHW2_MetaG (SPAdes) (version 2) | ecosystem: Engineered > Bioreactor > Anaerobic... | reverse complement strand
TGGCGAAGGCGATATCGGGATATGCGAACACCACCACAACGCAAAGCTTGACGCGCCGAGCGGGACCGCCAAGGTGCTGGCCAAAGCCGTGATTGCAAGCTCCACGCGATACGTAGACTGGAACCAGTCCGGAAAGGATGCCTGGACTCGCGACAAGGTGCCCATAGCCTCGCTGCGCGCCGGCAGCGAAGCGGGGATGCACGAGCTCACGTTCGACGCGCCGCACGAACAGCTGAGTCTGGTACACAGGGCGCGGGACAGGCGGGTGTTCGCGGCCGGCGCGCTCAAGGCTGCGGCATGGATTATGGGCCGAAAAGGGCTTTTCGGGATGGACGATGTGCTTGCAAGCCTCTCTGACGAGGGCTCAACCAGACAAAGCACCAGATCGTGACGCTGCAGACGAGAGAATCTAAAGAATCTATGGAGGAATTTATGACACAGAAGAGGACACAGCATATTCAAGGACTTGGAATTGCGATCGCCACACCCTTTGACGACGAAGGCTACGTGGATTACGCCGCATTCGAACGTTTACTCGACTTTCAGTGTGGAAAGAGTTTTGAAACCTCAGCGGCCGAATACGCGCAAAAAAACTTCACCAATGAAGCAGAGCGTGCCTGTTTCAGGCGCTTTTGGGAGGATGAGTCAGGAGGCGCGGATTTTATCGTGGTGCTGGGTTCCACAGGAGAAGGGCCCACAGTCGAGCCTGAGGAGCGGAGGGAACTCATCACCAGAGCCGTCGGGCGAAAGCTCGGCGTTCCGATTGTCGCGGGCACAGGTTCTAACTCCACCAAGGCCGCCGTGCGTTTGACCGAGGAAGCTGTCGATCTTGGTGCAGACGCAGTGCTTTCGGTGGTTCCGTTCTACAATAAACCGAATCCCGATGGGCTTATGCTTCACTTTAGTGCAGTGGCCAAGGCAGCACGTGGCAAGCCGGTTATCGTCTACAATGTTCCCGGAAGGACGGGCCTCAACCTCACCCCAGCCGTGCTCAATCGACTCATGAGTATTGAGAATCTTGTGGCGGTAAAGGAGTCTTCCGGTAACCTTGGACAGATAAGTGAAATCTGCAGGACGCTGCCGGCAGGCAAGACGGTCTTGTCGGGGGACGATGGCCTTGCATTGCCATCTCTCGCAGTGGGTGCGGAGGGACTTGTGAGCGTGGCTGCAAATGTTCTGCCTCGGCGTTTTAGGGCGCTTGTAGATGCAGCCCGCGATGGGCGCCGCCAGGACGCCGTACGGCTCAACAACGAGCTATTACCCTTCATGGGCCAGCTCTTTGTGGAGTCCAACCCCATCCCCCTAAAAGCGGCTTTGAAGCTCACCGGCCTGTGCGGCGATGCCCTACGTTTGCCGCTTGCGCCCGCAAGCGCCTCTACGCGCGACGGCATGAAGGGCGTCCTGGCGGCGCTCGGCGTCCAGTTAGCGGGTGTGCAGGCTCCCAATTCCCAGGTGCCACGATGAGCGCGAGTAACGCGATGAGCACGAGTAACGCGATGAGCACGAGTAACGCGATGAGCGCGAGTAACGCGATGAGCACACGTCACACGGTGAGTGCTGGCAGCACGGTGAGCAAGATGAGCGACCTTGCCATACAATTAGAGCACGAGTTTGCGCTTTACGGCGGTTTTGACGATTCACAATGGGCCGCCTTTCTGAATGGGCTCGAATCTGGTGAGATCGTCGTTGTAGAGCGCGAGCCTGAAAAACAGAAGGCCGCGGGGAAAAAGCTCGAGGTGGAAATGCCCGAAGAAAACAAACCAGATGGATTGTGGCGTGTGAATACCTGGGTAAAGGTCGCCATCCTGTCGGGCTTTAAGAAAGGCGGCTTGAGCGATTTTCCCTCTTTTGGCGTAGGTTTTTTTGACCGACCTGCCTTTCCACCGCGCCACTTCTCGCTGCAGGACGAAGTCCGCATGGTGCCTGGCGGAAGCTCGGTGCGGCGCGGAAGCTATGTGGCTCCGGGTGTCGTCATCATGCCGCCCTCATACATCAATGTGGGTGCGTATGTCGACGAAGGCACCATGGTGGACAGCCATGTGCTTGTCGGATCGTGCGCGCGCATCGGCAAGAATGTGCACCTCTCCGCCGGCGTTCAGATCGGTGGCGTTCTGGAACCACCCCAGGCGAGCCCCGTTATCGTTGAGGACGAAGCGTTCATCGGCGGGATGTGCGGCGTTTTTGAGGGAATTGTCGTCAGGCGGCGCGCAGTCCTTGCCCCGGGCGTCATTCTCACCAAAGGCACCAGAATCTACGACCTCGTGCGCGAGTGCGAATACTTTGGCGAGGTCCCCGAAAACGCCGTCGTCGTCCCCGGCGCAAGGCCTGCGCGCGGTACCTACGCAAGAGAAGCGGGCATTTCCCTCAGCACCCCTTGTATTGTAAAATACCGCGACCCAAAGACCGATGCCGGCGTGGCGCTGGAATCGGCGCTTCGTGGTTAGCGCTGGAATCGGCGCTTAGGGGCTAGTTGGAGCTCGCTGGGGCCAGGCGCGGCAAACGGGAGGAAAAGCGCGGTGAAGGTACTCATCGGCAGCGAATTCGACATAAAAAACCACTTCATAGACTCGTTCAGCCACGGGCCTCGAACCTACGTTGTCTATTCCAACCGGAACAGAATCTACGTTTTCGATTCAAAATGCCCCCACGCGAATGGCGATTTGCGCGCAGCATCCTACGACGGCGATTTTGTCGTTTGCCCCAGTCATGGTCTGCGCTTCAGTTTGAAAAATGGTGAGGTCGACATAAACGAAATAGAGGACGATTTCCAAAAGAGTATTCTTGCCAAGGGTGTGGACAAGATGCGGCTCAAACTCTTGCAAGTACTTATAGAAAAAGGAAATGTTTACGTCGAGCTTGAGTGAGCGCCCTGCTTTTCCTTTGCAAGCTCTTTAGCTTCTTTCCCTGTCATGTGCTCGATAGCCAGTTCGATGCAACACACCCTGTCGAACGACTGGTTTATCGTATTGTCTCGCCCCTGCACGTCGTCGTCAGGCGAGTATTTTGCAGCGAGCGCCTCGAGGGCGTGGCGCTTTTCTTTCTCGTCCGTCAAAATACGCGCTCTGCCAAACACAATGACACTTCGAAAGTAGGTTGTGTATTCTTCCGGTACGATCCTATCCTGATCGATCACACAGAACGAGACCTTGTCGTTACGCGTAATACCGTCAATTTTATGGCCAACAACGGCGCTATGAAAATATAGTCTTGAATCGACGTACACATAGCTCAATGGCACAGCGTACGGGTAATCGTCGTCGCCGGACACCGCCAGAACTCCTGCAGTGTTCCTTTCCAAAATGGCTTCGCATTCCTCGACCGGAAGCGCCTGCTTAATGCGCCGCATCTCTCTAAACATGAACATCCTACCTTCTGACCAATCTCATTTCGAGGTGCACGGTTTTTCAATGTGCCAATTATAGAAGCCTCAACTACATTGTCAACCAAGAACCACAGGCTCTATACTCGTTATCTCGTGCAAGCATTCGCTTCCCGTAACAGCCACAGTGAGGAGAGTTCTCATGGAATCGGTATTTGATTGTATCGTCAATCGCAGAAGCGTCCGAAGCTACACCTCGCAGCCCGTGGACAAGGCGACGATAGAAAAGCTTCTCACAGCCGCGTCTTACGCCCCTTCGGCCGCAAACATGCAGCCGTGGAGATTTGTCGTCATTCAGGACGACAAAGAGCTCAAAGACAAAGTGGCTTCGCTCTCGGTTTACGCCCAATGGGTCAAGACCGCGCCCTGCCTCATTTTCGTTTATTTGGACAAAAACACCTTGAGCGACCGCGTCTTCAACTGCGAGCTCAAACACAAACAGGTGATAGGTTCGGCCATTCAGAATATCCTTCTTGCTGCACGCGAATTGCAACTCGGCACGTGCTGGATAGGCGAAATCCTAAAGCATGAAAAAGAGGTAAATGCCCTCCTGGAATTGCCGGACAATCTCGAACTCATGGCAATGCTCACCGTAGGCTACACACAAAATTTGGGCGGCGCAGGAAAACGGGAACCGCTCGATAAGCTCGTGGCGAAATGGCTGTAAGCCAAAATGGAGCCTTCGCATCAGCGATACGTTTTCGCTCGACAAAGACGGGAGGAAAGCTAGGCTTAGAGGGTTGGGCACGCAGCAGCACGCAGCAGCACGTATACGTACGAAGCCGACAGGCTATTAGCCCCTTCACCTGTGTCATTAGCCTCTTCGCCGTGCACGCCCACATTGGGAGGTATCATCATGGATATAGAAACCGTCAAACTGTTGTCGCTCTATAACAAGACGGCAAACGCCAAAATGTGTCAGTGCATTGAAAAGCTCAGCAATGAGCAGTGGGAAGCCAAGTTCAACTGCTTCTACCCTACCATGCGGGCGCTCTGCAACCACATCTATACCTCGGACATCAACTGGCTTAAGCGGTTTGCGACGCTTCGCGACTTTGGGTATCGCAAGAATGACGTGTTTAATCGGGAGATAAAGTTTGGCGAGGTTATCATTGGCGACGTCGCGGACTACCTCAAACTCCGCTCAGAGCTGGACGCGGTGATCGAGCAGTTCGCACACGAGCTGACACCGGCCGACATGGGAAAACGGCTTGTGTACAAGGATCCGCGTGGCAACGACCATGACAATCCGTATGGCGGCATGATTCTTCACCTTTTTAATCACGAAACACACCACCGGGGCATGGTCTCGGTCTACCTCGAGCAGCTGGGCATCGCCAACGATTACTCGAGCCTCTCCGTGGTTCTGTAACGCAGGATGAGCCCGAAAAATTCAATGAGTTGTTGACAAAATTGAGTCAGCAATAGCATAAGCCGCATCCTTGACCGATCTTTACCAAGACTGACCTTTACCAAACTCAGATTGATGTGTACGTTTTAACTGATCTATACACATTGATGAGAATTGATAAAAAGGAGGTAAAGCGTCGTGAGGACCAATGTTGTACTAGACGATGACCTCCGTTTGGATCGACTATGTGAGGGGCGTGGAGTCTCTGCAGACCGATTTGCTCGATTATGAACTGCTCCACGAGCGGGTGGCGACGGGCGCTGTCATAATCGGTAGTTTTTGTATCGAACATGGTTTTGAGCTGCTGCACAGTGATCACGATTTTGACCCGATGGAAGCGCATTTGGGTTTGCGCGTAAAACGGTCTTGACCCAGGCTCGCAGGCTCGACTAGAGCCGTGTCAAGTCTGCGAGGTCAAAACGGCGAATTGCATGCAAGACGTCAATGCATGGGGTGAGGGGTGGTGAAACATGTCAACGACAGAGCTGCTGCATCTGGTAGGCTCGTCCTGGGTTATCCCAGGGCCGACTAATATCGGCATGGTGGAGCGCGACGGCGGCGTGTACCTGATCGATTCCGGGAATGACAAAGATGCCGGGCGCAAGGTAAATAAGCTCCTCAGCGAAAAAGGCTGGAAGCTGTTGGGCATTGTCAACACACATTCCAACGCCGACCACATCGGTGCCAACGACTACTTTCAGCGGATGACCAACTGCCGAATTTTCGCCACAAAGACCGAAAAAGCCTTTATCGAATCGCCTCAACTTGAGGGCGCCTTTCTCTGGGGCGGTTATACGCCGAATGAGATGAAGAACAAGTTTTTCGAAGCAAAACCTTCACATGTAACGGACCTTATCGACGCGGATACCGAGATTTTACCAGGCCTTCGCGCCATCCCTTTGCCAGGCCACTATTTCGAAATGGTCGGCATTATGACGGACGACCGCGTGGCCTACCTTGGCGATGCTATGTTTGGTACCGCAATTCTTGAGAAGCATCCAATTCCGTACATCTATGACCTTGCGCGATACAGGGAGACGATCGAGCGGATAGAGTCGCTCGATGCAGACTATTTTGTGATAAGCCATGGCGACGTTGAGCGGAATATTCAGTCGTTGGCTGCACTCAATCTGCAAAGGGTAGCGGATATTGAAGGGTACATTATGGAGGCTCTCACAGCGCACCGTGGCGACAGTCTGGCACCGTCGGGGCAGGCCTTTGAAGACATATTGTCCTATGTCTGTGACAAAATGGGCGTCGCGCTGGACGTCGGTCAATACGCCTTAACCGGCACTACGATTCGTTCCTTCTTGAGCTATCTTTCGAACTCGGGCAGAATCGTGTATCAGTTTGCCGACAACAAGATGTATTGGACAATCAAATAATCTCCTCTGGGAAACCTTAGGACGAAGATAGAGGAAACAAAAATGCCGACAATTCACACAGTCAATTTGGTAAGGGCGGACGGAACACCGATCGATCGCGAGAGCAAATTCCAGGGCGGCAAAAGCCTTGGCCTCGTCTTTTCCGGCGTCGGGTACAACTATCGCAACCCGCTTCTGTATTACTCGAAGGAGCTCCTGGTCCAGCACGGCTGCGATTATGTTGGGGTCGATTTCAAATACTATGCCGATCCGAGTTTTCGGAGCTTGAGCGACGATGAGCGGTATAAGCGTCTGAGCGACGATAACGACATAGTCCTGGACGAGGCGCGGCGCCTTGCACCGGAGTATGAGCGGATTTTCCTGGTTGGAAAATCAATGGGCACAAGTACGGTCCGCAATTGCCTGAAGGACCAGGAAATACTAAAAAAGGCAGTCATAATTCTTTTTACACCGGGCGGCGAATGGAACGAGTTTATACTCGAATTGTTGGAGCTCGACAACCCGACGCTCGTGGTAGGGAGCCTTGCAGATAAGCTCTATACGGTACCCAACTTGCCAAGGCTACGCGAGAAAAAGAACCTGACGCTGCACGAGCTGCAAAACGCCAATCATTCGCTGGAAGTAAACAACGTTCAGGAAGATCTTACAGCGCTCAAAGAGATTATGCGGGTGGAAGAGCGGTTCGTGAAGGACTGTTTAAGCTTGGACGAATAGGAAGTCCATAACGAGGAACGCAGTGAGGAAGGCCTGATTAAAAGCCCGTTACTAGAAAGTCGATTGCCCCGACTATCGCGTGACGTTCATTCTTGCACTCACCCAGGGCACGGCCAAGACTTTCCATTTTTATGGCGGCTATCTGCTGCGTCAGGACAAGGTACTCGACGCCATTGATATTAACTATTGGGTTTAAGTTTTGTATCGGCTTATCCAGGAACTGCGATTTTGCAGCCATAGGGATGACAAGTCGTGTTGCAAGCGGCTCAAGAAGCGGGGATTGAATATCGATGAGATAGGGATACGCCCCACGCGTGAGCTGATTTTTGTTTTCATAAATTGTGAACTGACTCATTTAGAACGCTCGAACGTCGTCGCTGAAAAGACCTATTTGATCAATCTGATCGTTATAAATCGTAATGGCATCGGCATTTTCAGCGACCCAACCGGCTCGCTTTTTCTGTCTGACCGCTTCCACCAGGGCTTTTTCCAGGACAGCCGACAGGTTGATATTGAGTGTTTTGGCTTTGGCCAAAAGATCAGCGTTCACGGAAAGATTCGTGGCTCGCTTTGGCGCGTTCCTGTCGTAAAGCAAAGACACTTAATAGCCTCCTTTCGCGTTCTATGGAGAACATCGTTCTGTCGTGGAGTGGTGGCAAGGACAGCGCCATGACGCTTTTCGCGCTCAGCAAGAGCGCGCGGTACAAGGTTGTCTCACTACAGTATAGACTTACCAGAAAACTGTACCAACGAAGAATATGAAGCAAAAATGAACACTGCAATGCTCGCGTATAAGGCCAGAGGGATACGGACCATCGCTTTTGGCGACCTTTTCCTGGAAGGCATCCGGCGTTACCGCCAGGGTAATTTGAGCCTGGATAAACAGTGTGCAGGCCTCGAGATCGATGCCGACTTTCTTTCCGACTTGCCCGCAGGCGTTGATCCGTGCGGAGAAAATGGCGAGTATCACTCCTTTGTTTTCGATGGACCTTTGTTCAAGGCGCCAATCGACTTCGAGGCTGGCGAAAAGGTTCTCAAACGAGACCAGTTCTATTACTGCGACCTGGTTTGAGCGTCCAACCCCATCTGCGTGTTCGCGCTTAGTTCGGCGTTCATCGCTGCAAGAAGGCCGCTTAAGTACTCGAAATCCAATGCGCCTTGACTGAACGTGACGAGCGCGCGTAGTGGCAGTTCGCTCATCATGTGCTGCATCATGCGGACCATGGTCTCGTCGCCTGCGGCCGCGGCCCGCCCGGAATCCGCGGCCTGCCCGAGACCTGTCATGCCGGCCATCTGCTGTTGAACTTGTGCAAGAAAGGCGGCGCCAGTTCTGGTGGTGGCTATTTCGCTCAACGTCGAATTCATCGTAAATGGCTCTCCCGGCTTGCGGGAAGAAGGCGGCAACGGCCTCCCATACAGCGCCTCAAAATCTTCGTCAGGAATCTCGAACGGCGAAGAAGGCTTGAGATAGCTGGCAGGCTGAGAATTGGCCTTTGCGTGGTGCGCGGCGTGCTTGGCGTGGTCACCATGCCCCAGCTGCCCGGCGCGCTCAGGTTGCCTCACCTGCCCCGCGCGCTCGAGCTGTTGCCCCGCGCGCTCGACATACGCTTCCATTGTAAGCAAAGCCTCGCAGCGGATGTCGCGGCTCGAGGCGGCAGCGGCCACGGTGTAGTCCCCTGCCTCTACCACCCAGGCTTTTTCGTCTACGTCGTAGTACGAAAAAGCGCGTCTGTCCAAGTTGAGCGCAATTGTCCGTGCTTCGCCCGGTTGAAGGTAGACCTTGCGGAATCCTTTGAGCTCCCGGATCGGTTTAAATACCGATGGCGACTTCTGCGAGACGTAAATTTGGACGACCTCTGCACCTGCAACGTTGCCGGTGTTCTTGACCGTAAGACTTACCTCGACATGGTCTTCCTTTTGGACAAGCGTGAGCCCACCATACGCAAAGCTCGTATACGAAAGCCCATAGCCAAAGGGGAAGAGCACGTCCACACCAGCTTTGTCGTAATAGCGATACCCCACATAGACGCTTTCCCGGTACTCCACGGTCTTTTCCCCACCGGGGAAATACGCAAAGCTCGGTGTGTCTTCAAGGCGCAAGGGAAAACTCTCGGCAAGCCTGCCACTGGGGTTTACATCGCCAAACAGTAGGTCGGCAGCCGCTTCTGCACCAGCCTCGCCACCCAAGTAAAGCATCAGAAGCGCCTTTGCATCGACAAGCCAGGGCATCTCCACGGCACTTCCGCTAGACAGCAGCACCACGACGTTGGGATTGACGCCCGCCACTTTTTTGAGGAGTGCCACATGGCTTCCCGGAAGGCGCATATGCGTGCGGTCAAAACCCTCGCTTTCGTACGAATCCGGAAGGCCAATACAGACCACCGCTACGTCTGCGCCCTTTGCAACGCTCTCTGCCTGCTCCAGCAAGCTCCCGTTCGGTGTGTCGCGCTCGAGGCCACCCGCGTCGCATTCGAGGTCGTAACCAGGTGCATATGCAAAATCCACGCCCCGTGATCGGAGTACGTCGCAAAGATTGTCGAGCTTGAGTGGGTTTATGCGGCTACTGCCGGCGCCCTGATAGCGCGGCTCCTTGGCAAAGGCTCCGACCACCGCCAGTCTCTTGTCTTTGGAAAGAGGCAGGAGCCCTTCGTTCTTAAGTAAGACGCTGGATGATGCCGCCACTTTGCGCGCAAGTTCGTGGTGGGCGCCCACGTCGTAACGAAAGTCTTGCTTCCTCGAGTCTACGGCTGCGAGAAGAAGACAAAGTACCCGCGTTGCTGCAGCGTCCAGCACTTCAATAGGCAAGGCGCCACTCCTGACCGCGTCAACGATCGCCTGGTCGTTGTGCGGACCGCTATACGGCATCTCGAGGTCCAAACCCGCGGCTAGGCCCTTTACTCTGTCCACAACCGCACCCCAATCCGTCACAACGGCGCCATCAAAACCCCATTCGCCCCGCAGAATATCCGTGAGTAGAATCTTGTTCTGGCTTCCAAATTCGCCATTTACCTCGTTGTAGCAGCACATAAGCGTCCAGGGATGCGCCTTTTTTACTGCCATTTCAAATGCCGATAGGTAGATTTCCCGCAGTGCCCGCTCGTCCACCACGGCGTTTATCACCATTCGGCGTGTCTCCTGATTGTTCGCGGCAAAATGCTTGAGGCTTGTACCAACGCCCTGGCTCTGTACCCCTTCGATCAAAGCCGAGGCCATGACTCCTGCCAGGTATGGGTCTTCCGAAAAATACTCAAAGTTGCGTCCGCACAATGGACTGCGCTTGATGTTGACGCCAGGACCGAGCAAAATCGAGACTCCTTCCTGAAGGCACTCTTCACCCAGCGCCTTTCCCATTTCCTCCAGAAGGTCCGGATCGAAACTGCAGGCCGTCGTGGCAGCGGTTGGAAAGCAGGTGGCGGGCACGCTCTGGCTTATGCCGAACTGATCGTCGAGAGTGGCCTGCTTGCGAAGGCCATGAGGACCATCCGTCATCATGATTTTCTGCACTCCCAGGCGCTCCACTCCCTTGCTCCACCAGAGGTTACTGCCGCTGCAGAGCCCTGCTTTCTCTTCCAACGTCATCTGCGCCAAAAGCGAGCGTGCTTTTTTTTCGTAGCTTTTCATAGATAGATACTCCTTCATACATGTCGGCCAAGATGGCTCATCATGAAGCTGGATATTTCCTCCAGAGCGTCTTCGGCTTGAGGGGTGACGCCCACCTGATCCGCAAAACCATGGCTAAGCCCCTTATAGCGGACAAGCTTCACTTCGACGCCTGCATCGTTCAATTTATGAGCGTAACGATCGTCCTCGACGCGCAAGAAATCGAATTCGCCCAAAAGGATGATGGTGGGCGGCATTCCGGCAAGATTGCCCAATAACGGGCTAAGGTAAGGTTGCTCCGCATCTTTGACACCCAAATACTCGCTCATGGAAGGACTGCCAAGGCTGCGGGCCATTCCGTCCAGCATGCCATCAAGAATCTTTGCATGTTTGGGCGACACTTCGTATACGGCGCGCGCCGCTTGCATGTTTTCCATCGAATGGGCAAGGTCGACAACAGGATATAGAAGCGCTTCCGCCTTGATTTTGCGGGCCGTGCCGTTGCGGGTGCTGTCGTCGCGGTCGCGCATCGCACAGACTGTTGCGTAATTACCGCCTGCGCTGTCGCCTGCGATGCAAATTCGTTCCGGATCTCCACCAAACGATGCGGCGTTCTCGTAAATCCACTGCAACACCGCGTAACAGTCGTCCACGCCTGCAGGATATGGGTTTTCTGGCGCAAGGCGATAGCCGACCTGCACAGCGGCGCAGCCTGTTTTCTCCACCACGAGTTTGCACATTTCTTCCACAACGTCCATGCTGCCTGCCACAAAGCCGCCACCATGGATGTAGTAGAAAACAGGTTGCGGGTCGCTTTTCCGCACACCCGCGGGAGTATAAATGCGAATCGGGATGCGCGCGCCGTCAGCACCGTCAGCACCGTCAGCGCCGTCAGCCCCGTTAGCGCCGTTTGCGCCACCGGGTGCTTCAGAATCTTCTCTTGTAACAAAATCTTCGCGCCTAGTGACGCTAGCCACAATGGGGATGCTCTTTATGCCGTTCATCATTTGGCGCATCTGAGCCGCGCCCTTTGCAATGTCTGGAGCCTTTCTGGAGCCAAACTTCATCATGATCTTGAAGAGCCATCCCCTGACGCCGGTCATCATGGGGGCCAGGCTCGCATAAAAATGAGGGTCCAGCACACCGGGTTCGTCAGTTGCCGGAATTGGCTTTATGAGGACGTCGAGTCCCTCTTCTTTCTTGATATATTGGCGATCTTTTATCGCATTGAGAGTATCCGCACTATACTTTCTTTGTTCCATTTTGTTGGCCTCCATCGGCACTAATAGAATCTCCCATCAGTCTAGCCACCCCTATGCCATTGTCAACGACAAACCGACTGGAATTCGTGACGGTTTGTGCCTTGGAATAATTCGTGATATGGTGAATTGGTTGCTTACACAAAGGACTTACAAGGAAAGAATTGATGAGAATGAACAAATTCGTGAAGCACATAACCCTTGTTCTGACTTTAGGGCTCATAGTGGTGGGCTGCACCACAGCCACTCATTTAGAACATGTTGAACATGTTGATAATACCCATTACAACGAAATTCCAGAGAGCGTCCTAAAAAACGGTACCTATGTCGTCGACGGACAACCAGTCAAACTTGTCAATGGCATCGCCGAGAACAAGATACCAGGGTCCGCGTCCAGAACGATTACAAAATACTTTGGCGCCGCGCTCAAACTCGATATGAACGGGGATGGGCTTCTTGATTCAGCGTTTCTTTTGCAGCAGGAAACAGGCGGAAGTGGAACCTTCTTTTTCGTGGTCGCTGCGATCAACAGCAAAAGTGGCTACCGCGCGACCAAGGCGCTCTTTTTAGGTGATAGGATTGTGCCCCAGAGCATGAGCATCGACCCGCGCAACCCAAGGCAATTCATCGTCGACTACCTGGATAGAAAGTCTGGCGAGCCCATGGCTACCACGCCCTCCGTGTTAGTCTCAAAAAGAATTGCACTCAAAAATGGCGCCTTAGGAGAAGCAAAATGATACTTGTCAGCGCCTGTCTTGCAGGATTTCCGTGTCACTACGACGGGACAAGCAAAACAAACGAAAAAATCGTGCAACTCGTTCGCGAAGACAAGGCCATCCCTGTTTGTCCCGAACAGCTTGGCGGCCTAACAACGCCACGATTACCCTCAGAAATCAGAAACGGCCGAGTATTTAGCAGCGAAGGCCGCGACGTAACTCCAGAATTTGAAAAAGGCGCCGCCGCCGTGCTGCAAATCGCTAAAGAATATGGCTGCACCAAGGCCATTCTGAAGGCGCGTTCACCATCGTGCGGGAAGGGCCAGATCTACGACGGAACCTTCTCTGGCAAGCTTGTGGACGGCAACGGCAAAACAACCGCACTGCTTCTGGAGAATGGCATTGAAGTTATAACGGAGTAGAAACATATGAAAACCATTGGCCTTATTGGCGGCATGAGCTGGGAGTCCACAGCTACCTACTATTCAGTTATCAATTCCCGTATAAACGCCGAGCTCGGGAAGAATCATTCCGCACAATGCATAATCTATTCTTTCGATTTTCAAACCATCGAAGAGCTGCAATACGCTGGCAGATGGGCGGAACTCGAAGTGGAACTCACAAAGGCAGCAAGGGCGCTTAAAGCCGCGGGCGCTGACTTCCTGGTGATTTGCACCAATACAGTCCACAAAGTGGCCGACAATCTCGAGAAGGAGGTAGGTTTGCCCCTTTTGCACATCGCCGACGTTGTGGGCGAGGCTGCTCAAAACGATGGCTTCCATCGCGTTGGTCTGCTCGGCACCATCTTCACCATGGAAGAAGATTTCTACGTAAAAAGGCTCGAGTCGAGATTTGGGCTGGACGTTCTCATCCCAGAGAAGGCCGACCGCGAGGTCATCAACAACATAATCTATTCAGAGCTCGTGAAAGGCGTTGTCAAAGAATCGTCCAAAAATGAATATTTGCGGATAATGGACAAAATGAAAAAACAGGGCGCCGAAGGCATAATCCTGGGATGCACCGAAATCGGGCTCCTTATAAAAGAATACGACCTGCCGCTTTACGATTCTGCAATACTGCATGCCAATAAAGCGGCAAAAATGAGCCTCACGCTTTAGGTCTTGAGAGAGGTCTACCAGTGCGACTTTGGACCTTACACCCCCAATACCTCGACCAGAAAGGCCTGACCGCAGCCTGGCGCGAAGGCTTGCTTGCAAAGAAAGTTCTGGAAGGTCGGACTAGGGGATACACTAAACATCCTCAGCTCGAGCGCTTTAGGGAGTCTCCGAACCCCATCGATGCCATAAACATATATCTCTTCTACCTTTGGACCGAAGCCTGCGACCGCGGTTACTCCTTCAACAAGTCCAAAATCGAGCTTGACCACCAGATGCCAGCAATCTCCTCTGCGCTTTGCAAGAACGCTTCCGGACACGCGCCGCAAGGTGCCATCACTCTGGAAGTTTTTGCACAAGTCCCAAGAATTGAAGTAACGTCGAGCCAAGTCCTGTATGAGTACGAACTGCTAAAGTACAAACTGGCAATTCGCGATTCCGTAAAGCTGCGCGAAATCGAAGGCCTGAAGGTCCTCAGGACTAATCCCCTCTTTTGCGTCAAATACGGCGAAATTGAGCGCTGGGAGAAGGTTCGCCCTGAGATTATGGAAAGGCTCACAGCACAAACCGTAAGAACCTTTGATCTCGACTCAAAGCACTCATGATTCGTGCTCAATTCTACATAACACTAGTGCCAGTACTTGCCAAAGGCTGCCTTGAACTCTCTTGCGGCAGAAACAGGGTCCTTTGCGTCTCGAATCGATCGTCCAGCAATGAATACTTTTATCGGGAAATTCTTGAATAGTACAAGATCATCTACAACCAAGCCGCCCGTAATAGACAGTTCAAAACCCATATCTGCAAGCCTCTCAATTTTAGCGAGATCCTCCCTACTCCAACTTTGCCCTGCTGCCTGGGCATCACGACCGCGATGGTATACAACCTGCTTTATCCCTATTTCTTTCCAGGCATTTGCCTCATCCCAAGTCCATGAACCAGTCAGCTCCACTTGAACATCCCGCATAATTCCCTCGGCCTCGGTACGCCTCTGCGCTTCATTGAGTGCGCTCTTAACGGTGGCAATAGGGGCGCAGCAAATCACAGTCATCCAATCGGCCTTGTTATCAAACGCCATAGACGCTAGGATTTGCCCTGCATCTGCCGCTTTAATGTCTGCCAGTACGACTCGATCAGGATACAGACTCTTCAGGCAGCGTACTGCCTGCATACCCTCGGCACAACAGAGAATTGTGCCGGCTTCAATGACGTCTACTTCATTCGCCAGGATTCTAGTCGATGTAAGTGCATCACTTAATGACCTATTATCCAAAGCCAGCTGTAACATTGGTAATGACATGTTTACTCCTTTCTGTTAAAGTAATTAGTAATCAACCCATAGGCGCCTTGTCTTGAAGATCTTGCAAGATCAAAGGAAGGAAGGGAACGGCAAATCTGGCTCATTCTCAAATACATCGTCAAAGCCACGCGGATATTGGTATTCAACATGATCAGTGTCATCTGGATACACATATTTGCCACCGACCTGCCAAATGAACGGACTAAACTTGTAACGCAACCTATCCTTTCTCATATTCCATAGCACAACTATTTCGTCAGGATCAGCCTGAAAATTGGTCCAAATATCATGATGAACAGGTATTACAACTTTACATTTGAGGCATTCTGCCATTCGCAGAATATCACTTGCTGTCATCTTGTCAGTAATACCGCGGGGATTCTCTCCGTATGAGCCGAGTGCAACATCAATTTGATGGTCATTACCATGCTTTGCATAGTAGTTTGAATAATGTGAATCTCCAGAATGGTAGAGGCTTCCTCCTGATGTGTTGAACAAGTAATTGACAGCCTTCCTGTTTAGATCAATGGGTGGCTTGCCCTTAAGTGTTTCGCCTGAAGGCACAGTGATTTGAGCCGTTCTATCAAAAGACTCCAAAACCACAATCTCTACGTCTTTAACTTGAACCTTGTCACCTGGTTTTACCACAATACACTGCTGAGTTGGTACGCCCCAAGATATCCATAAATCCACACAAGATTCTGGTCCTATAAACATGACGCTGGACCCACAGTTTTGCAAAACCGCTGCGGCAACATTTGGATCGATATGATCGCTGTGATCATGTGTTGCAATAACTGCATCGATTCTCTTTATCGAGAATGGGTCTAGAACGAAAACACTATTCCTTAGGTTAGGTTGAAGATTCCTAACTCCCGCCATTCTCTGCATCTGATGCCCTGGTGTTATATTAGGATTCTTCATCGTTTTTTTGCCACTTCCGACCCAGAAATCAATCGCCAAATTCGTATCACCTTCTGTTTTGAGCCAAATTCCAGTACAACCTAGCCACCACATAGCAAAGGTATTGTGTTTTACGTCTTCCTTCTCAATCTCTTCATTAAGCCAGGTCCCCCACTCTGGAAAAGTGGAAAGTATCCATGATTCCCGTGTAATTGTGTCAAGCTTAGTCATGATCTATGCCTCCATTTGTAGGTTCACACAATCAGCAAAAGCCACAAGATTCACTTATAAAGTTGCACGACTTTGCCTCTTGAAGGACAAATTACCCTCGTTGATGAGTAAAGCCATAAGAATAACTGAGCCGGTTACAATTGGGTGATACGGTGCCGGAACATTCATCAGATTAAGACCATTTATTATGAAGGCCACCATAATTGCTCCCAACAGGCCACCCACAACAGATCCCCTCCCACCAGTGGGACTTGTTCCACCTATAACAAGGGCAGTCATCACATCGAGTTCTATGCCAGAAGCTGCTGCTGCAAAAACTTGTTGTGTTAGGGATGCAAGTACGATTCCACCAACCGCAGTAGCTGCTCCAGAAATCGAATAACTAATCAGACGAATCCTGTCAGGGTCAACTCCAGAGAGCTTGGCGGCGACTTCGTTAGAACCGACACCCATCACCTTTCTTCCAAAAGCAGTTTTCTTCAGCAAGAATTGACTGGCAATCACCATGAATAGCATTATGTAAATCGGATTTGGCAAATTAAGCATTCGCCCAGTTCCGATATCAATAAATGGTTTGGGTTTCAAGATAGCGAGCATTCCCCCATTTGAGACAACCAAAGCAATACCATATAGATAGGTTTTTGCAGCCATTGTGACAACAAATGCAGGGACTTTGATCTTGGCGACAATAAAGCCACTAAAAAGCCCTATTAATGCACCAATCACAATTGTAAATACAATAGCAATAATCCAGTTGATACCTAAGCGATTCATGAACAAATCGACCAAGATACCCGATAGAGCCGCAAGGGACCCTAGCGAGAGATCGATACCACCAGTTATTCTGGGATAAATCGCGCCTGAGGATAGAATTCCAATGAAGCAGACAGACCAAATAACATTGGTCAAATTACTGAATGTTAGAAATCGGGGAGATATGACCGTCAGGACGCCCATCAGAACAAGTAGAATAAATGCTAAACGGAATTCACTTATTGATAATATCTTTTTCATCCTGTTCCTCCAGAATTCCTGATGCAGCACGAAGAATCTTCTCACTAGTGATAACGCATTCCTTGAATTCTCTGATTATCCGCCCTTTCCTAAGAACTAACACTCGATTAGATAAGCGCGTCAGTTCAGGTAGATCAGATGAGACAAGAATCACTGATACTCCTTGCCTGGAAAGACTTTTTATGTGCTCATAGATTTCTTCCTTGGCACCAATATCAATGCCAACGGTTGGCTCATCAATAAGAATAAGTTGCAACTCACGAACCAGCCACTTGGCAAGGACCAATTTTTGTTGGTTTCCTCCTGATAGGGTCCCTGCTAACGCATCAGGATTTGAAGGTTTGATATTGAGAAGACGAATGCCTTCGTACGCAAGTTTTTTTTCCGTTTTTTTCTGTACGACACCGCGAGGAGCTACATGATCAAGGTTTGTAATACCAATATTCCGTGTAACCGTCTGTGACGCCAGAATCCCCTGCAGGCGACGCTCTTCGGGTATGAGGCCAATACCCGCATTTATTGAAGCCCGAACAGAAGGCTCCCATACATTGCCCATAAACGAAATTGTTCCGCTGTCAAATGGATCAATGCCGTATAGCACTCTGACTAATTCAGTTCGGCCTGAGCCCACCAAACCACCGACACCAAGAATCTCGCCTCGATGGAGCTGAAAGCTAATATCCGTGAACTTACCTATAGAAGTAAGGTGATTCACTTCCAAGACGACATCTCCCTTCACTTTTGGCAGGGAATGTCGGACTTCATTATCCTCCAATCGGTGTCCTATCATCAATCTTATGATTTCTGATGGAGAGATCTCTTCCTTGCCTAACACGGATACAACTTTTCCATCCCTTAATACGGTGACACGATCCGAAAGTGCATAGACTTCTTCAAGGCGATGAGAAATATACAAGACACTTATTCCTTCTTGCCTCAGCATCCGGATTATTCCAAAAAGCATTTCTGCTTCTTTTTGCGTCAAAGAGCTCGTTGGCTCATCCATAATAACGAGCGAAGCATTCTGAGAAAGCGCCTTAAGAATCTCTACAAGCTGACGCTGTGCTATGCTCAGTGTATCAATCAGATCAGTAGACTTAAGCGGAAACTTGTATCGTTCAATCAGTTCTTGAGCTGTGGCATTGAGTTTTTTTTTGTCTACGATTCGAGTACGGGGAAACAGCGGTTCTTTAGCTAAGTAGATATTCTGTGCGATTGTCATGCCAGGAATCAGGCTCAGTTCCTGGTATATAACTGCGATCCCAAGGTTTTCCGCATATTTCCTTGTGTATTGCATTGGCAATTTGGTTCTATTAAACCATATCTCGCCAGAATTTCGATCGGCGGCACCAGTGATTATTTTAATCAACGTTGACTTCCCTGCACCATTTTCGCCTACAAGAGAGTGTATTTCTCCTCTCTTAATTGAAAAATCCACGTTATCAAGTACGATTGGGCCGTTATATGATTTTGCAATGTGTTTGCACTCAAGAAGGACGTCTGAATTGTCGGATTCTTCCATAACTACATCTCCCTGCCTAGGCAGCAGAACCAGCTGATGTTTCTGCGAGTTTTTTCAGCTTGCTCTTTGTGGCATGTCTTTCAGACAGATTCTTCTGCGTTACGTCAATTATTACCGTCGTCACAATAATGCCGCCAATTACGATAGGCTGAACCCAAGGAGAAATCCCAATTTTCAGAATTCCATTCTTAACGAGCGCGAGGAAAATGGCACCTAACATACTGCCCCAAACGTCGCCAGAGCCTCCATTAAAACTGGTACCTCCAATCACTACTGAGGCTATAACGTCCATCTCTTGACCAAGACCAAGTTCAGGCATTGCCGTCATCATGCGAGAAGAGATGAATATGGCTGCTACAGATGCGCAGAACCCTGAAAAAACGTAGACGCCTCGTACAACTCTATCAGTATTAATTCCAGAAAGTCTGGCGGCAACAGGATTAGCTCCTGAGGCGTAGATATTGGTGCCCGTTCTGGTGTTCTTTAGGAATAGCTGTGTTATGACACCTAAGATAACGAATGCAATTGTAGTCCTATAGATTCCTCCAAAAGTCTGAGAGCCGAACCAAAGATAACTTTCGTCCTGAATATATACGTTCTGGACAAATCCCATTGAATCCTTGACTGCAATTACGAGTGCGATACCACTTAGGATACTCTTAGTTCCAAGCGTGACGATGAACTCTGGGAGCTTAAACTTAGTAATAAGAAAACCATTGAAATATCCGACAACAACACCGACGAAGAGCGTGATTGGTACAAAAAGAGGTACAGGTAGCTTTGTATAAGATATGAAATTGATACTTACCATGGCAGTCACTGCCACAATGGCACCAATAGACATGTCTATACCTGCTGTAATCATCACAAGAGTGAACCCAATTGCCATAATACCTGTCTGGGATGCCTCTTGGAGAAGCTTCACGAGGTTATCGGATGTCAAGAAAAACGGATTAGCGAGCGCTATCAGTGCCGATATAACTATCATCAGGCTTACTAACACAAGCCTTCGAACAACTTGGCCAGACAAAATATGAGCCTCCATTCAGTATGCGTTGTCTAATTAACTAACACAATACCAACACGGTACTAACGCTGACAGACTCAAATTGCGAGATGCTGGCAGGGAATTTGTTGTCCAACTTGGATAATTCCCTGCCATCAATTCCATTATCAAAATGATACCTTGCTTACCACCTATCTTCTGGTGGAATTTGACTCACAGTCTCTTTTGTTGCCGCAAACGGAGGTATCTGTATTACTTTGGTTTCGGGATCCTTGGATGGACCCAGGTGTTTTGTAAGACGATCCATAAGAAGTTCTGCAATGAGAGTACCCTGGGCATAACAATTGTTGTATGCAGTACCAGCGATTTTGCCTTGTTCTATTAGCTCAAGCGTACTTTTCTGGCCATTCGCTCCCCATATTTTAATTTCGTTTAGCCTTCCGGCAGCTTCAGCGGCGATCATTGCCCCTTCGGCCATATTGTCATTGACAGCAAAGACTCCATCGAGCTGCTTAAATGACTGCAGGAAGCTGTTCATTATGGTAATAGCGATTTCCTTCTTCCAACCTTCTGCACTTTGAGCCGCGACTATTTTGATATTGGGATAGAGCTCTGCAATAGCCTGGCGGAAGCCTTTTTCACGGTTTACTCCCAAGAGAGCACCCGGAGGAGACTGAATAATCGCCACATTGCCTTTACCTCCGAGCTGTTTCCCCATTTCCTTTCCTACCAGATAACCAGCACTTACATCTGCCATTTGCACGCTTGCTGTATGCTTTTGCAAGGTTGCCAGATTAACCGTAACTACGATTATTCCTTTACTTTCAGCCGCCTTCACCGATGCAGAAAGGGCAGCCGCATCATGGGCTTGGAGCACAATCGCGTCGTACTTCTGATTGATTACATCATCGATAAAAGAAACCTGAAGGTCGGCCCGCAACTGTGGATCGAAAGACTGAAGTTTAACATTCGGGTACTTTCTAAATACGCGCATCATTCCTTCTAGCCACGCATTGGTATTTGGCTGACCGATGCTGTCCGGTATGTAGGCGATCTTAAAGGTTTCAGAACTTGTACCTTGTGCTTCTAGTATGCCAGCAAAGGCCAGGCAAAACACTAGAGCGATCAGTGAAGCTTTTTTCATGCACTTGCCTCCCAAACAGAATTGCTCATATAGTGATCTATTTATAATCACTATATGAGCAATTGTAAGTCATAGTTTCGAATAACGCAAGCGCAAAAATGCTCTTTACTATCATTTTATATGAGACTTAAAGCATTTTCAGCGAATATTATATAATAATGGTCATATTCTGATCATACTTGCTCTTTCTCATGCAAGTATAACCGTAATACCCATCGCCTCCAGCCCTTCCCTAAAATCCTTCGGGCAGCCTTCATCGGTTATAACAATATCGATTTTGTCGAGTGAAGCAGAGACGAAATGTGCCACCTTGCCAAGTTTTGAGGAGTCAGCCAAAACTACAACATTGCCATGTGTATGTTCTATCATAGCCTGATTAATGCTGCATTCCTGATATACGCTGGTCGTAAGTCCCTTGTCCAGGCTAAGTCCATTCGTCCCCAAAAATGTGTGATCCGAATAGATTGAGTGCAAAGCACTTAGAGCAAATTCGCCCACAAACGACTGCGATTGCTCTCTGTACTCCCCACCCAATATCATGAGCTCGACTTCAGGAGTCCTTTCAACCCTTATTGCGGCCGCATTGTTTGTGATTATCTTCACATGGCGCCCTCTCAGCGCGCTCAAAAAACAGAGGGTAGTAGATCCAGAATTCATGAAGAGTAGTTCGTCATCAGAGACCAGACTGGTAGCTTTTGCAGCGATTCTAACCTTTTCTTCTATATTTAGCACATCTTTTTCATTGAGGCTTTTTTCAGCGGTAACGTCTGTATCAAATGTGACAGAAACTGCACTCCCGTGTTTACGAAGGATAGATCCCTCTGAAACCAAATGGTCCAAGTCCCTTCTTATGGTAATGGGCGAAACATCAATAGCTTTACTGAGATCTTCAACACTCAGAATACCGTTGCGATTTACGAGTTCGATTATCTTGAGTCTACGCTTAAACACTGCTGCATTTGAGGCCATTCTTTTCCTCACTTAAGAAGCTTCTTAAAACTCTTCTATTGATCAAATTATGATCATTTAATCATACATATAGATCGCTTCCCTGTAAATGATAATAATATGATAATTATGAACTGTACAATTATCTGGATCGAACGTATACTAATAACTTGAAAAATGGGTAAAGTACTTCTATCTGTTGACAAAGGGACTACAAACATACGGTGCGTAGTTTTTGACACCGCAGGAAGAATCCTCTCGATTTTTCGGCGGGATAATGCGCCTACGTATTACCCTGATGGACGTGTTGAACAGGATCCCAAAACCTGGGAAGAAAGCCTCATGAGCCTTCTTTCAGAAGCAGCAAGGTTCGCGAACAGCCAAGATGATGATGTTTGCTCCATTTCACTTACAGGTCAACGCTCGACTGTTATTCCTCTAAATGGACAGGGGGCGCCCCTCCACCCTGCAATAATGTGGCAGGACACAAGAACTGATGAAATATGCAGTGACCTTAAGAAGCTGGAATCAGTTGTTTTTAGAAAAACTGGCATGAGAATGACATCAGTATTCTCTGCTCCAAAAATGAAATGGTTCAAAGACCATTTGCCAGACCTATACAATAAGACATGGAAGATGGCAGGGATACAGGACTATTTCATTCTTCTGCTCACTGGCACCCTAGTAACCGACCGTTCCCTTGCTAGCCGAACAAACCTCTACGATCTGGAAACTGGTACTTGGAGTGACGAGCTCATCGCTGTGTTCGGACTGGACAGACATATACTGTGTGACATCGTGGAGCCGGGGGCGGTTGTCGGTTACTTAACTCAACAAGTAGCGTCAATTACTGGCTTACCTTCTGGCATTCCGATCGTCTCAGCAGGAGGTGATCAGCAGTGTGGAGCCCTTGGCTTGGGGCTTCTTAACACTAAGACTGTCGTTGCCAATATCGGGACAGGCGCGTATGCCAACCGACTGAGTGAAAAACCGGTGTATGACCCCAAGATGCGACTGTATTGTAATGTCTCGGCGATTCCCGGGAAGTTCATCACTGAGGCACAAATGCTTACAGCAGGAGTGGTGTACAAGTGGTTCCACGAAGAGTTCTATCCATCAGAACTGCAGCAATCTGACCTTTTTGCAGAAATCAACGCGGAAGTGAAGACCTCTCCTCCGGCAGCCAATGGAGTTATCCTATTACCTCACTTTAGGGGTGCGGCCTCTCCGTATTGGAATCCGAACGCCAAGGGGCACTTCTGCAATCTGGATCTTTCAACAAAGCGCGGTGATATGGCTAGAGCCGTGCTGGAAGGCATATCCCTGGACCTGGCTGAGAATGTGTCGTTGCTCAGAAAAGTTGGTTCAACAGTATCTACGATACATGTGTCCGGCGGCCTGACCAATTTTGACGAATTTGTGCAGATAATAGCGGATTGCTTGGGCCAGCCAGTCATAAAGAACCATGATTGCGAAGCCACGGCGATTGGTGCATGGATAAGCGCGGCAGTAGCTATAGGAATCTGTGGTACGTACGACGAAGCCTATTCCGCTGCAGTAAACAGCTCGGACAGCCAAACCTTCTGGCCGATCCCAGAACGTCAAGTAATCTATGCGTTGCTTAGACAAAAAAGAAAAAAGCTGTATAGAGCACTTACAAAGAAGATGGCATGATCGAGATGGGCAACCAAACAGACGCTGCTTTGAATTTTTCGCTCGTCTCTCGTGCACCCTATGGGATTATGATATTTTCTATCATATTGTTAGAAAATAAGTTAGACTACATCTAAATAGGATCGACTTGTGCGATGAATGTGCCGCAAAGCGCCCTCACTTTACAACCTTGTATTCGATACTTGTGTGGTAGGTGTTAGACTTTTGCTGTTTTGCTGCCAGTTGTACAGGCGCCCCGTCAATCTTGAGGGCACCCCATGCGTGGTTTGTCTCCCTAAAGGCCTATCCGGTCAAGACAACTCTCTACGACAACCGCATCGGTTTTGGCATCCCTG
>Ga0209099_1001445_pt1 | contig 23675 bp, 25 predicted proteins | sample AD_JPNHW2_MetaG_FD_184430 | JGI IMG/M metagenome (GOLD analysis project Ga0209099, IMG submission 184430) | Active sludge microbial communities of municipal wastewater-treating anaerobic digesters from Japan - AD_JPNHW2_MetaG (SPAdes) (version 2) | ecosystem: Engineered > Bioreactor > Anaerobic... | reverse complement strand
TTTATTATTTAGGACTGCAAAATTATTTCAATTCATAATTGTAATATAGCATTTTAGCTATGTTTTATAACCTAATGTGGTTATTTGTAATTCTTCTAAATTTGATTGAATCATCTCCTTCAAATACATAGAGACTGAGGGTTCCGAGATGGAAACTTCTCCGAGTATCTCTTTAATCTCCACGGTGTTAAAGCAGTATAAGTTACCATTTTTTTTATGATTGTAGATAAAATTTACCGAAGGATTTCCCGATACTGTTAGTGCAATTACTCCTGCAATATCTCCCATGGGCAGGCAATCAATGTTCGATGGTTTAAATGTTGCTGTTACTGTTGTTCCTTTACCTAATTCAGAAGATATTATTAGATTTCCGCCTGTTCGTTCGGCATTTTGCTTGAATAATGGTAAACCTAACCCTACTTTTCTGGTTGATCTGGTTGTGGCATAGGGATCTGTTACGTTATTAAGCATTTCTTGACTCATTCCCTTCCCATTATCAGTAATACTTATTGAAAGAATATCGTTTACATCGTCCTCATCAATTGATATTTCAATCAAGCTAGCGTTAGCAACGATAGAGTTCTGAATTATATCTAGGATATGTAGCGACAAATCTTTCATACAATAATTACCTCCCTACCTTCAATTCCTAAAATTGCCATTTTGAACTCATTCCAGCTAATGTTTTCCATCAACAACTGGGTGCCTGCTGTTCCAATTTGATCAATGTTATGAGCGTCGGATGATTTAATAAACCGAAGGTTTTTTATATATGAGAAATCTTTGAGAGCCTTTTCTTTTGTAGTATTCTTAGAGATCTCAAGAGAATCGAAATTTAGATCCTTTGGAATAAACCCAAGCTGGCTTATCAAGCTATATTTTGGTCTGTCAATATGCGCTGGAATGAATAATCCTCCAAGTTGATGAACCTGTTTTTCAACTTCATCAATATTTACGTTAAGTGCAGAAATTAGCAGGGGTTCTATCTCATCAATTATCTCTTCATTCTCGTTTACAACAACTTGATGACCAAATAATTCTGTATTGTTTTTAATTCCAGAGAAGTTTCTTTCGATAAAGCTTTGAAATAGAGAGCGTTGATTTTCTGTTTCGAATAGGCAGAGGCAGTGTACTTCTTCTCTTGTTGTAACCTCAGCACCAAAAATTACCATTATTCCTCTCTTCTCAGCTAATTTTCGGGTAACAGGACCATGAAGAGTTGAGTTGTGATCGGTTATGCCAATCACCTTTAAGCCGATACTGCTTGCATAATCAACAATGTTGATTGGGCTCATGCTCAAGTCACCACAAGGTGAAAGAACAGTATGAATGTGCATATCGGCTTTAAAAAGGTTCATTACCCTTTAATCAAATTGTAAAGCAAACCACTAATTTCAAAGGTTTCCTTACTTGTACCAAGGATTGGAATTCCCTCTTCGTTACTTTGGGCTAGAGTATCTTCTTCTGGTTTGTAGTTTTTAACTAGAACAATTGCTGATAACTCTTTTAGCGAAGCTATAGCAATTACATTCTTATGGGTTTGAAGGGTAACCCAAATATTTCCAGAATCTGCATGCCCCATCACATCGCTAAGTAGATCTGATGTATAACCACCACGAATCTCTTTATCTAATCCTTTACTCCCAGAGAAAACCTCTAGACCTAATTTCTCAACTACTTCTGCGACTTTCATATTATTATATATTTATGTAAACGCTTTTTGTTATTTATCTATATGTTTCAATTTAATGATTTGGTTATTTCCACAGCCAGAACATTTTTTTGTTGAAACTTCTGTAACCCCTTTAGTAACGGTGACAGTATTCTCATCTTGTTCAATAAAACCGCACTTTTCACATTTAAGCTTATAAGTAATGGAAGAACCTTTTTGCTTTGAAATAACACCACCTGTAATTGCTATGTTATTCTCTTTCAACTTGTAGTCTTCAGTCTTTAATAGGCACATTTCGTCTTTATTAAATATGCATTATGCATACGATTTAATACAAATAGGTTTAATGATACCTTTTTGAGTTATCTATTTTATTACAATTCTTTTCAAATCGATCTTTTCCCCAAATCTTTTCCATAATTCTAAAAGAGTGATCAGGATGAAGTTTACGGAATTGTTCCATTGTTTTTTGTAGGAAAATACAGTGGGAAATCGCTGCTTTCCCTTGAACTATATCCTCAGCTAGAGCTTGGCACGATGGGGCTCCACAACTACCACAATCAATTCCAGGGAGAAAGCACATCAAACGATTAACTCTCTCCATTTTTTTCATTGCCTTAGCCATATCCTCGTCTAGCTTCATCATCGATCGTGGATTAATTTCTCCGATGCCAATTCTTGACTTTAAGAATTCTTTATACCCTAAAAGGGGATTTTTAGCACCTAAATTATCAGCAAAGTTGTTGTCATTTGCTCTATCATGAAGCCTTTCAACGGTTAGAAACCTATTGCCAGTGGTTAATACACCACCAGCACAACTTTCATCACAAGCTCGAAGTTCAAGAAAGTCAATGTCTGAGATTTCCTCGTTTTCAAGTTTCTCTAAAAATTCAATAACATTATCAACACCATCAATTGCTAAGCAACGTCCATTGACGTGACTTGCTTCACCATTTGTTAAACTCCAGATTAGGCTAGTTCCGGTTAAACATTCTTTTTCACTGAAGCCTTTCTCAGATTCACTTAGTTGTACCAGAGATTTTAATACCTTATTGTATATAAGATTCATATTAATAACACCAGCAACTTCTGATTTTTCCTCACCAACAGGGCTTTTTACAGCAGCAATCTTTGCAGCACAAGGGGTTATATAAAATATTCCAATTTGATCATCACTAATTCCTTTATCGTGCAGTTTCTTCTTAATATATAAAGATGTAATATCAAGGGGAGGTTTAAGAAGCATAATATTTTCGGTTAACGAGGGGAACTTTACCTGTATTAACCTAACAATTGCGGGGCAAAAAGAAGAAATTACTGGTTTAGTATTCTTTTTATCAGCAATATATGAGTTGATTTCTTCTTTAAGCAATTCGACAGAGGTTTCAACCTCTACAACTTCATTAAAACCAAGTTTTAGGAGTATGGAGGTAACAGCACTTGCAGTAATTTCATCTGAGAATTGACCTGTAAGAATTGAAGGAACTAATGCTACTCGATAGTTATAGTTATATATTTTATTAAAGTCATCTTGCTCAATAATTATTGCACTAGTAGGGCATACTCTAAAACATTCTCCACAATCAATGCATCGATTCTCGTAAAGTTCAGCTTTACCATTCCTAACTCTTAGTGCTTCGGTAGGGCATACCCTCATACAATGAGAGCATCCGATGCAAACATCCTGGCGAATTTTAAGAGCATGATGAAAAGCCTTGGTTTCCATTAACTTACTATTTATTAATATAGACCACTATATTTAGCTTTGTTCCAACACCAACCTCACTCTCAATCCGGAATTCATCCGAATTGTTTTTGATATTTGGAAGCCCCATACCAGCACCAAAACCCATTTCGCGAACCTCTGGGGTTGCAGTTGAAAATCCCATTTGCATAGCTTGCTCAATGTTCGCAATTCCGGGACCTTCATCGACTAGGGTCATTTTTATCTTTTCAGTATTGATCTCAACATGAATATTGCCATGATATGCATGGGCTACAATGTTTACTTCGGCTTCATACAATGCAACTACAACCCTCTTAATGACCTTGGGGTCTACATTAAGTTGTTTTAGTGATCTTTTTACTTGGCTCGATGCATAACCTGCTCTTGTAAAATCACCTCCTTCTACTTTATAATCAAAATGCATTGTCATAAACAAAAGTAGTGTTAATAAATTGGTTTCAGTCCACTACAATAGAGCATCCCTGATGTTTTAAACATCGAAAAAGGGCATTCAATCATTACAATCCCGTTTTCCTTTCCAAGTTTTACCATTTCTGAGGTAACCTTTTTATTTCGAACAAAAACAATACAGCTAATATCCGACATTTCTGCGGTTCTTATTGTTTGTACATTCGCTAATCCAGTCAAAAGAACCAGATTATCTTTTTGAATGGTTAATACATCGCTCATTAAATCGGATGCAAATGCAAACTCTACCTCTTTTTCAAGCTGTTCGCTACCACATACGACAGTTCCTCCAACAAATGCGGCAACATCTTTTACTTTCATAATCATCGTGTTATTTAAAGATGTTGAATTCATCTCTATAAATTTTATTCGCCGCAAATATAACCAAACATATGTTATTAAGAAAACAATGTTAATTGTTTAACAAATATGTTTTAAAACAATTTATTATAATGTTGATAATAAATAAAACAGGGTGATTATTATGACAATAATCACCCTGTTTTAAAGAAAATATTTTTAATTTTATTTATCTGTATTTCCGAATTGCTTGTACTTAATTGAAGCAAATATTGAAAGTAGCATAAGAGAAATAATAGAAATGTAAACAAATGTTGGAACGGGTATGGGATCACCACTTGCGTAAGAATGTAATCCGGATAGATAGTAGTTAACGCCAAAATAGGTCATTAAAACAGATGAAAAGGCAAATAGAGATAAAATATTAAAAACAAAAATACTTCTTAACGATTTAATCATTCGAGAATGGATAACAATACTGTAAATTACCAATGTGATTAATGACCATGTTTCTTTTGGATCCCATCCCCAGTAACGGCCCCATGATTCATTAGCCCAAATTGCTCCTAAAAAAGTTCCAATTGTTAACAAATAAAGACCTATGGTTAATGTGCTGTAATTAAGCAATGTAAGTTCCTCTACCGCTTTACTAATTCGTTCTCTATTTTTCAAATTTGAAAGAGAAAATAGAATCATTACAATTAATCCGAGAATTGCCCCTAAGCCTAGAAAACCATAGCTACTTATTATTACTGAAACATGAAGTGTTAACCAATATGATTTTAATACTGGTACCAAATTAGTAATTTCAGGATCCATGAAACTTAGATGAGCAACAAGGAGTGTTAGAGAGGAAAGAACTGCAGTAGCGGGAATTGAAAAATTGGATTTTTTGCTGAAAATGAAACCGGCTAAGAGTGTTGCCCAAGATATGAAGATCATTGATTCATATCCGTTGCTCAAAGGAGCATGACCAGAGATATACCAGCGAAGGACTAAGCCAAGGGTATGAAAAACAAATCCAATAATCAACAAAATGTTTAGATACTTGATAAGTTTCGGTTTATTTCCACTACCTGAAACAATACTAATTATCAAGGTAATAACCAGAATCAATCCTAGAGTAGCGTAATAAGGGAATAATTTCTCAAATATTTTAGCCTTATTATATGAAATTTCAACATTTATTTTTGCTTTTGAAGGTAATGGGTAAGTAGAGAATTTTCTTTGATAATCGGACACTGAATTTACAAACTCATTTACCTCATTGTAGTCTTTTGATAAAGAAGCTTTCTTAGAAGATTCAACAATTAAGTTCATTATGTTTTTTAGGTACATAGAATCTTCTTTACTCTGCGCATATTTTATTGCTTCATAGGGTGAGCCCCAATTTGAAGTTTTATTTTTCAGTGGGAAAATTTTTAAAAACTCTCCAGTATAAATCATGTAAAGAACATTAACACGTTCATCAAGTTTTATTACTTCCTTATCGAGTTTATTCCTTGAACCTTCAGGTTTCGAGTAAGCTTCTTCGACTAACTTACCAAGTTTATAGTTGTTTGTCTGTAAATCCACAATATCAGTAAATGCAGCGTAATCACTTGAAATTTCAAGTTTTTTAGCGAGATCACCATTCGAAACTTTTATAAGTTTTACATCTTTCCAACTATTGAAATCACTGTAAAATCCTAAGAAAACCTGCATTGATGAGTAATTTTCAAACTGGTTCTTCTTAGTTACCTTTCTTATAATATCGTTACTTAAGGTAAATAGGGGCTTAGTTCTTCCTTTCTGATCCTGAACCAATATTTTTCCAAAGTTATCGGCTACTTTTTTATCAACAACAACTTTTTGTTCGTTACCTAACAACGCTGTGCTACTAATAAAAATTGCAAGAATTGTGATACCTACTTTTTTCATAGTATTACTCCATGCATTTATGGTAATTGTTCTTAATAATGAATTTTTATTAAATATTGAGAGGATAATGAAAAGGAAAAGTAAGATATATCCAATGTATGTAATTATCATTCCCGCTCTATCTTTATTGACAGATAGAATTGTTCCTCTCTCATCTTTATCGTATGATGATTGGTAGAAACGGTAACCTTTATATTTTAGAATGTGGTTCATGTAAATTGAGTATGGTTTCTCAATTTTATGTACATAATCAATGAGTGTTACTTCACTTCTGTAAGAGGATGGGCTATTTGATCCAGGATATCGATCCAGAACAAATTTATTAAGTTTTAAACCAAATGGGAGAATTATTTTTTTTGGTCCATATGAGAGTTCTAGGGTTTTATTTCCTAGTTGAATTGATTCGAATGAAGTTTCCATTTCATTGTCAATCCAAATATTTAAATTTTTCGAAAGACTTCCTGCTTGAACCTCAAATTTTAAAACATTTCTCGAAGGCTCATTTGAATTTTGCTTATGACTTACTAATTTAATTTCGCCACTAGAACTGAGTTTTTGAATTACTAACCCTTTACCTTTTATGTTAAAAACTTCCATGGGTTTTATTAGTGATTTCTTTCCCTTCTCAACCAATGATTTTTGCTGAGACATCATATTTGTTGCCATCAAATCCTCATTTGAAAGAATGTAAAAGCTGTCTTTCTCGAAAATTAATCGGATTGGTATTGAATCATTCGTAGAAAATCCTACATTGACTCCGCTAATATTTTGAATATCACCTTGTTTTAGAATTTTGGATTGACGCCCCATAAAACCATAGGTTATCATTATTCCAACCAATGGTTCACCTTCTTTTGAATCAGCTATTGTTTCAATGGCATTAGGTATAAATCCTACTAGGTTTATCGAATAATCCTTATTATTTAAAGAAACAGTTTTTGAGTAGTTATCAACTGATTTTGGAGTGATATCAAGTCGATTCTCGTTTTCGAATATTTTCTTATCTGATTCATCCTTTATGGTAAGATGGACATATTTTTCAGTAGAGGTACAAATATTTTGAGTACCACCTTGCCTAATGTGCATTGATCCATCAAATCCAAAATATCTAGTTATTCCAGCACCTATTATAATAAGTACAAATGAAAGATGGAAAAGCAAGATTGTAAGTTTTTTTCTATTGAGCAGTTGTTTTTCGAATATTTGTCCTATAAGATTTACAACTAGTAGAAATAGAATTAATTCAAACCACTTTGAACCATAAATCCACTTTTGGGCTACAATTGAACCAAAATCATTCTCAATAAAAGTGGCAACTGCCATGGAGATTGCAAATACAGCAAACAGAACTCCCATAAACCAGGAGCTAAAAAGGAAAAGGGTATTCTTATTCATTGGTTCAATATTTATAGGTTAAGTATTATCTGGTTTTACAATCGCACAAAGCGATATTATAAGTTGATTGACTGGTTAATTAAAAGAAAATAACAAAAAGAGGGTTGAATTGTTTACCCGTTCTCGGATATCATTTGAAGCTTATTCCTATCTAATATCTTAATTTTAGAGCAGTTTGATTCAATTACTCCATCATCCTCAAAGTCCTTAAGAATCCTTATTACACTTTCCTTTGCCATATTCGTGAATTCGCCAAGTTCTTGGCGATTAAGCACAATGTCAAACTCATCGGACTCAAAAATTTGATTTGCAAGATATAGTAGAGCATCAGCAAGTCGTCCGGGCATTTTCTTTTGGGTCAGACCGATAAGTTTAAAGTACATTAGTAACGATTTCATACTTATATCGGTAAGCAAACCCTCTGCGAATTGACTATTAACCCTTACCAACTGTTTGATTATCACCATATCAATAAAACATGCTTTTACGTTGGTTAAAGCAGTTAATGTAAAATGATGTCGCATGTCGCCATAGGTTCCAGGACCCGAAATCATTACACCTGGTTTTGCAATAGAGAGAATAATATTCTTTCCATCGAGACCTTCAAGAAATACCTTTGCCATACCAGATATAAGAAAGATTGCCGAAGATGTCGGGGAACCTTTTTTGAAAATTATTTCACCTGGTTTGAAATTAGCCTCATAACGATGATTGCAAAGCATTTGCAATTGTTCGTCATTAAGGGTTTTAAAATTTTCCCATCTATGTAGGCAAGTCCTACAATCGTTAATATTAGCGGGTTTTTCCATTTTTGGTTTTTAAAAGCGTCCAAATGTAGGATGATAATCAAATATAAATAAAATAAATGACAAATGTCATTAATTTATTCCGACCATATCAATTATAGTTTTGATATTAATCATGGTTTTTTGTTGTAAAATATCATCACCATATTTCTCATTACCCCTTAGATAATTCATAATTTTACTTACCAAAACTTTAAACCAATTAAATATGAAAAAGTTCAAAAACTTATTGATTTATACGGCCATGTTTACAGGTGTTATTCTGTACTCTTGCGAGGGACCTGCGGGTAAAGATGGCGTTAATGGTCAGGATGGAATTGATGGAGCAACAGGAACTGCTCAGTGTCAGGTTTGCCACAATAATGATCAGCAGATGGCAGAAAAAATGGGTCAGTATAATAATTCTTTCCATGCTATGGGGGAAAATGCTGCCTATGCAAACAATTCAAGTGCTGCTTGTACTCAATGTCACGTAAGCCAAGGTTTTGTTGATTATATTGCAAATGGAAAAGTATCGAATACTGTTAAGTACACAGATCCTTTACAACCAAATTGTTATACATGTCATAAAATTCACAAAACTTACACTGAGGCTGATTGGACATTAACAACAACCGATGCGGTTACATTAACTCATGGTGGTAATACATACGATAGAGGAAGTAGTAACCTTTGTGCAAACTGCCATCAAGCAAGATCTTTGACTCCTGCATTACCAACAGTTGGAGGTAGTGATGTTACACTTTCTTCTTCTCAAACACGTTGGGGAACACACCATGGTCCAATGGCTAATATGTTATTAGGTAAAGGTGGTTATGAAGTAACTGGTACTTTTGTTAGTGATTATTCAACGGTTACAAACCCTCACTACACACAAAATTCAAATGGTTGTGTAACTTGTCATATGGCTACTCCTTATGGAACTATGGCAGGGGGACATCAACTAGGTTTAGAATATGATCAGCACGGTACCGTTAAAATGTTAACAAATGGATGTACTGCATGTCATACAAATGCTACTACTCTTGCAACTTTGATTACTGATAGAAAAGCTCTTACCCAATCATTATTAGACCAACTTGAAGCAAAACTTGCAACAGCAGGAATTTACAATACTACAACTGGGTTATGTAATGCTGGAACTTACTCAGCCGATGTTGCCGGTGCCTTTATTAATTACCAAACCATTAAAGAAGATAAGAGTCTTGGAATTCATAACCCAGCATATACTGAGGCATTATTAAAGAATTCGATTGAAAAGTTGACTCCAAAGAAATAGTTTTTAACTTATTAGTAAATAAAAAAGGGCCATTTTTTGATGGCCCTTTTTTAATTTCAGTAAAATATTATTTTTTAAAAGTTCTCATATAATTAACTATCTGCCAAACTCCTTCATCATCAATTTTACCTTCATATTTTGGCATTTCTTCTCTACCAGTTTTTACCTTAAAGAACAGATCCCCATCGGTTTGGGATTGGAAACTTGCTTCTGAAAAGTTTCCTGGAAAAGTTTCTAAACCTCTTGCCTTTGGTCCATCACCTAGTCCCGTTTTACCATGGCATGAAGCACAGTTTTTAGTATATAAATCTTTACCTGCTTTAATACTAGCATCATCTGATTTAACAACATTTTTCATCGTTTTAAATTTACTGGGAACCTCCCATGGTTTTGCTTTTTGGGCATTAGCTATACTTGCCAAACCAAATACAAATACCAATACCAATGTAATCAGCTTAAGTGTTTTCATTTGAAGTTGTTTTTTTGATTTAACAATATATTACTTAAAAAGTTCAGCTTTATTAAGAGATATTAAGTAGAAGGGTAGAAACAAAAAAGCCGTTTTGTAAAACGGCTTTTTGTAAGATCATTATTTTTTAAAGGTTCTCATATAGTTAACTATTTGCCAAATCCCTTCATCGTCTATTTTCCCTTCATATTTTGGCATTTCACCACGGCCAAATTTTGTTTTGTAAAATTGATCTGCATCACTTTGGTTTTGGTACTCACCCTTTGAGAAATCTCCAGGGAATGTTTCTAAGCCTCTTGCTTTTGGTCCATCACCTAATCCAGTTTTTCCATGGCATGATGCACAATTCTTGTTGTAAAGCATTTTGCCAGCGTTATTGTTAGCTTCATCAACTTTTACAGGGTTCTTCATTGCCTTAAATTTTGCTGGTACTTCCCAAGGTTTTGGTTTTTGTTGTTGCGCAACTGCTGTAAAAGAAATTCCTAGAACTATTACCATAGTTAGGAATAAGATCTGTTTTAAGGTTTTCATAATCTGTTATTTTAATGTTTACTTTTCTAAATACAATTTCTATGCAAATTATTAATTTGAAAAAGAATGTTCAAAAAAAATATACAATTTATTAATGCTCATCAGATTCGTGATAACCGTTTATCATACTTTTAAATAGGGTCAAGGGCTTAGAACCTAAAGTACAAGTATAAATATGAATTACCATGAAAACTGAAAGGAAAAATCCAACAGTTATATGAAGTATATCAGTTAAAATTAGTCCGCTTACGCCAAATATACCTTTAATGGTAATCTCAGGAAATAGAAGACCTACACCAGAAATAATAAGCAAAGGCAAACCAACAAACATTGCCAATACGTATACAAAACGCTGCAGGGGATTAAATTTGCTTGTTTCGGTTACAGGGAATGGATGGGGTTCCTTTTTAAACATTCCGTAAGCATAGAATTTAAACTGAATAAGAAGATCTTTCCAAATGGTTTTCCAATTAATCCGATAATGACTACCATTCTTAGTTAGCACATTTCCTGCTACAAAAATTATATAATTGAGAGTTAATAATAAAGCGGCAAAATTGTGAGCAGCAACGGCTCTATCAAATCTAATTATAAATTTACTTGTAGTTTCTTTATCAGTGTATTGCATGCTAATCCCTGTGATAATAAGGATAATAAAGAGTAAAGCGTTAAAAACATGCCATGCTCTAATCCACTTTGGGTACAAATACAATCTATGGCTCATTTCTTTTTTGGTTTAACTTTATTTAAAAATCTGAATAAAATGTGAACACCTACAATTCCAATAACAAAAAAGAATATGATAATACTGAAAGTATTAAGATACTCATTTCTGTTAGCACCAATTACATATGATTCGTTTAGCATAACTCCGTTAAAGAATCCATCCTGTCTTTGCTCCTTGGATTTAAATTTATATAAAGATGCCATTAGCATAGAGTTTTTTGAATGACACTCGTTACAATGGCGTACTGCACTATCTTTTGGCATAATCTGATGAGCAACCAGTAAACTATCATTCGTTTTTGTATGGCATTCAATGCACCTTACGTTTTTAAAATGTACATTTTGATTTGGAAGCCAATCGTGCTTATCAATTATACTGATCTCTTCTTTATCGGATAGTAACTGAAACTTAGTGTAATCGGAATGGCAACCTAAACAAATGCTATTATCGTAAGCTATTGTATTCTTTAGGTTTTCGGTGTTTCTTATTGAAATTTTGTAGTAATGTGGATTATGGCATTTCCAACATGTGAATCCATCCTTTTCCATTTGAAAGTGGACACTTTTTTGGTATTCACCTTCAATTTCCTCAAAATGAAACTGTGCATATTTTGGATCGTTGCCATGACAATCCAAGCAACCATAAATAGGATCTAATCGTAACTCGCCTGCATGTGGAAATTTTAGATATTCGTCAGAATGGCAATCGGTACATTTGAAGGTTTTATGGTTAGACTTATAAAAAGCATCGCGATTGATTATTTTCTCGTTGCTCATTATGTGCCTTATGTTTATCCCTTGGCCTTCGTTTCGGTATTCGTAAATATTTTGACCATGGCACTTAAGACAGTTCTCGTTCTCCTTATAGAATTTAGAAACGAAGTTAACTGTGTCGGCGGGCCTCCAGTTCTCCTTTTTTAGCTTAAAGCCAAAAGAAATACTGGTGAATATAAGATTCACCAGTATTATTAGAATAGCTATCTTAAAAAACTTAAAACTCATTCTTTTGTAGTGTGTTAATAATTAGAATCTTACTGTGATATTGAAACCAAATAAATATTTCTTCTTCTTAAAATCATTGGTGTTGTAAAGCAAATCGTATTGATTGTTAATTTTATCAAAGTTGGCAACAAAAACTTGGAAACAGTGAGTTGCAGTACCTATTTCCCAGCCAATTGCAATATTAGGTAGAGGCTGTTTATTTACATATTGGCCACTTGCATTTACTATTGAATCTTGTTTTGTTAATAGTTGGTCGTATTCAAAAATTACTGAATGAGATCCAAAAACATTATATCTACCACCTGCAGAAATTGCAATATTTGCATTTTTATAGCCCCTTGGAACAGAATTAAAATAAATGAAGGATGGAGCTACTTGGAATGAGAATCTATCACTAAACTTCCTTGCAATAATAAATTGATTGAAGTAAACTAAACGATGTATCTCTTTAAATCTATCACCATTGGTTGGTCCGAATACACCTGTACTTGTATCTCTTAAATTAGCATTAATATTACCATAATATGTAAGAGTGATAGGCATGCTATTTGATTTTGTTTGTTGTAGAATTTTGTACTTCCATTGAATGTCAACTAGTTGGTTAGTTTTTGTGGTGCCAATACCAACCATTAATCTATCGGTTACTCCATAGTTTAAGCCTAGTCGGGTATTCGCTGAACCAAAAATACCATAGAGGTTATGTACGTTTTCAATTAGGCTAAATCTATGTTGAATTTGAAGTTCCAAAGCACCCTTAAAAGGGGTCATTACGGTTTGATTATCGATTAGAGTAGCAGCTTCAAATGTGTTTTTTACGGGTTTGTCTTGGTTTACTTGTTGTTCTTCCTCCTGAGAAAAAGCTGGAGCAATGAACATCAGCATTAATAGGGTATAAAGAATCCTTTTCATATTAGTTATGTTTAGTTTTATTATTTACTTGAATCGTTTAAGGCTCCTTGAGTTATCCATGCAAGAATCTTATTCTGATCTTGAACTGAGCACCTTGTATTATGTGGTGATGATTTAAGAGTTGTATATAATACACTTGACGCTGGGTTAGTTGTATTTACATATCCTCCATTTATTAAAGAGTTGTAAGCATTTGAAGCACGTAAGTCGGGATCAAGGCCTCCGCCATGGCAACTGGTGCAATTGTTGCTAGAGAAAATTGGTAAAATATCGTTTTGGAAGCTTACAGGAGTGGTTAGATCAACTTTTGGTGGGTCATAAACATACTTCTCGCATGAAATAAAAGCAGACGCCGATAAGAGTAAGACAAAAACGACTAAAACCTGCTTTTTAAGCACTATTTTCTGGTTCATATTTTCGAGTTATTAATTTACCTCAAAGGTATTAGTTTATAGAACTTTGAAGAAAGTTAAAACACTACATTTTGCTTGTTTTGTCGTTGCTCTTTGTCATGATAAAAATTGATAAATATCAATATTGATATTGATGTGAAACGAAAATGATGAAAAGAGTCCTAAATCTATTATGGTTTCAGTGTTTCAACTTAACTATTCAATCTGATTTTATTTTCTTCTTACAATTAAATGGCTTTTAATAAGTATGTAGTTGATTTTCGACAAAGTATGATGTAAATTGTAATAAAATTAATGATAACTACGTCTAATTAAGGGAGGAAAATTATGGCAAATGATTTTTTATGTCCCATTTGCAGAGGGCAATTGAGAATTGAGAATTCTCTTGTCATTTCTGTAAAAACAAAAGCCAATGCTAAAGGATTAATTTTTCTAAATCCAGAGATTGGCAATTATACAAAGATATCACACCCATTATTCAAAATTGTAGAAGGAGATGAGTACACTGTTTTTTGTCCAATTTGCCATGCGACCCTAAATAGAGAGGAGAATCCTCACATTGTTAAGATGATTATGGCTGACAGTAAAGGTGCCGAGTTTGATGTGTTTTTCTCTGTAGTCGTAGGAGAGAAGTGTACCTATGTTGTTAAGGACAAGATCGTACAGAAAGCTGGAGCAGATGTAAAGCTTTATGAGAAGTATTTTGATATACCAGAAGAGGATCGAAAGTATTTGTAAAAAAAAAGGGCGGTTATTCCCGCCCTTCTTAATTTTAGTATCTGTGTCTTGCTTTGTAGTGAGTGTGAAGTAACTCATGAGATTTATGTCCATTGGGTTCATGCAAGAACTCTTTGTATATTGCAACAACCTCTGGATTTTCGTGAGATTTACGAATCTTCATTCCCGAATCTTCTCTAAATATTGCTTCGGTACGTTTTTTCCTGATTTCCATATTAGTTGGAATTGGTTGTCCTCCTCCGCCAATACATCCACCTGGGCAGGCCATAATTTCGATAAAATGATAGCTAGATTTGCCATCACGCACGCTATCCATAACTTTTTTGGCATTAACCAAGCCGTGAGCAACAACGGTTTTTAGCTCTGCACCTTCAAGGAATTTCCAATCGGGAACAGTACCTTCAATCTTTATTGAAGCCTCACGAACGCCATCCATACCACGAACAGGGGTAATATTTAGACCATTAAATGGCACCTCGCGACCAGTAACTACCTCGTATGCAGTACGTAAAGCAGCTTCCATTACACCACCAGTTGCACCAAAAATTACAGCAGCACCGGTAGATTCCCCCATAATGCTATCGTAGTGAGACTCTGGAAGAGCTGTAAAGTCAAGCCCAGCTTGTTTTATCATAATTGCAAGCTCACGGGTTGTCAGAACATAATCAACATCTTTAAATCCGCTCGAACGCATTTCTGGTCTATCAGCCTCAAATTTCTTTGCAACGCATGGCATGATTGATACTGAAATAACTTTTGAAGGATCAATATTCCTCTTTTGCGCATAGTATGTTTTGGCTAAAGCACCAAACATTTGCTGAGGTGATTTGCAAGTTGAGAGATTATCTAGATACTCAGGGTAGGTATGCTCAATAAACTTAATCCAACCTGGAGAGCAGCTAGTTGCCATAGGAAGCTTAACCTTTGGATCTTTATCAACCAATGCCTTTTTCAATCTTCCAAGAAGTTCAAATCCTTCTTCCATTATAGTTAGGTCAGCAGTAAAATCGGTATCCAGTACGGAGTCAAAGCCCAGTCTTTTTAAAGCAGTTACCATTTTACCTGTTACAATCTCGCCGGCGTCAAAACCAAGATCTTCACCTAAAGCTACACGAACAGCAGGTGCGGTTTGAACCACTACGTGTTTATCGGGATCGTAGATTGCAGCCCATACTTCATCGAGGTAGTTACGCTCAACAAGTGCTCCAGTAGGACAACGGTTAACGCACTGACCGCAATTGGTGCATACTACTTCGAACATAGGATTTTCAAAGAAGGTAGAAATCTTCATTTTTTCACCTTTGTAAGCTACGCCAAGAGCGCTAACGTGTTGAAGTTCTTCACAGGTTCTAACACAACGTTGGCAGCGAACGCACTTACTGTCATCCTTAATAATTGAAGGTGAGTAAGCATCCATCTGGTAGTGTTTATGAGGAACTAGATCGATGAATGACTCAGTAGATATTTTGTACTCTGAAGCAAGTTCCTGAAGTTCGCATTTCCCATTCTTGTAGCAGGTAGTACATTTTGCATTATGCTCGCTAAGAAGTAGATCGATGATGTGTTTACGAGCAGTACGTACTTTCAATGTGTTTGTCATGATTTCCATCCCTTCAGCAACTGGCATTGCGCAGGAAGCGGGTAGGTTTCTTGAACCTTTCATTTCTACAACGCAAACACGGCAATTACCGGCAATACAGAGGTCATCATGAAAACATAAAGTTGGAATATGAATATTAAGCTCTTTAGCAGCTTTAAGGATGGTTGTTCCTTCGTCAACAGTTACTGGAATTCCATCTATTTTGAGATTTATCTTTTTTGACATTTTTTTACTTTTTAATGTTTAACGCTTAGTAGATCATCTCTTCTTTAAAGTTTTCAACTATTGAGAAGAAGGAGTTTGCAACGCTTTGTCCTAGACCGCATTTTGCCGTAATTTTCATTGTTTGAGCTAATTTTTGCAGATGCTCAAGGTAGGTTGCATGCCTTTGGCCTTTCTTAACAGCTTCAATACCCTTAATTAGTTGCTGGCATCCTACGCGACAAGGAGTACATTGTCCGCATGATTCTTCTTCAAAAAATTCCAAGTAGTTGTGAAGTACATTGTACATCGAACGTGAACTATTGAAAAGCATCATCGAACCACCTGTAGGAACACCCTCAAAACCTATAATTGTATCCTTAAACTTCTTGCGAGGAACGCAGAAACCTGATGCGCCTCCAACTTGAACAGCTTTTGTATCGCCATCACCGAATTCTTCAACGAATTGCTCTACGGTCATACCAAGTTCAAGTTCGTAAATACCTGATTTTGGGGTGTCTCCAGAAATTGAGAATACCTTAGAACCTCTTGAATCAGCTGTTCCAAGGTCTTTGAATTTGCGAGCACCATGCTTGCAAATCATGAAAGCATATACAAGAGTTTCAACGTTATTGATAACGGTAGGTTTTTTGCGGAAACCTGAAACAGTGGGGTAAGGAGGTTTGTTGCGTGGTTCACCACGATGTCCTTCCATAGATTCGAATAGAGCGCTTTCTTCACCACAAATATATGCGCCGCTACCCATTATAATTTTGATCTTGAAATCAATTTTAAGTTCATTTAGTGTAGCATGAAATGTATCAAGTTGCTTTTCAAGTTCGGGGAGTAAGAAGCGGTACTCGCCACGAAGGTATAGGAAACCTTCCTTTGCACCAATAACTTTTGCTCCAACAGCCATACCTCCAAATACTTTTTGAGGTACTTTAAAAAGTATTTCGCGATCCTTAAAGGTTCCAGGTTCACCTTCATCGGCGTTACAAATAATATATTTATCTGGTTCAGGTTGCTCTGCAGTATATTTCCACTTTAAAGCGGTAGGGAAACCCGCTCCACCACGACCTTTAAGGCCAGACTCAAGTAATTCATTAATGATTTGATCGTTTGTTTTTCCCCAAGCATTTTTTATAATTTCCTTAGGATTGAAGTCCTGGTCAAAAATCAGGTCAACACGTTTTAAGTTGGTATATGACATGGCTTAATCTCCTATTACTTTTTCATGTACTGGTTAATAATCTCACGTACCTTTTCGGGAGTTAGATCGGTGTATGCCTCATCGTTAACAAGCATTGCCGGACCTTTATGACACCATCCTAGGCAGTTGGTTTCAAGAAATGAAAATTTCTTGTTAGCAGTGGTTTCTCCAATTTTTATCTTAAGAAGATCTTCAATCTCTTGGTTGATAAGGTTTTTACCTTTCATAGCGCATGAAATGGTTCTGCAAACCCTGATAACATACTTACCCCTTGGCTGTGTATCAAGGAAAGAGTAGAAGGTTGCTGTACCATAAACCTGAGCTGCAGACATATCGAGCTCACGCGCAATTTCGGTCATCGCTTCATCAGAGATGTACCTTTCCGCTTGGATTACACCTTGCAAAATGGGTATTAGGCTCTCCCTAGTTTTCCCATGTTTTTGAGCAAGGTTTTTAACAAGTTCTTTAATTTCAGGCATGTTTAATTCTCCTTATGTTTTAGAATTTGAATTTATATTTGTTAAATTGATAACAGTGTTAATTTAATAACAAAAAATATTTTCTTAAATATCTGATATTCATTATCAAATATAAAATTTAGCACTTTTACTTTACATGATTTTTATCATGTTTTGTATTATTAATGCGGGTTTTTATATGTTTAATATTATACTTTCGGCAATTGTTTCTACCCAAAAAAACGAATTAGAAATGATCAAAAGAATAAAAAAAAGAAACCCAATAAGATGATTCCTATTGGGTTAAGTAAATGAAATTTAAGTATTACTTATTCAATAATTTTCATTTCGTTAAGTAGTGAAGTTGCGTTTGCATACTTGTCGATAACAAAAAGAGCGTAACGAATATCTAGTGTTATGTTTCGGCATACTTTGGGATCATACATAATATCGCTCATGGTACCTTCCCAGCATCTATCGAAATTTAAGCCAATTAATTGGCCTTCGCCATTTAAGACAGGGCTCCCTGAATTACCTCCCGATGTATGATTTGTTGCTATAAATGCAATTGGTAAGGTACCATCTGATTGGTATTGACCATAATCTTTAGTCTCATATAATTTCTTTAGTTTTTCAGGAACTACATAATCATATACTTTCTTATTGCCCTTTTCAATTACTCCTTCTATGGTTGTTTGGTAAGAGTATTCAACGGCTTCTTGTGGAGAGAACCCTGCGACCTTTCCATAGCTAACTCTTAGGGTTGAGTTTGCATCAGGAAAGAATTGCTTATTTGTTTGCATCTCTTTTAACGCTTTTACATAAATTCTGTAGTTGATATAAAGTGAATCATATATTTCACCATACCTTTTGGCAATTTTACTATTAAAAGTACTGAAAAATTGTGAATATATTTTATAAATATTATCGTTTTGAATTGTTGATACAGCAGAGGTATCGAAACTGTTTAGGAATGTAAAAAGTCTGATGCTGTCGGCAAAAACTGTTTGATTGTAAATGTCATTTGCAAAGTTTCCCCAATTACCTTGGTATTGTTTATTTATTGTACTTAGGAACTGAGGTTGAAAATCTTGGGGAACGTTGTTATAAAATTGCTGGAGCATGTATGCAAATATATCTCTATCAATTGGTAAGTAGAATTCGCTATAAAATCCTTTTGCCGCATTTCGAAGTGAACTTAGCATCGTTTCTATTTTTTTAGGATCAGAATCCTTTTTACTATACTCTGATATAATTTGAGAGAAATTTGAAGCAAAGCTGATTAGTTCAATAGAATTAATGGCTTCTCTATTATAATCACTTGTGATTGCAAGTGGTTTGTAGTTTGTATACAATTTCTGAAATGTTGGAAGAACCTGACCGTATTCTTTAAATCTTTGAGGATCAGATATTACCCACTGATTAAACTCTTTCTCAAGTTCAATTTTTTTATCTATAGCTTTAAAATGAATTAGACCAGAACTTTCGCCAATCCACTTTTTCCAAGCATTTGCAACACCCTTTTGCTTATCGGCATACATTATATTAACGGTATCGTTTCCTTTCATGTATGAGTCCATGACTTTTAAGCGGATATCTCTAAGGTTTATTTTATTCTGATTCTGGTAGTTGACAATTAAATCAACTGCTTGTGAGGTTATGTACTGCTGAGTTGTTCCAGGAAAGCCGTAAACCATAGTAAAATCATTCGGTTTTACCCCTTTCAACGAAATAGTTAAATATTTTTTTGGTTTATAAGGAACATTTTCAGTAGAGTAAGGAGCCGGGTTATTATTTTTATCTGCGTAAATTCTGAACATCGAAAAATCCCCAGTATGTCTAGGCCACACCCAATTATCTGTATCACCTCCAAAATTACCAATTGCAGAAGGAGGAGCACCAACAAGACGAATATCTTGAAAAACTTCGTATACCATCATATAGTACTCGTTCCCATAATAAAATGGTCTTACTTCGATTTTATAGTTATTCCCTTCCTTAGCCAATTTTTTTATGACGTCAATATTTCGAATAACAATTGAATCACGCTTAGATTCACTGGTTTCTGAATTGATTCCTTTTAGTACCTTAGATGTTACATCTTCCATTCTAATTAGGAAAGAAACTGTAAGGCCTTGTGCAGGTAGTTCTTGATTCTTTTCTGTAGCCCAAAAACCATTCTTTAGAAAATCATGATCAACGGTTGAAAGTGATTGAATTGCTCCAAAACCACAATGATGATTAGTAATTACTAACCCTTGGTCGGAGATTAGAGATCCTGTACAGCCTCGACCAAATAGAACTATTGCATCTTTTAAACTGGTGTTATTTATACTGTAAATATCTTCGGCAGTAAGTTTACAGCCCATCCTGTTCATTTCTTCGATATTTTGCCCCATTAGAATAGGCAACCACATCCCCTCATCCGCTTTTAGGTTAAAAGAACTAACCATGTAGAGGGCAAGAATAAATCCAATTTTCTTCATCGTATTATTTAGTTTTATTTATTTCGAGTTGAATGCTAAAAATAGTTAATCTATCAATTCGGACTATTTTTCGTTAACAAAATCTTGTAATTCGGTATAGAGTTGCTGAACAGGGAGTCCCATTACGTTAAAGTACGAACCATCAATCCGCTCAACTCCAATGAATCCTATCCATTCCTGAATACCATATGCCCCAGCCTTATCAAAAGGTTTATAGTTTTTTATATAGTACCAAATCTCCTGATCAGATAGTTTTCTAAAGTATACATCAGTTGTTGAATAAAAGCATTTGGATTTTACTAAAGTGGATAAGCAAACCCCAGTAACCACTACGTGTTTATTTCCAGAAAGTAATGATAGTATTCGATATGCATCATCTTCATCTATTGGTTTCCCAATTACATGTCCATTGCACCAAACAATAGTATCCGATGTAATAAGTATTTCGTTAGTTTTTAGTTTACCGATTAAAGGAAGTGCTTTATACTTGGCAAGATAAATGGGTATTTCTGTCATCGATAAATTATCAGGGAATAGCTCTTCATCATCGCCGTTAGTCCTAACCTCAAACTCAACACCAAGTTCGTGAAGTAGTTGCTGTCTGCGCGGCGATTTCGATGCAAGTACCAGTTTCTTATCTTTTAATATATCGCTTAGCATCTTATACAATTAAAAAACGAAAGAGGATGGTATAGAGAAGTCCAAAAAGCATTATTAGTTTATTCAACTGACTCGATTTATGGTAATCTTCCTTCTTTTCTGCAGTTAAAAGCATTACTAACAAAATAAAAATGGGGATTACAATAAGTATTAAAAAGTAGCTAAAAGTATAATAGTCGAATTGTCCAGATGGTAGGTAGTTCAAATATTTTGCGAAAAGAAAAACCAATGATATAAGGGTAAACATTAAGATTGAAGCAGCTACTATTCGAGCATTTTTTTTACCAAGATAAACAGGCAACGTGTTTCTGCCAAAAACCTGATCTCCTTCAAAATCCTCAATATCTTTTATTATTTCGCGCACAAGCGTAAGTAGAAAAGCAAAAATAGCGTAACCTCCAACCCAGTAGGTAATAATGCCAAGATGAATATCAAATTTAATTACCATTTGCCAGTATACTGAGTAAAGTCTGGGAAACTCGAAAAGGATAGTAATTAGAGGAACAATTCCCGTTAGCAATGCTACCATAAGGTTCCCAATAAGGAATTGCCTTTTATAAGTAGTTGAATAGAACCACAATAAACCAGTTACAATTACAAAAAGTAAAGAAAGAACGGGTTTGCCAACTTTAATTGAAACAATTAAACCGAAAATTATACCAGCTAAATTTAACCCTGTATGAAGAGTAATAGCCATTCTACGGCTAAGCGAACGACCTATTATTACAGTTTGAGGGCGATTTACTAAGTCCGTGCGAGTGTCGAAATAATCGTTAATTACATAACCTCCTGCAGTAATAAATACCGTTGCAAGAGTTAATAGCAGGAAGCTAAAGCTATCGAGTTGTAAATCGAGATTTTTAGAATAAAGTAATGGTTGTACAATACAATACCTTACTAGATACAATGTAGCAGCAACAATTAAAAGATTTTTATACCTAACTACTTTGAGAATTTTATACATAAAGTAAAAAATTACTGTTTATTAATAGATGAGGGGCTCCACTTATCGTTTAATCTTAAAACCTGTTCAATTACATCCCTAATACATCCTTTCCCTCCGCAATGATTTGAAACATAGACTGATATTCCTCTAATTTCTGGTGCTGCATCGGATGGACAGGTAGGGATCCCAACTTTTTTCATTACTTCAAAATCAGGAAGATCGTCGCCCATATAAAGTATCTCAGAAAGCTCAACACCATATTTATATCGAAAATCTTCTAATGCTTCAATCTTATCCGACGAACCTAAATATATATCAGTAACTCCTAATCCTTTAAAACGTTCCCTAACCGACTCGGATTTTCCTCCCGAAATAATTGCTATTGGAAACCCTCTCTCAATTGCAACATGAACAGCATAACCATCGCGAGTGTTTGTAGTGCGAATTAGCTCCCCTGAAGGGTGGAGTATAACAGTTCCATCGGTAAAAACGCCATCAACATCAAAAGCAAAAGCTTTTACATTTCGTAGCAATTCCTTGAAGTTTTGCATTTTTAAAATATTTAATAATCAGATAATTAATCTTCTTTATGTATTGAAGATTGAATGCTTAAAGTTAATGCTTTATAAATATCAGCCAATTCGGGGGAGTAACCCTTTAGCTTTTCAATATGAAGTTTTATTGTATCATCATCAAATCTTATGGCTGGTCCAGTTTGTGCATTAATAGGATTTATATCAAAGGCCTTTTGAATGGTCTCAATGGCTAAGGGTTTCAGTAAATTGAAGTCAAATCCTTTTCCTTGAGATATTTGCTGAGATAGTGATAGCAAATGGTTTGTAAAATTATTTGTAAAAACACCGGTAAGGTGAAGCCATGAACGAGCATTTGAATCCATTTGTATAGTTAATTTGCTAATGGATAATGCTATTTGTAAAAGTTTATCGTAAGTATTGTTATTATTTGCTTCGATGCATATTGGTATATTCTCAAAAGGTACAATTCTATTCTTTGAGAATGTTTGGAATGGATAGAAAACTCCATACCCGTTAGTTCCAAATTTGGACAAGGTAGAAACATCAGTACTTCCACTTGTATGAACAACTATACCTTTATACAATGGCATTTGCTCAACAACTTTCTTAACCGCTTTATCGGGAATGCTTATAATATATAAATCAGCACTTTGTATAATTTCTTTTAGTGAAGTTGTAAATGTTGAATTAACTTTTGATGAAAGGGTTACTGCCGATTCTTGGCTTCGAGAGTATACTTGTAATATTTTATAATCAGCCTTAAATAGTGCAATGGCTAGGTTTGTTGCAAGATTCCCGGCTCCAATAAAAACAATATTTGGTTTAGATTGTAATGACATCTCTGCACGAATTTAAAAAACAATGCAGTAAAGTTATACCATTTAATTTAATCAATCGTAATCTTGAAATTGAAGTGTTATAGCAAGAGTCAATTTTAATTGAGTTAACCGCTTTGCACTTGTTAATCAACTAACAATCAACAGAATTAATAAAATCATGGTATTTTTCCATTTTATTTTATCTTTGTACGCTCGTTTTAAAATTGATTACAGAACATATTATTGATGTAATTAATTGTATTGCAGTAAGTAAACAAAGAAATAAATAGATAATTAAATCCGAACAGAATGAAAATTTTAGTTTGTATCAGTAATGTTCCTGACACTACAACGAAAGTTAAGTTCGTTGATGGTAACACCAAACTCGACACAAATGGTATCC
>Ga0209099_1001444_pt1 | contig 23694 bp, 21 predicted proteins | sample AD_JPNHW2_MetaG_FD_184430 | JGI IMG/M metagenome (GOLD analysis project Ga0209099, IMG submission 184430) | Active sludge microbial communities of municipal wastewater-treating anaerobic digesters from Japan - AD_JPNHW2_MetaG (SPAdes) (version 2) | ecosystem: Engineered > Bioreactor > Anaerobic... | reverse complement strand
CTCCGGCAAGAATTGGATCTTTTATCCGCTTTCGGTAATGGCTGTTTTCCTGATGCTTTTCACTTACAATCCGCGGACAGGCGATGAGCGCAATACGCAGGAACTGGTAAACACAATAAGGCAGTGGAAAACAGGGAAAACGGCTGTATATCTCTGTCCGGAATGGATTGATAAAGGCTTCGTTTACTATTATAACACTGAGTATTTCAAAGATTATAAAAACACCCGCACCAGATTGAATACCGACCACGTTTTCCCAATCAACAGCGCACATCAGGTGAATGATACCCTTCTGTCAAATTGCGAGAGCGCAATTTATCTCGATGGATGGTCGGTACAGGTTGATCCCGAAAACATGATCTATAGAAAATTGGCAGGAGCCTTCCGGAAAGTAGAATGCAACGAAAATTTCCATGGTTATAAGATTTATCATTTTTCGCGTTGATAGTCAGGTAATGCAAAACCATCAATAATCGGACAGAAGGAAATGAAATAATTTCGCACCGGTCTTTTTACCAGCCTCACACCCAGTATATACTATTATCGGCATGCCAAGCATATTTGGATCACATCCTTTCTTATCGCCTTAATTTTTAGCAAGGCAGCCTTTGGTTCCCGGTTTCTCAATCCCGCGGTAATGATACTGGCAACAACAAATACAGAAAATCAACGAATTTGTTTAGATTTGACCATCGAAAAGTTCATGACGATCGTCACCGGATACCGGATGTCAACCTTGGAAATTGAAATTTAAAGAGCTGAAATGAATCATTTTATCAAACATCGTTCAAGACATGCCAAAATTTAAAAAAGTAAGTCTATCGTTTCTGGTTGTACTTATTTACATCATTGTTATTCCGATTGTCGATTTCAACCATCAGCAATATAAAGGGAAAGAAGGAGTTGTGGTCTGGGATATTAAATCCTACTATGCCTATTTGCCGGCCGCTTTTATCCAAAAGGACCTTACGTTAAAATTTTACGAAAAGGATATCCAAACATGGGGTAAATGGATCTGGCCCATTGAGACGCCGACCGGCAAAAAGGCGATTCTTACCACCATGGGCATGTCGTGCATGTATTCGCCTTTTTTCCTTATCGCCCATGAATACGCAAAAATATCAGGTAAATACGCTGCCGACGGTTATTCGTTTCCCTATCATGTGGCGCTTACTTTCAGCGCCTGGGTTTATTTCATCCTGGGGCTGATATTTCTGCGAAAACTGCTGCTAAGGTATTTTTCTGACACAGCAACAGCATTTACGATACTGATCATAGGCTTTGGAACAAACCTTTTCTATTATGTCACTTACGAGGCGCCGATGTCGCATGCCTACAGTTTTGCATTGATTTCGATATTCATTTATCTGGTCGATCAATGGCGGGAGAATAGTTACAACTGGAAATATTCAATTTTGCTGGGACTGTTGGCAGGTTTAATCACACTGATAAGGCCTACCAATGCTGTTGCGCTGCTTCTGATCCCGCTTTTCGGGATCGCAGCCATGAAAGATTTCGGGAAACAGGTACCGGTTTTACTGCGCCAATGGCCAAAGATTATCGTGATGGCGCTGCTGTGCATCCTGGTGTGGGTGCCGCAATTCCTTTACTGGCACGAGGTTTCCGGGCAGTTTCTCTTCTTTTCCTACGGAGAAGACGGCAGCGCCTTTTATTTCAATCATCCCCGGTTGCTCAATATATTGTTCAGCTACCGGAAAGGGTGGTTTATTTATACTCCTGTGATGCTTTTTGCCGCAACCGGCATTGTTTTTCTGTTTAAACAAAAACGGCCTTTCTCCTTTGCCGTCCTGATATTCTTTCTGGTTAACCTTTTTATACTCTCATCCTGGTGGAGCTGGTGGTTTGGCGGAGGTTACAGCAACAGGGCCTTTATTGATAGTTACGGATTGATGGCTTTACCGCTTGCCGCTCTGATTGATGAGTTCCGGACTAAAAAGATAGCGAAGGCCCTTGTCATTACCTTTTTACTGATACTGACTTCCTTTAACCTGTTCCAGATACAGCAATACCGTCACCAGGCCATTCATTACTACTGGATGAACAAAGAAGCCTATTGGGAAGACTTTCTCAAATCGAGGCCAACCTGCAAATACTTTAATATACTCAACCAGCCTGATGTCCTGAAAGCGCGAACGGGCATCTATGAAGCGGTGCCAATTGAGGATGATAAAATATCGAAGGACGATTTATTCAGCTTCCTGGAGGCGGAATTAAAGGATAAGAAACCGGTAACCGACAGCCTTCAGGAAGTTTCGCAACGTAAGGGCCAGCCGTATGAACAGGTCACAACAAATTATATCAATTACATCATTTACAGCGGACAGGCAAAAGCGGAATATAAAGCGTTGCGCATCGCATACCTGAAATCACAGATGGAAGGCTGCAAATCATGGCGAAAGGAAATCGAAAGGAAGGCGCTGAAAAACAACCTTACTTTTGACCGTATGGCGTCCCTGGAAGCCGAAAGAATATTTAACGCTTACTCCCAAAAGTACATTAAAAAAAGCGTTCGGTAAGCATTTTGCCTGCTCGAAGCCATTGCTGTTTGTTACATTCCCGGGTATAGCGTCAGTTCCAGGTCAAAACGCCCGAAGGCGTCAGTGCAGTTTGCTTCCGAGCAGGTGGAGAAACTCGGCGCGGGTTTTATCAATCAGAAAGGCGCCGGTGAAATCGGAGGTGGTGGTCACCGAATTCTGTTTCTGAATTCCCCTCATGCTCATGCACATATGCTGGGCTTCAATCACAACGGCCACGCCCAACGGCTTCAGCGTGTTCTGGATGCATTCCTTGATTTGGGTGGTAAGGCGTTCCTGTACCTGCAGCCTTCGCGCAAAGGCATCGACCACGCGCGGAATCTTGCTCAGTCCCACAATATGTCCGTTTGGGATATAAGCCACATGCGCTTTCCCGAAAAACGGGATCATGTGATGCTCGCACATCGAATAAATTTCAATGTCTTTAACAATTACCATCTGTTTGTAATCTTCTTCAAACATCGCCGAACGAAGCATTTCCTCGGGGTTCAGATCGTAGCCATGAGTAAGGAACAGCATGGCCTTTGATACCCGTTCCGGGGTTTTTAGCAGTCCTTCGCGGCCGGGGTCCTCGCCGACAAGCCTTAAAATTTCTTTATAATGGCCGGCTAATTCCCCGATGGTTTTCTGATTGTACAAGTCGCGTTTCTCATAACCATCCTGAACAGGATAATCGTCCATGTTGTTTTCAACCTTCATCGGGTCATTGATTTCGCTGCTCATGGGGGTCAGTTAATAGTGCGTAGTAAGTGTTTTATGGTTTGTCATCAGCTTAAATTGCTGAAAACATGCCTTTTAGTTTCCGAAGTACTCAACAAAATTATTTTCGGTTTCGCATAGCTTAACACAATACAACTCGGCGCCCATGTTGCGGACCGGCGCTGCCAGTTCATTCCATATCCCGATAGCCAGGTTCTCAGCAGAGGCCAGTTTATCTTTCATGAAATCAACTTCCAGGTTAATATTATGATGGTCAAGCTTCTCGATAATCAATTGCCCGATTAAGCTGCTCAGGGCTTTAAGGTTAACCAGGAAACCGGTCTCTGGATCCGGTTCGCCTTTTAGCGTCACAAAGAGTTCATAATTATGCCCGTGCCACAACGGATTGCTGCATTTGCCGAAGACCTCCGCATTTCTTTCATCCGAAAAATCGGTCCGGAAAAGCCGGTGGGCTGCATTGAAACGCTCTCGACGGGTGATATAAATCATTGATTTATCGATTGAACTGCAAAATTAACTAAAAAACGGGTTTGTGTTGATCCCGGTCAATGATCAACAAAAGAATAAAGAAAAAGTTTTAACAGCCAGGAAAAAGCAAACGCCCAGAAGATTAGTTGTCTCCCCGTATTTTCAGGAGCCAGATGACTTCAAAAATCAGGTAAGCGAAAAATAAAACCAGGAGCGAAACGGAAAAGCGAAGCGCATCGTCGCGTCTCAGATAAAGGTAAATTGCTGTGACCACAAGCAGCATGAATATCTTTAGCATGCTCATCACCATGTAAAAATTTACAAACCGGCTTAATTTTTCACGGCTTGCTTTCAGGGAGATATAAAAAACGGCTAATGTGATCACAAAGAAAAATGCCAGCAACCAGGGAAGCATTGGCGAGCACAGCGCCGGAATGAAGATAAAAAGCGCTGCGCAGGCTGCGGCCACGACGAGTGTAAAAACAATCAAATTTCGGAAAAAGCGGCTGAGTGTCGTCTTCATTTCTTTCGGATAAAATCCTTTATGGCGATATAGATTGCGGCTAAAAAAGAAAATACTGTTAAAATCAACGTAAAAACCGGGAAACGCAGCTTAAGCCATTGGTCAATTTCTACACCGCCAAATACTCCTGCGCCAATGATTACACACATCTGAATGGCGAGGTTCGAATAGCGGGCATATCCATCAAATTGTTTACGCCCTTCTTCAAGCTGGTTCCGTTTGTGCTTCGTCCGTTGTTTTACCATTGACGGAATTCTGACTTTCCATTTTGCAGGTACCGGTGAAAACGGCACCGGGTTCAATGGCGAGTTTATTGGTGATGATATCGCCGCACAGGACAGCCGTGGCTTTAAGGGTCAGCAGTTCCGCCACTCTGACGCCTGCCTTTACTTCGCCCGAAATATCGGCATTCTGGCAGATGAGTTCGCCCTCGATCCGGCCGGTGGAGCCGATTACTACTTTGCCCGAGCAGTTTATCGTACCGTTCAGGCTGCCATCAATGCGAATATCGCCATTCGAACGGATATCGCCGTTAATTTCTGTGCCGCTGCCAAGCAGGTTTACCGAAGGCGTTTCGGGAAGAGTAGGTTTAGTAATTGCCATTGTAAATATTTCTTTGTAGCAAAAATAACTTTTAATCCGATAATACAATGAAATGTACCGGAAAATTTGGCGGAACCGGTGTTGAGGGGCCCGGCTTAAAAAGAAGAAATCAGCAGAGGTCTACCCTTTATAGTATTTATTGAAGAAATTAATGTAACCCTGGTATTTCTTTTCCCTGTAGAAAACGGGATAATTTTCCATGGATATCACAAAGCTCCGGTAATTGGCAGTCTTAAGCTGTGAAAGCACATAATCGCTTTGCATGATCGTATTGAAATAATTCATGGCCTTTTCCGAGTTACCGAAACTGCTGACCGTCAGCATCTGCCATCCGCTTTCAAGCACAATAGCATTCACCGTAATGTTATCATTCGGGAAACTCTTCAGGTTGAAATCCGCTATACGGACCTTCAGTGCATTAATATTAACCGTATTCTGGTCAACCATCATGATAAAGAAATGCGTCTGCTTAGGATTGAACCTATAGATATCCGGAACAATAGTATCGGAAGTAAAGATAGATCCGGTTGTTGCCGGAGCGGAAGCCGGAGCCTGGGCTGGAGCACTTCCCTGCTGGTTTCCGGTTGTCGCGGCCTGTGCGGTGGCTGCCGGCGAGGCTGCCGGCGGCTGCTTTTTGCTGTATTTCTGTAAAACTTCCTGAACGAGCGGGATGATGGGACTTGAAGGATAGTCAACGGCAATTTTATTCAGCGAGACAAGCATTGTATCTATCGAAACGGTTTTCCCCTGCGATATCGCCCGCAGGTATTCGAAGCGGGGAAGCAAGTCTTTGTCTTTGTAACTGCTGATGGCTTCATTGCAATAAAGCATCACCATGCGGTACTGCCCTCGTTCAAAAGCCTGGTAGGTTTCTTCGTACAGCGACAGCGCCCGGTTTTTCCTGGCCAGGATCTGCGCCAAATAATCGGGATCCTGCAAGGTACGCGCGTATTCGCTCCCGGGGAAAAGGTTCAGTATGGTATTTTTGTACTTTTCCGCATTAGCCGAATCAGGAATACCTGAATAGATGAGATATAACTGATAATAAATACGCTGGGCATTCTTGCTGTCGGGGAAACGTTTGACCAGGTTTTCAAAAGTCTGTATGCTGTTCAGGGTATCCTGCAGGCCGTCCTTGTAAATATATCCCAGGTTCGTCAGGGCATCTTCGATGTGCTTGTTCGACAAAGCCAGCGCTTCAGGAGTCCTGGGGAGTTGCTGGAGGTAAGTTTTCGGGTCTTTCGGGTCGGTACTTTTCTTCACAAATTTTACCGAATCCACAATATTACTGGCTGAATCAGAAGGCTCATTTTCTGCCACTTCCGTTTCATCCGCCGATACGACGGGCCTTTTATTGCTCAAACGCCAGTTATCTTCCAGCTTGCGTCGCCCCCATTTGCGAATAAATTCGCTGTAACCAAAGCTGATAGCCGACGGATTATAGAAATACCATCCGCCGCCGCCTATATTCTGGATATTCTCGTTACGCATATTCAGGGCATTGGTGGGCGCCGCCATCTGGGATTGCTGAAGTTCTTCCTCTTCTTTACGGCGTTGTTCTTCCTTTTTATAGTCTTCAACAATCTTTTGAATAATGGCATTGAGTTGTTCATCCGGCATCCCGGCCAGGCGCTGCAGACTGTCTTCATATTTTACCACCTGCAGATTCTGCACCAGCTCGGTTAATGTGACGGTACGGGAGTTGATAGCGTTATAATCGGGATAATCCAGGGGGATAACCTGCAGCGTGGTATCGTAATAAGACTGAGCCATTTCATAATTCTGCCTGTCGAAGTACATACCGGCAAGCTTCAGCGCAGAGGTCGTTTTTTGAAAATCATTATCCGTGCTGGTTGCAACCGACTTCTTCAGGTAACTCATGGTCAGCGTATCATTCTGATCAATTTGCGAGAGTTCTGCGAGGGCATAATATATCTGGTCGCGGAAATCCTTGTTCTTGCCATCCCTGAGCATTTTCCGCAACTCTTTTTCAAGACCTGCCTTATCGCCTGAATAAACATCGAACGACCTGGCCAGGCTGATTCGCGCGTTGAACGCCATTTCGAAAGAGGCAGGCCCTTTGGCTGCTTTGGTGAAATACTCCGTCGACATGGCGAAGTTCTTTTCCTGCTGGTACAACTGCCCGAGGATATAATACAGCCGGACCCTGGTTTTACCGCCCGTGTTTAATTCAATGCCTTGCAGCAGGGCATTGCGGGCCGCATTAACATTCTTGGTCCTCAGATAATAATCGGCATATACAAGCGGTAACGTCTTGCGTATACGGAATGGCACCGTTTCCCTGGTGAGCAGTCCATCAAGTTCATCAAGGCGGACAAGCGCTTCTTCGTATCTCTTCTGCTGGATATTGGCCTGGGCTATCCAGAGCAAAGCTTCATAATAAACGGGCTTGCCCTGGTATTCCGACATTATATGCTCAAAAGTACGGATTGCCGTACTGTAATCCTGCTTGTAAAACTGCGCTTTGCCGATCAGCATGAAGCAGTCATCAATCCATCTGTTATATTCCTTATTACCAAAAACCATGGAGTGCCTGCGTATGCCTATCGTAGCCTTTTCTATGGCCCTGTCCATACGACCGGTCACCTTTTTCGCCTCTTCAGGCGTGCCGTAATTGAATACCGGCAATACTTTATTATAATTGTCGCGCACAGCGGACTGAAGCTCCGTCACTCCCGTTTTAAAGCTTTCATTTCCATTCCAGTACACGTTATAGTGTGTATTTACGTTGTGGAACGCCCGGCGGGTAAAGGTATTCTTCTTGGTGCTGCATGAAAACGTCAGCGCCAGGCCAAGAAATAAAGCCGGGATCAGAATATATCGGGAAAGAGTACGAAATTTCAAAATAACATTTTTAAATGAATGATGCCTTGTGCCTTATGGGTATTCTAATAACTCTCAGAATGCAAAAATATTTTATTTTTCAGTAAGAACCAATAAGGCTAGCCGCAGAAGGTTTACCGCCGGCAGCAGGGTTCCGGGTTCCTTTCCGTTTTTCGCGACACATTCCCGTCGCTGGTTCAAACGGCATAATATACCGGCCCCGTCTATACAGCCGGGAGCCAGATTTCTCTTCATCTCCGGTTTATCTTTCAGCCTTACGCCTTCCTTTATCCGACCTGCGCCTCAGCCGTATTCTCCGCATACGGTGCATTTTCCCCGCCGTAACGGCCGTTTTGCAGATCAGACCGTTCATCCGGTTCCATTCTTCGAAAAGCATAATAAATCTTAAAATACAGGCTTAATAGTGATTGGGAACGTGTTATGCTTGTTTTTTCCGATATTTGCACCATTAATCCGCATGATTCCGGAATTATGAGTGGAATAAAAGAAGAAGGCGAAAAAATCTGGCAGGTACTGCAGGAACGCCTTCGCGTTAAATACCGGCTGGTTATACTGAATGAAGAGACTTTTGAAGAAAAGCTATCATTCAAATTAACCCGAATGAATGTATTTGTTGTGTTAGGTCTGCTTTCCATCGTGCTGGTTTTCATCACCTCTTACATTATTGCTTTTACCCCTCTCAGGGAATATATCCCCGGATATACCGATGTAGCCATGCAGCGGCGTATTTATGAGCTCCAGATGCGCAGCGACAGCATCGAACGCGCTATGGAGAGCAACCAGCTCTATCTTCAGAACCTGAGGCTGGTGTTGGGAGATTCATTATCCGTACAGAAAAAAGCGAAATCCGATACTGCCATCAAAAAGAGCTATACCGATATTTTCGACAAACGGTCGCCCGAAGACTCGTTACTCAGGCTTGATTACGAAAACCAGAGCAAATACAACCTGTTTTATTCTGATGCCCCTTCTGAAAAGAGTTCCGCTACCAGCCGGAGTTATACTTTCTTTACGCCGGTTAAAGGTGTAATCAGCAGTAAATTCAATCCTTTGCTTAAACATTTCGGCATTGATATTGTTGCCAACACCGATGAACCCATCAAAGCCGTTCAGGATGGAACAGTTATTTTTTCGGGATGGACGGTCGAAACCGGTAATGTTCTTGCAATCTCGCACCCTGGCAACATTATTTCGGTTTACAAACACAATTCGGTGTTATTGAAGAAAGAAGGAAGCGTAGTACGTGCCGGCGAAACCGTTGCCATTATCGGCGAATCGGGAGAGTTAAGCACCGGCCCGCATCTGCACCTTGAATTATGGATAAACGGCAGTCCGGTAAACCCGGCCGATTATATTCTCTTCTGATTACAAACACATCATTCCCGTGCCGAGCAATAATTCCACTTCCATGAAACGTCAGATTGCCGTACTTGGCTCTACCGGGTCCATTGGTACGCAGGCATTGGATGTAATACGGAGCCATCCCCGCGAACTTGATGTGGAAGTGCTCACCGCTCATTCCAACGCCGCATTGCTGATCCGCCAGGCCATTGAATTTAAACCCAATGCCGTGGTTATAGGTATGGAATCCTTATATCAGCGTGTGTTTGAGGCGCTGGACCCGTACGATATAAAGGTATATGCCGGGCATGAGGCCATCTGCCAGGTTGTGGAAATGGAAACCATTGACATGGTGCTTGTAGCACTTGTCGGGTTCCAGGGGCTGAAGCCTACTTTAAATGCCCTCAAAGCCGGCAAGGCCATTGCGCTGGCCAATAAGGAAACCCTCGTTGTGGCAGGTGAAATGGTTACCGGTTTGGCCCAAAGCAAAGGAATCAACATTTATCCTGTCGACTCGGAACATTCGGCAATTTTCCAATGCCTGGCAGGAGAATTTCATAACCCTGTCGAAAAAATCATCCTTACGGCTTCCGGGGGGCCTTTCAGGGGCAAAGACCGGTCCTACCTCGCTACCGTAACCAAAGACGAAGCACTGAAACACCCCAACTGGAGCATGGGAAATAAAGTGACCATTGACTCCGCTTCTCTTATGAATAAAGGATTGGAGGTAATCGAAGCAAAATGGCTCTTCGGATTGCCACCTTCCCGGATTGAAGTAGTGGTTCATCCGCAAAGTATTGTCCATTCGCTGGTTCAGTTTACCGACGGCTCCATAAAAGCCCAGCTCGGCCTGCCCGATATGCGCCTTCCCATTCAATACGCCCTCGGATATCCCCGGCGTTTAACCAGCGATTTTCCGAGGTTCAGTTTTACGAAATACCCTCAGCTCACTTTCGAAAATCCTGATCCGGATACCTTCCGTTGCCTGCCTGTCGCTTATGAAGCCCTGGCAAAAGGCGGGAACATGGCCTGCATCATGAACGCTGCCGACGAGGTAGCCGTAAATGCCTTCCTTCGCGATGAGATAGGATTTTTACAGATTCCAGATCTGATAGAGAGTTGTATGGAAAAAATCAGCTTTGTCGCAGCGCCATCCTTCGGTGATTTTGTTGCAACGGATACCGAGACACGGCTTGTGGCCCAGGAATTGATAAAATCACTTGCCAGATGACATTCGAAAACTTTTTTCGTCCAGTTTACACCCCGAAGAACCCAACATAACCTATGGAAATTCTCATCAAAACAGTCCAACTTCTATTTAGCCTTACGATCCTCGTATTCATTCATGAATTGGGCCATTTTTTGTCCGCCAAGGCTTGTAAAGCGCGGGTAGAAAAATTTTACCTCTTTTTCGATCCCTGGTTTTCGATTTTCAAGTTTAAAAAAGGGGATACGGAATACGGAATTGGCTGGCTGCCCTTAGGCGGTTATACAAAGATTTCAGGAATGATAGATGAATCGATGGATACCGAGCAGATGAAGCAACCGGCCCAACCGTGGGAATTTCGCGCCAAGCCGGCATGGCAGAGACTCATTATCATGGTGGCCGGCGTTATCATGAATATAGTCCTGGCTATCGGCATCTATATTGCCACGCTGGCAATATGGGGCGAACAATATCTTCCGACTTCTGAAGTGAAATACGGTATCGCCGTCGATTCACTCGGATATGAACTGGGGCTTCGTAATGGCGATAAAATCATCTCCATCGACAATGCTGTCGTGGAAGATTTTTCGAAGATACCCAGCCATATCCTGCTCGAGAAAGCGCGGACCATCCAGGTTGAACGTGACGGCAAACCTGCTGAAGTCGTGATTCCTGAAGGATTTCTTTCAAAGATGATCAAAAGCCAGTCCGCCGATTTTATCAGCGTCAGGATTCCTTTCGAAGTGGATGATTTTGCCAAATCGTCGCCTGCCAAAGCTGCAGGCCTCAAAAAAGGCGATAAAATTATCGGCATTGATACACTGAGCACGCCATATTTCGACATGTTCCGGGCCGAAATACAAAAACATAAAAACCAGGAAGTAACTGTAGTTGCCTTACGGGAGAACGATACGGTCAGAATCCGTGTAAAAGTCCCGGAAAAGGGACTGATCGGCGTGGCCCCCAAACCACCGGTCACTTATTTCAACCTCAGCGAAAGGCATTATAATGCATTTCAGGCTATTCCGGCAGGCTTTGTCAAAACCTGGAAAGGCATCGATAATTACTGGAAACAGTTGAAACTGATCTTCTCAAAAGACGTTAAGGCATATGAATCGGTGGGAGGCTTTATCACGATCGGTAAAATTTTCCCTGCAACCTGGGACTGGGAATCGTTCTGGGCTTTGACGGCCTTCCTGTCGATCATGCTGGCAATCCTGAATATACTGCCAATTCCGGCGTTGGATGGCGGACATGTACTGTTTGTCCTCGTTGAGATCATCACCGGGCGCAAACCCAGTGACAAATTCCTGGAATATGCTCAGATTGTGGGCATGGTCCTGCTCTTCGGACTTCTGATTTTAGCCAACGGCAACGACATCATCCGATTGTTCAGGTAAACGTATCCGCGTTTACGACTGATCTTCCACTTTTTCGGAGAGCGATTTAAAACCTTTCCCGAGAATTTCATAGGCGTCGAGAACGGCAACAAAAGCATCCGGATCAATCCGGTGTATATATTCCTGTAGCATCGACAATTCCCTCGGATTGACCACGGTAAAAATTATCTGTTTCTGTGCCTGGTTATACATTCCTTCACCATGCAGAAAGGTACCGCCGCGATGCAGGTCGGTGATAATACTGTCGCGAATCTGGTTGTATTTTTCCGATACAATGAATAAGGTTTTGTCGTAAGAAAATCCATGCATGACAGTATCGACTACCCTGCCAATGACAAAAATTGTGATCCAGCTAAAAAGGGGAATTCGCCAATCGCCAAATGCAAGGAAGCTCAACAAGACGATTGACGAATCAACGATCATCATCAGTTGCCCGAGCGGCCGGTGAGTGTATTTAGCAAGAATCATGGCAACAACGTCGCTGCCGCCGCTGGTGGCTTTTGCCTTGAACGTAAGCGCCACGCCGATGCCTACCAGCAATCCGCCGAAAATTCCCGATACCAGTGTTTCGCCTTCCACAAGCGGTGCATTTCCGTGAAAATACGACAACAGATCAACAAATACGGAAGTCAGGACGAAGGCGACGACTGTTTTTACGCCGAAACGCGGCCCGAGTATCCGGGTGCCGATGATGGTCAGCGGAATATTAAAAGCCAGCGCTGTAAGGCCGATTGGAAGTCCCAGCAAATGGTGAAGCATGATGGCTATCCCGTAAACTCCGCCCGGAACTATCTTTTCGGGACTGATAAACAGGACATATCCACACGCCATGATGAAGGTACCGATCACAATATAGGAATATGAGCGGAACCAGTTTGCAGAAAATATTTTTTCAGGTTGCAGAAAACTCGGACTTTTTATCATTTTTCTAAGTTTTATGGTATTGACATTCCCCGGACAGTTCACCGGTAACATGATTGCCCGGTGAAGGATTTGAACTTATTGTTCACGCATATCAAATAACGCAGGCGGCAGGCCGGAAGCCGGAAACGGAGCATCTGTAATCAGCCGGTATCTTAAAACCAGCAGCTTCTAACCTCCCACATTACAAACAATCGCACGTTTGTCTTTTTTCACCACCAACGATGATGCCGGCCTATGCTTTAATCTGAAATCTTATCCCTCAGCGACTTAAATCCCTCGCCCAGAATCTCATTGGCTTCGAGTACGGTAACAAAGGCTTTCGGGTCAACCTTGTGGATATATTCCTCAAGGATAGCCATTTCGCGGCGGTTTACAACCGTGAAGATAATGGTTTTACTGGCTCCGTTATACATGCCCGATCCGGGAATATAGGTGCCGCCGCGCTGTAAGTCATTGATAATGCTGTCACGGATTTCTTCAAATTTGTCGGAAATGATAAACAGCGTTTTATCGACACTCATTCCCTGAATTACCACGTCAATGGTCTTTCCGGTAACATAAATAACGATCCACGAATATAAAGGAATTTTCCAGTCGGCAAATACTACCAGTCCAAGCAGAACGATCGTTGAGTCTACATAAATCATTAATTGTCCCAGGGGAATGTTGGTGTATTTGGCAATGATCATGGCGATGATATCCGAACCGCCCGATGTGGCTTTCGATTTGAAAATGAGTCCGAGCCCGGCGCCGATGAGAACTCCGCCAAAAATGGAAGAAAGGAGTGCGTCGCCTTCAACCAATGGCCTTTCACCCCAAAACATGGTGATGCCATCCATAAAAACCGATGAGAGTACAAATCCCACAACTGTTTTCACACCGAATTTCGGGCCCAGCACCTTTATACCAATAATGGTTAGCGGAATATTAAGGATCAGCCCCATCAGCCCGATAGGAAATCCTTCCGGCGCCCAGGAAAATATCCCTTTCGTAATATAGTGGATAACAATGGAAATGCCGTAGACGCCTCCGGGAACAATCCGGTAAGGCGAGATGAAAAATACGAAACCTGCTGCAAGGATAAAAGAACCTAGCGTTATCAGCCCATAATCAATGAACCAACGTTTTGAAAAAAGTTTTGCGTTTCCTGAAAACATCATGATTTAAGTTTATATGATTGTATTACAGCGCGTTAGCGCCTGCGCTTTAGCGAGGTGCAAAGTTCGGAAAATTGTCTGTCATTAAAAAGATAAGAAAAAAAAGGGAGAGCTTTTAACTCTCCCTTCTCATTATTAACACAAGCCTAACCAAAGCTTCCACTAACCATTTACCGCGTTAAAGAGCAGATCGGCATCAAATTTAATCCAATCGTTGGCGGTGGGGTCCCATACCCATTGAATGGTATAGTACCAGGAACCGGCTGCTACTTTATGATCTTCCGCTATAACGGAATTATATTTTATACCGCTGTCAAAGTAGGTTTTCCATTGCTTTGTAGCTGCGTCCCATTGTAATATTTTCTGACTGAACCACTTTGGGCATTTTTTATCTTCCGAAACCCCTCCGTAGATAAGGCAGCTAACAGCATTCTTCTGAACTTCGTTGAAAGCAAATGCCCTGCTGTTATCGCTGGTGTATACTTCAGCGCTGTTTTTTAAAACAATATCCGAAGAAACTTTTGAGGGATCAAACTGATTGAGTTTTGCCATATCCTGCTCAGTAATCTGCGGAACTTTTCCCGGCTTCTCAGCGGGCTGTTCAACCTGCGCCGGTTGCGAAACGGCAGATTCCTGGCTGTTTGACTTTGAACATGATGCTAAAATAAGAAGCCCTGCACAAAATAAAATGATGTTTCTGAGGCGGTCGATTTTCATAAGTTTACGAGTATTGATTTCTGGTTTGTTTGCCTGATGAGTTTTTTTGGCAAATATCAAATATTTCATTTTATATTTATAGTCCAGTTGATAAAAAGTAATTACTTAAAAAGAAAAAAAAGTGAAAAAAGTTAATTTTGTATGAGAACTATACTACTCAAGCGATTCTGGCGTTAAAGGTCAGTTTGCTTACCACATGAATCCGGGTTCCGCCAGATTACTTTACTGAATGTCAGTAATAAATAGAATATAATTGGGTAAAACCTTCAAGATTCTTGAAAATCAATGAACCAGAGAATAAAAAATTACTACTTTAGCGTCGTTTTTTAAGTATTGTGCCGCTCCAAGAAAAAATACCTGTAATTCTGCGCTTCACAGTTGTTGTGCTGTTGATGATCAACTGTCCCTTTGCTGAAATTTATGCTCAGCAGGAGCCTCAGTTTACGCATAACATGTTCAACTATTCTGATGTGAATCCCGGCCATTACGGATTATCGGAAGGAATATGCGTTACGGGAATTTTACGCGAACAATGGCTTGGGTTTAAAGACGAGGACGGCAACAAAGTCAATCCGCAAACTTTATTAATTGGCGCCGATTCCCCGATTAAATTTCTTCACGGGGGAATAGGCCTGAATATTGTCCAGGACAAGTATGGTTTCTATACCGATATGGCTGTAAAGTTGGGATATGCCTATCATCTTACTGTCGGCAACGGAGTGCTGGGAATTGGCGTGAACGCCCAGTTACTCAACAAAGCCCTTGACATGAATAAACTACACGGGGTTGATGAAGGCGACCCCCAGCTAAGCGGGAAATCATCACAAGGAGTTGTAATCACGGATATGTCGGCAGGCATTTTCTACAATAATCCCAAATACTACCTTTCACTTTCGTCGACTCAACTGCTTCAATCGGAAAAAGATCTTGGCGGAGCGGAAGGCGTGGGAACGTTTACCCTAAGAAGGCATTATTATGCCGGAGGCGGCATTAACCTTGCATCTCCAGCCTTTCCGGCTTTCATATTAACGCCATCAGTTTTTGTAAAATCCGATGGATCTACCCTGCAGGCTGATTTTAACGGAATGGTCACATACAATAAAAAAGTATGGGGAGGCGTTTCTTACAGGCTATCTGATGCTATAGCCCTCATGGTAGGACTGAATGCCAAGGAACTTGAAATTGGATACGCCTATGACATACCTACCAGCCGGGTAGGCGCCACAGGCAGTCATGAAATAATGTTACGGTATATATTCAGGATTGAACGTGAAAAATCAAGATCAGGCTACCGTAATACCCGATACCTGTAATTTTTATGAATGAAGGTGTTTTTCATACATTTGCATTCGGAAAATACGGGAATAAAATAATAAAGCAACGTAAAAACCGTTATTTGCATACTGCAATGATTCTGTCTGATTATTACAAAGCGCTGGAAAAGTGATTAACCTTCATTCAGGCTTTTGATAATTTGCCATCTGTAGGAACAAACCTATGCAGTATGACCGTGATGGCAATAGAATCAAACAAAACCAACCTACAATGAAAAAACTGCTTTTATTTTTACTCGTGGCATTAGTTTTAGGAAGTTGCCGTAACACCGGCAATGGAGAACTTATTGGAGTGCAGGATAGGGAAAGGTTTTATCAACCCGATCCGTTCGGAATGACTTATGTCCCTATGGGCTCATATACGATGGGCCCCGGCGACCAGGACGTCCCGTATGCACATCTGAATACGCCGCGAACCATTACTGTAAAGGCTTTTTGGATGGACGAAACGGAAATCACCAATAATGAGTACCGGCAGTTCGTGTACTGGGTCCGTGATTCCATTGCCCGTCGTATCCTTGGTGATGTAAACGCAGAAGACTTCCTGATTTCGGAAAACAAGAAAACCGGCGAAACCTATGACCCGCCCTTCCTGAACTGGGAAACCGAGATCGAATGGCAGTCCGAGGAATACCGCGATCAACTGGAATCCATGTATCTTCCTGAACACGAGCGCTATTTCCGAAAAAAAGAAATTGACACCCGTAAGCTTTTTTACGAGTACTACTTCATTGATTTAAAAGCAGCATCACGTAAAGATTATTCAGGTCAAACCGATTCGAAAAACGCCGGTTTCGCCAACCGTCCCCAGGGCATGAAAGACCGTTCGGTTTATATCCGCAAGGAAACCGTCAACGTTTATCCCGATACCCTGGCATGGCTGCATGACTATGCCTATAGTTATAATGACCCTATGGTTGAGCAGTATTTCTGGCACCCGGTTTATGATAATTATCCTGTTGTCGGCGTAAACTGGAAACAGGCCTCTGCTTTCTGCATCTGGCGCACCCGTCTGATGGATTCTTACCTGGCACGTAAAAACAATGCTTCGCTCAGCGAATTCAGGCTTCCTACCGAGGCTGAATGGGAATGGGCAGCCCGTGGCGGCAACAGCTTCAGCGCCTATCCCTGGGGCGGCCCTTACACCCGAAACGATAAAGGCTGTTTCCTGGCCAACTTCAAGCCATTGCGCGGTAATTACATTGATGACGGCGGAGCTACTCCGGTAATCGTAGCCCATTATCCAGCCAATGATTTTGGATTGTATGACATGGCTGGCAACGTATCGGAATGGTGTTCCGACGCATGGGACGAATCATCCTCCAATTTCACCTGGGATATGAACCCTACCTATCAATACAACAGCAAAGAAGACGATCCTCCCGCCCTGAAACGTAAAGTTATCCGCGGAGGTTCATGGAAGGACATATCGTATTACATCCAGGTTTCAACGCGCGCCTATGAATATCAGGATTCTTCCAAATGCTACATCGGTTTCCGTTGTGTGCAGGATTTCATGGGCAGGCAGAAGGATGATAACCCCTCCAGGGCCTCACGCATCTATAATTAAAATAACCTGCAAAATTTCGTATGACCTTTTACGAAAAAACTCATCAATATACGAGCAAAAAATAACGTGAATAAAAACAAATAAAACAACAATACTATGGGTTTAACAAGTTTTGTTAGCAGTAAGGGATACAAAAATTTCATGTCGAAATTGTATGGCTGGGGCGCATCCCTCGTTATCCTTGGCGCACTCTTTAAAATTAATCACTATACGGGAGCCAACGAGATGTTGATTCTGGGTATGTGTACCGAAGCTATCATTTTCTTTTTCTCAGCTTTCGAACCACCCCACGTTGAACCCGACTGGAGCCTTGTATATCCGGAACTTGCAGGAATGTATCATGGTGGTGCAGGAACGCCAAGCGCTGCTCCGCATAAAGTACATACCGCCACCAAATCGACCACCCAGGAACTGGATGATATGTTGTCGAAGGCAAAGATAGGCCCCGAACTTATTGAAAGCCTGGGCAACGGCATGCGAAAAATGAGCGAAAACGTCGCTAAAATGTCGGATGTCACCAATGCCGCCGCCGCTAACAGCGAATTCGTTAAAACCGTTCAGGATGCAAGCAAGTCAGCTGGTGAACTGGCCGTTTCGTATAAAAAGACGGCTGATGCTCTGAACCAGGATGCCAATTCGGTCGGTGAATTTTCAAGCAGCGTTAAATCGGCTGCCACATCAGCCGGCACATTGGCCACTACTTACAACGATGTTTCAAATTCGATAAAGAAAGAGCTCAGCGCCACCGAACAGTTCTCCAATACCATGGCTGTTGCTTCGGAATCGGCCAACCGGCTCACCGAAAAATATAACAAAGCTGCCGAATTGCTTTCAAAATCGGCTGAATCGCTCAACTTCACGGCACTCGATTCGAAATCATACAACGACCAGTTGCAGAAGATTTCCCACAACCTCTCGGCCCTTAATGCCATGTATGAAATGCAACTCCAGAGCTCGAACGAACAACTCGAAGTCGGAAATAAACTGCGCGCTTCCTTCAATTCGTTCCTCGGAAGCATCAATGAAACCTCGGGCAACATGGATAAATACAAAGAAGAGGTCGAAATGCTTACCAAAAGGGTTACCGCCCTCAATCAGGTATACGGCAATATGCTGGCTGCCATGAATGTTAATCCGAATAAATAGCGTACTCATCGCAACCTCATATAATAAAATCGTTAAACTTTGAAAACCCTGAATTATGGCTGGATATAAAGAGACACCGAGGCAAAAGATGATCGCGATGATGTACCTGGTGTTGACTGCTATGCTGGCTCTCAATGTATCGGTGGAGATATTGAATGCATTTCTCGTTGTAAACGAAAGCATGGAAACCACTAACCGCGTATTCCGTGCGAAAACCGAGAACCTATATCGTCAGTTTGAGATCCAAAACATGCAGAACCCTGCAAAAGTCGGCCCTTATTTCGATAAGGCCATGAAAGTGAAAAAACTTTCGCAGGAAATGAGAGATTATGTCGAAAATACCAAGTTTGAAGCAATAGCTTTTTCCGACGGAATTTCGATGGATGCAGCGCGCACAACGCCCCTTCGCCAACTTGCCAGTAAGGATAAATACGACAAGACAACAAATTTCTTTATCGGCAACTCACAGGACGGGTCGAAAGGCCGCAGCCGTCAGTTGAAAGATAAAATAATCAAGTACAAGCAGGATATGCTGCAGATGATAGAACCTGCCAAGCGTAACCAGATAAAGCTGGGTCTTGATACCGATGGCCCTTACTATGATGCAAGCGGAGCAAAGCAGAATTGGGAAATGTACAACTTCTACCATACCATTCTGGCTGCCGATGTAACCATCATGAACAAAATTGTAGCTGAAGTATTGAACGCCGAACAGGATGTGGTTACACACCTTCTGTCGGAGATAACCGCCAGCGACTATAAATTTGATGCTGTCGGCGCTGCTGTTGTTCCAAAAAGTCAATATGTTTTCCTGGGTGAAAACTACGAAGCCGAAATTTTTGTCACCGCATACGATACCAAGCAAACCTTTACGGCCAACATTGGCGGGCGTGGGGTTTCGAGCACCGAAGGAGTGGCAAAAATTTCCATTCCCGCTACTACTCCGGGTCCTGTATCGCTGAAAGGATTTGTAAATGTGAAATCCCCTTCGGGCGAAATGCAAAACTATCCTGTAGCCGTTGACTACATTGTAGCCCCTCCTACGCTGACTGTTTCCCCTACCAAGATGAATGTATTCTATGCAGCCGTTGATAACCCGGTCTCCATTTCGGCCGGCGGTGTATCCGATGCCCAGTTACAGGCTTCCATCTCCAACGGCTCTATTACCAGATCAGGAAGAGGATGGAACGTACGCGTCAATGAAACCGGCAAAGCCGTCATCAGTGTCTCTGCCAGAATGGGCGACCGCGCAAAATCGCTTGGCGCTGCCGAATTCAGGGTGAAACGTGTACCCGATCCTACCGCTTATATTGCAAATACATCAGGCGGCCCGGCATCGCAGCAAATGGTACTTGCTTCGGCCCTTATTCCCCGAATGCCTGCCGATTTCGACTTCGACCTTACTTTTGAAGTTACCGGCTTCACTTGTTCCGGAGTGCGCCGCGGCGACTTCTGGTCTCGTCCGGCCCGTGGCAACAGGCTTACCGAAGAAATGAGAGACTTCATACGTGGTTGTAAAAAAGGTGATAAAATCTGGTTCGAGGATATATATGCCAAAGGACCCGACGGCACCCGTAAACTCAACTCCATCATAATTACCCTTCAATAAAATAAATCTTCAGACACCCTAGTAATGAAGAAATCTGTCTTAATAATGGCTCTCCTGGTGTTTTTTATAGCAACAGGCGCCTCAGCCCAGCAACTGCTCAATACACCTCCCCGCGACGGCGTTGTTGATGAAGGAGATAGGCTCGAAAAGAACCCTATCCCGTATCCTTGGGTGCGGTATGCCGATTTTGTATGGAAAAAACGTATCTGGCGTATGGTTGATGTCCGCGAAAAAATCAATCAGACCTTTTACTATCCCGAAACGCCGCATAATAACTGGAAGAATTTCATGACAGTTATTATGGATGCCCTTAAAGAAGGCAGCATTACCGCTTACGATGCCGCTTCGCCAACCGATGAATTCATCGTCCCTCTTACCTACAAGGAGTTGATGGCAAACCTCGAACGGACCGATACCGTTCCCATGCAACGCCCTTATCCCCCTTATGACTGGTATGATACGGTAATGTCGAAAAAGTTCAACCCCCTCGATGTCAAACGGTTCAGGATCAAAGAAGACTGGTATTTCGATAAACAACGGTCCATGTTTGAAGTAAGGATACTGGGCATTTGCCCCGTACGCGACAACTACGATGAAAACGGAAACTTCCGCGCTTATGAACCGCTCTTCTGGATCTACTTCCCCGAAGCCCGTGCCGTTTTTGCAAAAGCTGAAGTATTTAACAGGTTCAACAATGCTGCACGGCTGACTTATGATGACCTGTTCTGGAAACGTATGTTTAACAGCTACATCTACAAAGAAGAAAACGTTTACGACCGTAAAATCGCTGAATACGCTACCGGTATTGACGCACAGCTCGAAGCTGAACGCATCAAGGAAGACCTGTTTAATTTTGAACAGCAATTGTGGGAATACTAATCACTTGCTGAGATAAACCCAATTACCGACAGCTCTCCGTTTGGGGAGCTGTTTTGTTTTGTTAACTTTGTTACCCATGCGGAAAAAGTTCCTTAAGATAAATGACGGTTGATATTCTTGATACTCCTATTGAATTCCTGAAAGGCGTCGGCCCCAAAAGGGCTGAAATTATGCGTTCGGAATTCGGGATCAGTACTTTCTATGACCTGCTTACCTACTACCCTTTCCGTTATGTTGACAGAAGCCGGTTTTTTTCGATCGGCGAAATTAACAGCGACGCCGCCTGGGTCCAGCTTAAAGGGAGAGTGACCGGCACGCAACTAGCCGGAAAAGGCGTATCAATGCGATATATCGTTACTGTTGCCGATGAAACGGGATCTATTGATCTTGTTTATTTTCAGGGTATTAAATGGGTTAAAGACAAATTTCAGTCCGGCTCGGAATATGTCATTTTCGGGAAGCCGTCGCTCTATAACGGCCGCTACAATATACCGCATCCGGAAGTGGAAACGGCTGCCGAATTTTATGCCCAGCCTGCCGACCCTCTTCATCCGCTCTATAGCACAACCGAAAAGTCAAAGTTGCACGGAATTACCAGCCGCGCGATGGCTAAACTGGCCAAGACGCTTGTTTTGCAGGTACACGGAATGATCCCTGAGACCCTGACCCGTGAAATCATGGATGAACTGAAACTGATTCCCCGTGACGAAGCATTAGCCAACATTCATTTCCCGTCCGACCATACGATGCTGGCAAAGGCAGAAGCACGGATAAAATTCGAGGAATTGTTCTTTATTCAGTTGCGGCTGTTACGATACAAATTGTTCCGTTCGCGTACCGTGAAAGGACACAGATTCGCAATAATCGGAAAAAATTTCAATACTTTTTATTCGCAATATTTGCCGTTTGCTCTCACGGGCGCCCAGAAGAAGGTATTAAAGGAGATAAGGGCCGATATGGGCAGCGGTAAACAAATGAACCGTTTACTGCAGGGCGATGTCGGGTCGGGGAAGACTGTGGTTGCTCTCATGAGTATGCTGATAGCGCTGGACAACGGTTATCAGGCATGCCTCATGGCGCCGACCGAAATTCTCGCCAACCAGCATTTTAAAACCATCAGCAAATTGCTGGATGGCACAGGCATTACCTGTGACCTGCTTACCGGCAGTACCCGTCAGAAGCAGCGGAAGGAAATGTTTTCGCTCCTCCGGAACGGAGAATTGCACATCCTGATTGGCACGCATGCGCTTATTGAAGATACGGTCCAGTTTAGCAACCTGGGCCTCGTGGTGATCGACGAACAACACCGTTTCGGGGTAGCCCAGCGCGCCAAACTCTGGAGTAAAAGCGCGGATCCTCCGCATATTCTGGTCATGACCGCTACTCCAATCCCCCGCACCCTAGCCATGACCCTGTACGGCGACCTGGATTTTTCGGTAATCGATGAGTTGCCCCCCGGACGAAAACCGATCAAGACCTATCATTTCTTTGAAACAGGCCGTGAAAAGGTGTACAACTTCATGCTGCAACAGATAAAATCAGGGAAGCAGATATATGTAGTGTTTCCTTTGATTCAGGAATCGGAAACCCTGGATATGAAAAACCTGGAAGACGGATACCAGCATATTGTGGAAGCCTTTCCGCCTCCGGCGTTCAGGGTGAGCATAGTGCACGGCCGGATGAAACCGGATGAAAAGGATGCTGAAATGCAACGGTTTTCGAAAGGCGATACCAACATACTCGTGGCGACAACGGTAATAGAAGTTGGCGTTGATATTCCCAATGCCTCGGTGATGGTGATCGAAAGCGCCGAACGCTTCGGGTTATCGCAGTTGCACCAGTTGCGTGGCAGGGTGGGCCGCGGTGCTGATCAATCGCATTGCATCCTGCTAACCGGATATAACCTTGGACCGGAAGCCCGGACCCGCATGGAAACCATGGTCCGGACCAGCAACGGCTTCGAGATTGCCAATGTGGACCTGAAACTTCGCGGCCCCGGCGACCTGGAAGGAACCCGCCAGAGCGGTGTCCTCGACCTGAAACTGGCCGATATCATCCGCGATGAAGCCATACTCCGATATGCGCGCCGGGTTGCTTCAAACCTTCTGAACGAAGACCCTTCGCTGGAACAAATTAAAAACCGTCCCCTGGCAGAGCAACTGAAATACTTAAGCCGCAAAAACGCCGACTGGTCCATGATCAGTTGAGACTGTACGTTCTGCGTCTCGCGCTCTGCCCTCTCCCCTGCCATCCTCTCGCAGTCTTACTCAAGGCTCTTAGCTTTTGGCTTTTGGCTCCCTGCTCCTCGCCCCTTGCTCCATGACATTTACCTCCGTTCTCCGTGCTCCCTTTGGCTTTTAGCTTTTAGCCTGCCGCCTTGCCCACGACCTCGACCAGGCAGGCAGGCCGTTAGCCGTTTGAGTTTTGAGTTTTGAGTTCTACGTTTTGCGTTCGGCGTCCTCCTTTCTGTGTTCTGTGTTTTGCGTTTTGCGTTTTGCGATAGAATTCGCGAAATTCGTGGCTCGTGATTCGTTGTTCGTAGAGGGAGTGTTCTGCGTCCTCCGTTTTCCGTCCTCTTTTCCCCTGGTATTTTTCTCTCCGTCCCCAATTTTCATATCTCCTTAAACTCACCTACTTTTGCAGGAGAATACAATACTTCCGAGAAATGAAAATATC
>Ga0209099_1001441_pt1 | contig 23715 bp, 22 predicted proteins | sample AD_JPNHW2_MetaG_FD_184430 | JGI IMG/M metagenome (GOLD analysis project Ga0209099, IMG submission 184430) | Active sludge microbial communities of municipal wastewater-treating anaerobic digesters from Japan - AD_JPNHW2_MetaG (SPAdes) (version 2) | ecosystem: Engineered > Bioreactor > Anaerobic... | reverse complement strand
AATGAACACGAATAAATGTTGTGAGAATAACGGATTTCGTGAGAATTCGTGTCACAGGCGCAGCCTGTTTCGTGAAATTCGTGGTTTTTGTTTCTCCACGAATTAGCACGAATGAAGCACGAATGAAGCACGAATGAACACGAATGAACACTAATTTATATAGCGGAATGCCGGGGTTGGTGACAATTCGTGTGCCCGGCGAAGCCGGTTTCGGGCAATTCGTGGTTTTTGTTTCTCCACGAATTAGCACGAATGAAGCACGAATGAACACGAATGGACACGAATGAATATAGTGAGATGCAGGAGTTGGTGGGAATTCGTGTGCCCGGCGAAGCCGGTTTCGGGCAATTCGTGGTTTTTGTTGCTCCACGAATTAGCCCGAATGAAACACGAATGAACACGAATAAATGTTGTGAGAATAACGGATTTCGTGAGAATTCGTGTCACAGGCGCAGCCTGTTTCGTGAAATTCGTGGTTTTTGTTTCTCCACGAATTAGCACGAATGAAGCACGAATGAACACGAATAAATGTTGTGAGGATAATGGACTTCGTGGAATTTGTGTCCCGGCGCAGCCGGTTTCGGGCAATTCGTGGTTTTTGTTTCTCCACGAATTAGCACGAATGAAGCACGAATCAGCACGAATAAATATTGTGAAGTTCTGAGTTTTGAGTTTCCTTTGACCTTTGCCCTGCCGTCTTACCCACATCCTCGCCCAGGCAGGTAAACTTTTGCTTTTTGACTTATGACCTTTGACATTGCCCTGCCGTCTTACCCACAACCTCGCCCAGGCAGGTAAACTTTTGCTTTTTCACTTATGACCTTTGGCTGTTGCCCTGCCGTCTTACCCACATCCTCGCCCAGGCAGGTAAACTTTTAGCCGTTAGCCATCAGCTCCCTGCTCCCTGCTCCTTGCTCCTTGCTTCGTCCTCCGTATTCCGTTCTCCGTTCTCCATTCTCCGTTCTCCATTCTCCGTTCTCCATTCTCCGTTCTCCGTCCTCCATACTTTTCCCTACCTTTGTCCCGTCAACTCACGGTCATGGCCTTAACGGTATACAGCGATGAATCCTTCATGCGCGAGGCGCTGAAGGAAGCGCACAAAGCGCTCGAAAAGGACGAGGTTCCGATCGGCGCCGTCATTGTATGCGCTAACCGCATTATAGCCCGCGGCCACAACCTCACCGAACGGCTCAACGACGTTACCGCCCATGCCGAAATGCAGGCTTTTACCGCCGCCGCCAATTTCCTGGGCGGGAAATATCTGGAGGAATGCACCCTTTATGTAACCGTGGAACCATGTGTGATGTGCGCCGGGGCCTCGTTCTGGACGCAGATCGGCCGTATCGTATATGGCGCCGGCGACGATAAACGCGGTTACTCGCTCGTGTCATCCGCCATTCTGCATCCGAGGACCAGCGTAACACAGGGAGTGCTGGCCGAAGAATGCTCGGCCCTGATGAAGGACTTCTTCAGAAAAAAACGCTGACAGTCCTCTGTTTCAGCCCGCATCCCGGGCCTTTTTCACATTAATCCGATTACTTTTGCATCAAATACAGGTTACATGGATTTTAAGACCATCAATAACGACATCACCCGTATCACAGCCGAAATTTCGGAAACGGCTTCCTATCTCTGGCAGAAAGGCTGGGCTGAACGAAATGCAGGAAACATATCGGTGAACATCACCGAATTTATCACACACGATATGCGGGAATTGTTTACGCAAGGCAAATACCCGTTCCAGCCGCTTGAAGCGCCTCACCCAGGCCTCGCCGGGTATTCATTTTTTGTGACGGGAACAGGCAAACGCATGCGCGACGTTGCCAACCATTTCGACAGGAATGTGCTGCTGATTGTTATTTCGGATGACGGGAAGGGCTATTTCACGGTAAAAGCCAACTCCGAGCAGACCGGACTGACCCCCACTTCGGAACTTCCTTCGCATCTTTCTATCCACGGGCAACTGGTAAAAGAAGGCCGGCGCGAACGGGCGGTTGTTCATACACACCCCAACGAACTAATATCTCTTACCCACATTCCCCGGTTCTGCAACCAGGACTCTTTGAACAACCTGTTGTGGGGCATGCATCCCGAAACTATGGTCGTAGTGCCCGAAGGCGCCGGATTTGTCCCTTACCTGCTCACCGGCTCGCTGGAAATCGCCGAAGCAACCCTGCAAAAATTCAAGCATCACCAGGTTGTCGTCTGGGAAAAACATGGTTGTTTTGCCATTGGCCGCGATGTTTTCGAAGCCTTTGACCTTATCGATACCATCGCCAAATCGGCCTGCATTTACTTCCAGTGCCGCGCCTCAGGCCATGAACCGGAAGGAATAAAACCGGAGCACCTTGCCGACCTCAGGGAACTCAGCAGGAAATTCCGGTCCTGAACATCATAAATATCATACTCCGGTAAAGTTTATATCCTTGGTTATATCCTGAAATGAAACAGAAACACATCCTGTCGGACGGAAAGAGAACCATCATCTGGAAAGGTGAACAGTGTATGCACAAAGCCTTATGCCTGAGAGGCATTCTTGAAGATATGGATATAAAGGAGAATACCATCCATAGTATCTCTTCGGCACAGGTCAGTTACCTTCTTCACCGGATTGAGATCTGCCCTTCGGGAGCCATAGTTAATGCTGAATCGGCGGAATAAAATTTTTAAGGTTTTTGTAAAAACACCCTGAATTTTATTATTATTGTACTCTTTAAGCATATTTCCCCCATGGGAGACATTAAAATATTCTGCCCGGTTTGCGGCTGGGAACCTGATGGCGGCGCATACTGGCAATGTTCATACTGCCATACGGTATGGAATACCTTCGACACGGCTGCCCGTTGCCCGGGCTGCGGATTCCAGTATAAATACACCCAATGTATTGAACACATGGGCGGCTGCCCTGCGGAAAGCCTCCACATCGACTGGTATCATGGATTGGATAAGATCGTTGAAGATGCTCTTAAAACGGAACCTGTTTCCATTGAAAGGAAAGAACTTACACCTGTCAATAAATAATTCCCATCATGAAAAAACTGACCCTGATCATTGCGTTACTGGCTCTGGCAACCCTTGCAGACGCTCAGTGGCAATCGAACGCCGCCCTGAATACTCCTATCGGCGTATACAGCGGCGAACAGGTTGTGACCAAAGTTGCAACCCATTCTTCGGGAATCACATACTACGCCTGGTTTTCGCTCGAAGGCGGCAACTATAACGTCCGGCTGCAGAAAACCGATGTATATGGCAATATCGCTTTCGGCAGCGCCGGACTCCTGGTCAGCAACCATACCTCCGACTCCTGGATAACCGATTTTGATATGACGGTGGACAACGATACCTGCGCCGTCATCGCTTTTCAGGATATCCGGACCGGAAATAACGATGTGTTTGCCTATCGTGTTTCACCTTCCGGTGAAATGCTGTGGGGAAACGACGGCATCAGGCTTTCCACATCCACGGATGCCGATTATACGCCGGTAGTCACCGTTACCGATGAAGGAAATGCCGTGGTAGTGTGGGAGGAGTCATCCTCGGTTGAAAAAGTGCGCGTGCAGAAAATCAGCCCGTCGGGTTCCAAATTGTGGGGATCGTCCGGCATCACCCTGCAGGGCGCCGGCACCGAGAGCTACACATTTCCCCGTGTTTTCGCCGCTCCCGACGACCAGGCCTTTGTGCTTTGGTTCAAGAAGGATGCCGGATTATATTCTCCCAAACATCTGTATGCCCAAAAAATTTCCCCCGACGGCAGTCCGGTGTGGTCATCCGATGTGGTTATCTTTGATGGTTCCGGCGTATCTATGATCCCTACCATCGATTTTGTCCCCGACGGTTCGAACGGCTTCTACGTGGCCTGGTACGACGACCGCAACAACGACTGGAATTACAGCACTTACGTGCAACACATCGACGGATTCGGGCAGGTACAAATGACGGTTAACGGGGTGGAAGCCATCGTCAACAATTCAAACAACCACATGTACCCTTCCATCACGCTGTCGCCCGACGGCCAGGATCTATTTGTCTTCGTTTCGGAAATGGATGCGGACCAGGAAATGAGGGGACTTTACGGACAGCGGATCTCATCGTCGGGGCAAAGGTTGTGGCCGAATACGGGAAAAATGTTCATCGGCCTCTCCAGCCTGGATGTCGGGATGCTCAAGGCACAGATGGCCGATACCAATATCGTGGTGATTTACTGCAAAAACAACAGTTTCGGCGGCGACCAGGTAAAGGCCATGAAGATTGATCCGACCGGTGCATACCTGTGGCCGTCGGGCGGGCATATTGTCGTTTCCTCCTCCAACGGTTCGAAAAGCGACCTGGTGGCAGGGGTTTACAATTCCGGGCAGTTTATCGCCGCCTGGAGCGACCAGCGCAGCGATGCCGGCGACATATACGGTCAGAATATTACGACCGAAGGGACGCTGGGCGCACAGCAGTTTGCCCTCGTCCTTTCACCCGATACCGTCATCTTTGACCAGAGCTGTAGTCCTTTTATGGTCGGAAAATACTTCTCCATCAAAAACCCGATGTCTTATCCCGTTTCCATCGACACCTTAGACCTCGATGCTTTTCTTCCTGAAGGCCAGCACTGGTACGTGGATACTGTTCTGAGTTTCCCGGTGGTAATACCGCCGGCCGATTCGCTCCGGCTCAACGTAAAACTGGATTGGATTATCAAAGATGATTTCGGAGGTTATGTGACGGATACCATGAATATCTTTTCCTCCGTCGGGCCCTACCGGGAGATCATCATGATCGATTCGGCGTATCTGTGGAGCGCCATTGATAAGGCTGAAAAATCAAACCCTCTCACTCTTTATCCTAACCCGGCGACCGACCTTGTAAGGATACGGTTTACCGGGAACGATCCGGTTGAATCTGTCGTAATTACCGACCCGTCGGGCCGGGTGGTAAAACAGGCTGCCGTGCCGGCTTCTCCGGCGCCGACGGTTCAGTTCAGCGTTGCCGGTCTGCCGTCCGGAGAATACCTGGTAAGGGTTTACACCCAAAGAGGGAAGCCGGAAACCGGGAAACTGATCGTCAGGCATTAATGCGACTTTTGTTCTGAATATCCTTCTGCGGTGAAATTCCGGAAGATAAACCCGGAAATCCCCCGCTGGAATCAAATCCAACTTTCTGATTACTCATTAAAAAACCGGCTTTACGCACACAGCCAGGCCGGGGTTATGTTCAACCGGGAACCGAGGACGAAGGACGAACTCAGCGTAAGCTAATTATCGCCGGATTCCCGCTCCGGGACAGGCTTTTCAGACCGAAGATAACCCTATTTACTGGCAATCGATGTTTTTAATAAATGTTTTTTTGCCGGCTTTTGAGTCTTAATAACAACCGTTTCCGCTATCTTGTCGTGAAGAGTCATTCTGTTTGGGTTCCAGAATATCTGAATAAAACCAAGTCCTAATTCAAGAGTGGATGCTATATATCCAAGACTACGCTCAACGCAGAGCCATAAATTAAGGCGACGATGGTAAAAAGATACAATTTTTATCCTTAATATCTTTTTCCCTATGCTCTGTCCATTCGTAATAAAGGTCGTCAGGGTAAAATAAATGGTTGGAATAAACCCAAAGAGTATTTTAAGAAGTTGAACTTTATTCTCACTGTATTTCTTTGCTTCTATTTCAATATGAAAAAGATTTTTCATGGTAATGTTATCTATTTTCAGACCAAGCCAATAGGATAACCTGGCCAGCGCAAGGAAAATACAGGAGATTACCACAAAATCAATCAGCATGGCTAATAATCTGCCTGAAAATGTCGCAAGCGTCTGTTCTGAATCTAACAACCATTCTTGTCGTTTTTTATATTTCATACTCTATTCGATTTTATTTTCTAATTACAGTAATTGCCAACGGTTGGCGGTTCGTGATTTATTTAATTTTCCCGACACTAAATCGTAATACCGTCTGCAATTTATCCGGTGAAACCTTTCTTGCATCACTAAGATAAATTTCTCTATGTGTTTTTGTTTTACGTTCTAATCTATCCATTTCGGCAAAATTTTCCATAATCTTAAAACTCTTCGGCTCATCGTCATAACTACCAATATGCAGCATTTGAATACAATCTCCTTCAACTATTTCCTCAAATCTGACTTTATCTAATAATTGATGTGGTTTTTTCTTTTTTGTCTGTTCTAGTATCTGCAATGCAAAATCGTTGTCGACAAAATCAGGTTGGCGAATCATTAAATTAAAAACCAAATCGTTCTTATTTATAGTTCCATTAAATGATTGTTTGGCTGAATCATTAATATCCCAAACTCCTTCAAGGGGGTAAACCGTGTAATCAAAATAACCTTTGGGCTCTGGTCCTTTTTTAGGACTCATTTTAATCCCGTAGGATAAAGAATATAAAACCCCGATGTATTCAGCAAAAAAGTCATCATTAGGATTCCCGTTCCCTTCAATTGTGAAAAATTTGAATTTCGGTATATTTATCAATTCAGGTTTGTTTTTAGGCAGATAGAATTGCTTCTCATTCTTCTTCCATTCATGTTTCATAATCCATCTTTTAAACTTGTTAAAATACAAAGGTAAATTTGTCAAATGACGACCCTGTGTCAGTAGTATTTGCCTTTTTTAGCATGACCGCCAACTAACAAATTTCACCACAAACATACCCCTTTTATTAATTTTTTTACTCTCCGGAATCTGGATAAAATAAAAGAGCAACCAGAAAAATACGCAGAAAATTACCGTTCACTCCTGAGAAGCCGGCTGGTGTCGCCGGGCGGAACATAACTTTCGCTTACCGGATAATCACCTCGTCGGTAAACAGGAACGATGGGTTTCCGGCGGCATGGTGCCCTTCCGGCAGGTTGCCCCGGCTGTGGGCAACGATTTTCAGGTATTGCGTGCTCATATTTTCAAAACCGGCTTTAAAAGTATGGATGATGGTGGTTTGCCCCGTGGGCGGCACATCATGGGTGAGCGTGGAAACCAGCCGGTAGTCCGATCCATCGCCGGAGATAAAAATTTGTACATCTTTCGGCAGCAAAATCCAGGAATAGGCATTCTGCAAAAAGTCCATCGAAACGGAGGAGACCGGAGTTGTTTTCCCCAGGTCAATTTCGAGTTCGAGGTCCTGTCCCTGGTAACCCTGCCACCTTCCGTCGGCAAAATTCAGCGAGCCGGTGAGCCCGTCGAGCAGCGCCTGGTCGCCGCCAGCGGCATAAGCGGGATTGTAAGTGCTGTATGCGGCTTTGATTTTCATCGGACAACCGATCCCTTTATGGACCAGAACGGATTGCTGCGAGACGACCCCCAGAGAATTGCCCGTTTTAACGGCCGCCTTGATGACAACCTTTGAATCGATCATCAGCGGACCGGTATAAACCTCGCTGCGGACGGTAGGTTCGGTGCCGTCGGTGGTATAAACAAGGATCTGGTCGCTGAAAAGAGTGGAAAGGATGACCGGACGGCTGCCATCGATCATCTCCGGCTGCGGTTCGATGAACACGACCTTATCGGCATCGTCGCACTGACGGGCAAGCCGGTTATAGTCGTTCAGGTTTTTATCGAGCCACCAGTCGCGGTTTTCCATTTTCCAGAGACGGATATACTCTTTCTTGATATCATAGAGTTCGTTTTTCAGCTTTTCGAGTTCCGGCTTTGCCAGGAGGACGGCGTATTCGCTTCCCGATTCTTTGGCCTGGTAAAGGATGATCCGGGCCAGGTTTTTGTCGGCCGAAAAAATAACCCGTTTCAGGGCAAAAACGGCATGGTCGAGCAGATATCGGTTTCTGCCGGCATCGCTTTTTAACTGCTGAATCTTCTGAATCAGGGTGTTGGCCCTAGTAACCACTTCCAGGTTTTTGTCGCCGTAATCCTCACTGGTATTTTCCAGGTTAAAATCGAGAAGATCCTGCCAGAAGGCGCCTTCGCCCACGATGCCCCTCACGGGCAGAAGGCGCAGGCTGTCGATGGCGAAAAGAGCCGGGGTGATGCCTTCGGCGCCAAAAAATAATCTATCGAAACTCCGGTTGAACTGAGCCAGTTTCTCATTTCGCTCCCTAACGGCCAGTTCTCCGGTGGAAGGCGGCGCCGGGCGCCAGGAGCATTCGGCGCCCCAGGCCAGTCCGTGCCAGTTGTAATTGAACAGGTTGTGGCCGTTATCGTCCCATGCTGTGTTCATCATGCCGATAGCGCCGAGTTTGGCGCCATCGCGCACATAATTATTGATATTGATGGCGGCATTGCTCATCCCGGGCCATAATTCGCTCCAGCAGCTCACCCCCGGCGCCACCATGAAATCGAAACCGGTATTTTTAAACGGCAGAATGGCGTCGTCGAAGCTTTCGGCGGCATGGTACCCCCAGGAAAGGATAACCAGGTCCTTCGGCAGCTTTGAGATGATCCCGCTGTTGTTCACGGCGATGTCGCCCCACATCATCAGCCGTTTGCCGTAAGGCTTCAATAATTTATCGATCCGGTTGATGTGATAAGCATAGATGCCGTCAAGGCCGATGCTGTCGGCCATCCGCTTGCTCCTGCCCTCGCCCAGCCCCTGCGTTTCATCACAGTTGATGTTGAAGAACGGGCTTTTATAGGCCGGCACGATTTCGGAATACACATCGCCCAGAAACCTGTAAGTATCTTCGCTGGCCGGGTTAAGGATATCGCCGTTTTCGCGCAGTCCGGAATAAAACGGGTTGGCAAGGATTTTCCCCATGTGCCCGAACGACTGAAAATTGCCGATCACATCCATGTGGTATTGCGCCGCATAGGCGGTAAGTTCTGCGATTTCTTCGGCGGTGAGTGACTCCGGAGGGGCAATATCCGGATACTTTTTCAGGCTGAAGGTATGTTCGGTGTAAAGTGTGAAGAAGTTCAGCCTGAATTCCGACATTTTCCGGATGCAGTCTTTCAGGAAATCCACCGTAGGAATCGGGCCGCGGCTGATGTCGTCCATCCAGCCCCGGTACCTCAGCGCCGGCCAGTCGGTGATGGTGAGCGCCGGAATGGAATTCCCGGTCCGGTTTGCCCGGATGAGCTGTTTCAGCGTCTGCACACCATAGAATAACCCCGCTTCGGTGCGGGCGGCGATAAATATTACATCTTCGCCGGTACAGAGGATATAGCCTTCTTCCGTTGCCTTATCGGGAAGCGTCAGGTTCCTTTCGGCCAACAGCTCGTCGATTTTCCGGTCGCGGCCCGTCAGGCCCAGCAAGATGCCGGCTTTTTTCGGTTTCGTCACTATTTTCGCGTCAAGGCCCGGGCCATCCTTCAGTTCCTGCTGCAACTGCCCGGCCGAAAAAGCGGTTTCGGCATATCCGGCATTGCTGATATAAATGTCCGGTTTCGCGGCCAGGTCAAAGGTCCCGGTTCCGGTTTTGATTTCCTGCGGCTGCGGCGACAGGAAAAGGGGCTGCTGTGCCTTCACAATCAATGGCAGCAGCAAAACCTGAAGGACAAACATCTTCAGGAATACAGGACGACTGAACATGGCTGATGTTTTTATACGGCGAAGTTAGCCATTCGCCGACACGAAAGGAAACACAGATGATACAAATTTGGCCGGAAATCAGGTTTACTCTCTTTATTCCTGATTTTTAAATCCAAAAATTACGACCTTCGTGACTTTCTTTTAAAGTGCTACCCTACAATGAAGAAATTACTCATTTTGTCTGCCATCATCCTTGGTTTTACGATAGTGCAGGCGCAATCCGTCACCGATCTGATTGCCAGGTCTTCCTACCCTGGCACAGGCATGGTTGTGGTGTTCGACAGCACCCGCGTACAGGTTGAAGAAAGCGGCCTGAGCCACGTTTTCACCCACCGGCTTTATAAAGTTCAGACGGCTGCGGGAGCTAAAAGCTTAAGTGTGATCAAATACGATTACGATCCCCTGTCGGCCTGGAGCCAGATCCGTCGCGCTGTTATTTACAAAGCCGACGGATCGCAGGTAGTCCTCGACACGGCTAAGGTCATGGATTATCCCCAGCCGGCACGCGCCATTTACTGGGGCGCCCGCGAAAAGATGCTTGCCGTCGGCAAACTCGAGCCCGGCGATGCCCTGGAAGTATTCCTCTATCGCAAAGGATTTACCTATGCCCTGCTGAGCGACGGTTCCGGCGACGACGACCGTTACGCTCCCCCGATGCGCGGCCATTACTACGATATCGTTCCTTTTTACAGCAACGACCCTATCCTGGTCAAGAGTTTCGAGGTTAGCATTCCCCGGACCAAGACGTTACAATACGAAGTTTATAACGGCGAGGTGACTTCCAAAGCATGGATTGCCGGCGACCGCATGGTTTATACCTTCTCCTGTAAGGACATCAGGCCGTGGAAAAGCGAGCCGAGGGCCGTGGATGCGTCGGACATTGCCCCGAAACTGTTGCTGAGCACCAGTCCTGACTGGAAAGCCAAGAGCCTCTGGTTTTATTCGGTGAACGAAGAATACGGCAGTTTTAAATCCACTCCCGAGATTCAGCAGAAAGTAAACGAACTATTGCGCAACGCGCGCACCGAGTTCGATTCGGTAAGCATTCTCACCCATTGGGTTGCCGACGAGATCCGTTATCTCGGCCTGACCATGGGCAAGGGAGAAGGTTATACCCTGCATAAAGGCGAGATGGATTTTGCCGACCGATGCGGCGTTTGCAAGGACAAAGCCGGAACCCTGATCACCATGCTGCGGGCTGCAGGTTTCGAGGCCTATCCTGCCATGACAATGGCCGGATCACGCATCGAATATATCCCGGCCGACCAGTTCAATCATTGCGTTACGGTGGTGAAAAGCCGCGACGGCCAGTACCATCTTCTTGACCCGACCTGGGTGCCGTTCCTCCGCGAAGTGTGGTCGAGCGCCGAACAGCAGCAGAACTATCTGATGGGCGTTCCCGAAGGCGCCGATTTGGCCGAAACCGCTCTTTCCGATCCGGGCAAACATTACCTGCGCATTTCGGGAATGTCGGAAATCCTGCCCGACGGAACTTTGCTGGGAGAATACTCCGTTACTGCCGAAGGTCAGATCGATGCTTCGATACGCAGCATTTATACCAGGGGTTATATCGCCGACCGCGCTGCCGCCATTGAAAAAGAGATACTTCATGTTTCGCCGCAGGCACAACTCCTGAAAATAAATTGCGACGACCCCACCAATTACATGGCAGGGCCCATCAACATGCATTTTTCGGTCAAAATACCGGATTATGCCCTTGTTACGGATAACGAAGTGATTTTCACGCCGTTCACCATAGCTGGGTTCTTCAAACGGGCCCAGCCGCAGGTATATTTCGAAACTTCTCCCGAAAAACGTGAATACCCCTTCCGCGACCGCACCTCGCACGCGGTCAGCATCTCGGAAAAAATCAGTCTTCCCGGAACGGCTACACCGGTTTCGCTTCCTTCAAATGAAACCGATACCGGCCCCGGGGCTACTTACCGGGGTGAATATGTGATGGATAACGGGAAATTATCGGTGAATTTTACGGCCCAGTTCCCGAAACGGATCTACCAACCCGAAGACTGGCCATCGTTTCGCGAAGCCGTTGAATACCAGAACAAACTGGCTGAAACGCCTGTCAGGCTGAAGTTGAAATAATTCCCGGAGGAATTCAGAAATAATTTAAGATCAGAACCATGAAATACCAAAATATCATCCCGATCATCGTTACCCTGGCCCTGGCATTGCCGGCCCTGGCACAGGAACCCGCCTCCGATGCCGTTTACCATCAGCAAACCCGGGAGTATACGCTCAACCATGACGGAAGCTGGACTTATCATTACAGCCATTCCCTGAAAATCAATACCTATCTGGCATTTCACAACCTGTACGGTGAAGACTTCATCGTTTACAATCCGAACGCCCAGAAACTGAAAATCAACAAATCGGTGACCACAACGCCGGCCGGTAAGGTAGTCCCTTCGCCGGACAATGCTTTTAACGAACTGCTGCCAGGTTCCTGCGCAGGCGCACCCGCCTACAATGACCTTCGGGAAATGGTGGTTACCCACACCGCCCTGGAACGCGGAGCCGTTATTGATTTCGATTATACACTTGCCACACAGCCGTCGTACTGGCCCTGGATGGCGGCAAACGATGTGCTGTGCACGAATTCGCCCATCGAAAAACTTACCTATATCGTGCATGTTCCGGCCGGCATTACGCTGAACTACAGCCAGTACAATATCACGCAACAACCCACCGTTATTAAAAGCGCCGGCAAAACTACCTACACATGGGTGCTGACTGATATTCCCGCCGCCATGCGGGAGGATTTCCGGTCGAGAGAGCAACTCGGCCGCCCGCGCATTGTTTTCTCCACCGCAAAAAGCCTGTCGGAAACCATTTCCGGTTTTACTTCACAGCTTGCCTTTACCTTAAGCACTTCCGACGAACTGAAAACGGTGGCCGCTAAAGTGCGCGATGAGAAAAAAGAGGACCTGGCCGTTGCGCTAAGGCTTCAGGATATCGTTGCCAACGAAATCAACTATTACCCTGTGCCGCTGGCAAATACCGGTAAAGATGTCCGTCTTGCCATGGAAACATGGCAGGAAAACGGCGGCACCGAAATTGAAAAAGCGGTTCTGCTGGCTACCCTTCTGAAAAATGCCGGTATCACGGCCGAACCGGTAGCCATATTCCCCGAAAGCTATTATGATGAAAAATCAGGGAACCTCTTTTGCATTGAGAAATATCTTGTGTCAGCCGCCATCGGGAAAAACGAAAACATCCTGTTGTCGCCGCTGCAGACCGACTCGTATGACGCCGGTCTTGCACTTCCCGGGAAAAAGATGGTGACCTTGCTCAACGGTAATAAGTTCAGATCCGAAAAGATAAGTTCGCCGCTCCCGGCCATATCATTAACCGGCAACCTTTCGCTGGATGATTCCATGAAACTTACGGGTAATGTTGACCTGCAACTCACCGGAAAGCTGAATCCTTACTTCACCCTTTCCGCCGATTCGTCGCGGGTGAAAAAATTACTCAACGGGGCATTCGGCGAAAAAACGGTGGCAAAATATACGGCGGGTGAACTCACCGCCAAAAAAACAGGCGTTCAATACACCATTGAAAACAAAGACGGGCTGAAAGAAGTCTCCGGGCTATATTTTCTGAGGATACCGGTCCTTGCTTCCGGCGTTGATTCCTGGCACATGACCGAACTTGTTTCACAACGGGTTGAACCGCTCGAAATTCCTTTCAGGATACGCGAGTCATGTCAATACGCCATCGCATTGCCGGCAAATGTGAAAGTCCTGACAAAGGATGCAGACGTCAACCTTAAAAATGATATGGGAAGCATCAGGATCATGATCAAACAAAATGGCAGAAACCTGGAAATAACCCGGGAAATAGCATTAAACCAAACGATCGTCAATCCCAGTCGTTACGGATCATTCCGGGATTTCATCAACACCTGGAATAACCGGAAATATGCCGAAATAGTCCTGGAAAAGAATAATTAACAAATCCCTTAAAACCGGGAAGCTATGCGCACGGCCATTCTCCTGTCGATTTTCCTATGTTTTTGGTCAACGTTACTCACTGCTGCCCCGGAGGGCGACCTGGTATCGTTTACCTCTTCCAACCTGCCCATTGTCATCATCAATACGCACGGACTGACTATCAAGGACGATCCGAAGATAAAAGTCGACCTCGGCATCATTGACAATGGTCCCGGTGTGCGCAATAACGTATCCGATCCGCTGACGTTCAGCGGTTATTGCGGTATCGAAATTCGCGGATCGAGCAGCCAGTCGTTCCCGAAGAAAAGTTACGGCTTCGAGACCTGGAACGCCATCATGCAGACTGTCGACACTTCGTTGATGGGCATGCCTTCGGAGAGCGACTGGATCCTCAACGCCAATTATTCGGATAAGACATTATGCCGGAATACGCTGGCCTACCAAACCTGGATGAATATGGGGCATTATGCCACCCGGTACAGGCATGTTGAACTTGTGATCAACGGAGAATATCAGGGTATTTATATTTTTTCGGAAAAGATAAAACGCGACAAAAACCGGGTGGATATCTCAAAACTGAAACCGGACGATATCACCGGCGATCAGCTTACCGGGGGATATATCATCAAGATTGACAAGACAACGGGGTCGGGCGGCGGCGGATGGACGTCAAATTATCTGCCCCTGGCGCATCCTTCGGGACAAACCATTTACTTTCAGTATGAATATCCGAAGGACGATGAAATTGTTGAACAGCAAAAGTATTATATCCAGCAAGTTATAGATACTTTTGAAACGGTTCTGGCCTCGCCCTATTTTTCGGATACCCTTATCGGGTTCCGGAAATATGCTTCCGAAAACAAACTCATCGATTACTTCCTGGTTAACGAGATAAGCAAGAATGTTGACGGCTACCGGCTGAGCACATATTTTTACAAAGACCGGAAAAGCAAGGGCGGCAAACTAAAGATGGGCCCTGTGTGGGATTACGACATCGCCTGGCACAATGCCGATTATTGCGGGGGCGACTTATATTCAGGCTGGGCGTACCAGTTTCCCTGCATGGACGATTATTATCAGGTTCCTTTCTGGTGGGGCAGGCTCTTCGACGATGCCCTGTTCAAAGACCGGCTGAAATGCCGCTGGCAACTGTTGCGGCAAACGTACCTGAGCGAGGAGTATATTGATGGCTATATCGATTCGATTGCGTCAGGTCTTGACGAAGCCCAGGCGAGAAATTTCATCAAATGGCCCATTCTGGGGGTTTATGTCTGGCCCAATCCGCAACCGATACCCGCGACCTATGCCGGGGAAATTGAGAGCCTGAAAGCCTGGATCGGCAACCGCCTCAACTGGATGGAAGCCCACCTGCCCGGAACATGTTCCACGACCGCCATTGCCGGTGCTCCGCAAGCTGAAGGAACATTTGCCAGTTACCCGAACCCGGTTTCGGGAGTGCTCACCCTCGAAATCGACATTCCTGCAGCGACAAAGGTAACCGGTACCATTTCAACCATTGAAGGCCGTGAAATCATGCGCTTCACCGACGGATTAAGAGAGGCCGGCTTTAGTTACGACCAGGTGAACATGCAGCAACTGAAGCCCGGGATGTACCTGCTGAAGGTCATCATCGGGAATACGGTCCATGTGAAAAAGATAGTAAAGTCGTAACCGGATCAGCGTGTTACGATACGCCCCAATTGCTTATTGATCTGGGCATTCAGGATTTTCAGGTCCTTGAACCTCCTCATCAGCGACATAACATCGGTATCAGGTTCAGGGTCCTTGATTTCCTTGCCGGTTTCGGCCAGCAGTTGTTCGATGCGGCGGGCTTTGAAGGCAAGCAGCGAGGAAGTCACAGCCCGTTCAAGCACTTCTTCGTCTTCCTCGAGAGGGATATGGATCTGTCGTTTGCTCCAGTCATGCAGCTCGTAGGGCGATGCCAGCAGGTCGACGGCACAACGGGCAATAGCCGGATCGGCGTGTTGCGTCATCATTTCAGGCTTTATTTCCGTTTCCGAATCGACCAATTTCTCAAATTCCCTGAACACTTTCACATAATTTTCAAAGGTCAGCTCCAGGCCGTCGTTGCGCAAGTCGTTGACGATGAATTCGGCCACGGAGGTAAAAACCTCTTCCGGTTCACTTTGCCCCTCAGCCAGCCGGTACATTTTTATCCGGCGGAACCCGTAAGCCAGCAGTAGCCGGGTAATTTCACGCTCCTGAAATTCGGTGCTGTTGAGGTCAAGGGTGGAGGGCTGTTCGGCCGGTATGACGGGAGGCTCAGGAATTGCCGCCTCCATCTCTTCCTTCGTCATTTCGGCTTCTTTCCTGAACTTATTCCGGAGAACCTTATTCAGTTCATTCAGGATTACCGCTTCGTCCATTTTCATGCGCTCCGCGCTTTCCTTCACATAGGCCATGCGCGTAAGGCGGTCGGGAATCAGCGCGATGCTGTTGATGAATTCCTTGACGATATGGACTTTTTTAAGCGGATCGTTACCGGTTTCATCGAGAAGCAGATCAATTTTGAAGCGGATAAAATCGGTAGCGGCGCTGCTGATAAATTCCGTCACCTCGCTGCTGCGCCGCGTGCGGGCAAACGAATCGGGATCTTCGCCGTCGGGAAACAGCACCACTTTCACGTTCATTCCCTGTTCCAGGATCATATCAATACCGCGGAACGAGGCTTTAATGCCCGCCGGGTCGCCATCGTAAAGAATGGTGATGTTGGGGGTGTACCGCTTGATAAGCTTGATCTGGTCGACCGTGAGCGACGTTCCCGACGAAGCCACCACATTCTGTATCCCGGCCTGGTGCATGGAGATCACATCGGTATATCCTTCCACCAGAAAACACATGTCGTTGGCGGCGATGGCATTCTTGGCGAAAGCGATGCCGTAAAGCACCTTGCTCTTGTTGTAGATTTCGCTCTCCGGCGAATTGACGTACTTGGCTTTGGATTTATCGGAACTGAGGATTCGTCCCCCGAAACCGATCACGCGTCCGGCCTGGCTGTGAATGGGGAATATGACGCGGCTGCGGAAACGGTCGTATAATTTGTCTTCCTTAGCAATAGACAGGCCCGATTTATCGAGCATTTCCCGGCTGTAACCGTTCAGCAACGCCTGTTTGGTCAGGCTGTCCCATTCATCGGGGCAGTATCCCAACTGGAATTTTGCGATGGTATCGTCGCTGAATCCGCGGCTGCGGAAATAGGACATCCCCACCGACTTGCCCTCGTCGGTGCCGGTGAGTTGTCCGGAGAAAAATTTCTGAGCAAATTCCGAGACGGCAAACAATCCTTCCCGTTCCGATTTGGCGGCAATATCTTCGGCCGACTCCTCCTCTTCCCGGATATCGATATGGTACTTCTTTGCCAGGTACCGTAAGGCTTCCGGGTAGGTAAATTTTTCATGTTCCATCATGAAATTCACCGCGTTGCCGGCTTTGCCGCACCCGAAACATTTATAAATGCCTTTTACCGGCGATACCGAAAACGAAGGAGTACGCTCGCTGTGAAAAGGACATAACCCGATGAGGTTGCTTCCGCGCCTTTTCAGCGAAACGAAATCACTGACTACCTCCTCGATGCGGACGGCATCCATGATCAGGTCTATGGTCTCGTGGGGTATCATGAGCGTATTAAAGGTCTGCTAAGTGTTTTGTCTCCCCGGAATGGAAATACTTCTGAAAAGCAAAGGTAAAGATCACAGCCGGACTTTTTTCATTGTTTTAGCGCCTTCCTCAGGCAGCAAGATTATGTGACCAGCTAATTTCTCTCAACAGTGTTGAGAGTTTTGGAGAGTCTTTGTAGGTCTCATAAAATTGCTTCATCCGCCAAAGGTTCTTGTCAGAAAAACCTTTTATTTCAGGTTCATTTTGCCGGATATATTTTGCTAATTCGGTCACCACGGATTCACCCCACTCAGATTGTTCAATTTTTTTGCTGACATATTCACCTATTATCCAATACAGGTTTATCAATTCAGCATTAACGGCTCTTATGGCATTAGCCCGCGATTGTTTTATCAGTTGAATGATGTCAATAAACCGAGTGTTCATTTTAATTATCGCCTGCAACAAATTTAAAAAATATTGACCTTGTTTTATCCTTGCAGTCACATATCATTCGGCTGAGTATACCGGTACTTCCTTTTTTGCGCTGGAATATTCATTCAATGATGCTAATCGTAAAAAAAAATTCCCCCGCCATCGAAAAGCGGCCCGTTGTAAAGTTCAACCACCTGAAGACCGGCTTGCAGGGTGAACTGCCTGACCTTTTCACCTTCGGCATAGCGGTTTAAACTTCCGGTAACGAACAGCTTATCCTGCCACACTCCGCAACAGCCCCCGAAAAAACCGTTCGGGAAACCGGGAAGAATGATCCCCTTGGGTGAAACATAAAGCGCTTCCAGGTTGTGGTTCCTGAGCACCTTTTCGATTCCCCGGTCGGATGTGATAAAATGTTGTTCGCTGAGCGGAATGAGGTTGCAGCGGGTGTATGCCTGTTTGAAAGTCAAAGGCAGAATGTCAAACGTCAAAAGCAATTTCCTGAGCTTTCCATCGGTGACGGAAGCATTATGAATCAGGAATTTTTCAGTGACGACAGCGTTGTAATGTGCCGTCCCGGGATAGCGGTTGCCGACCGGTTGTTCGCCGGTTGTATATGAAATATTCTTCGTATCCAGTTGCCTGAGAAATCCGGCAGGCGTGTTGGGCGCTGCCACCAGTCCGTGGGGCGTCTGGCAGAAAAAGATATCAGGATGCCCGCTGATGGCGTCGTACGTGATGCCTGAAGTTGAAAATTCCATTAATTCGCCGAAGGCCGAAAGCTTTTGCTTCGCCTGACCGGGAATTCGTTTATCGGCAATGATCAGCATACGGGATAAAGATCAGTCGGTTGAAGAAACGATAAAACGGCATTGTTTCCCTGAAAGCTCTTTGTTTTCCCTGAAAACAACCTTCCTGAATCTGGTGAGCAACATTTTCTTGTTAAGGGATTTATGCCCGACAGCCGCATTGATTTGTCCCGGCGGGACTTCCGCCAGCAGGTTCTCATTGACGCCGGACGAGTTGCCGGCAAGTTTCTGCCTGAATATCGCCGACCATTGCGCCGTGGCCACCAGTTCGCCGAAGGCCACGTGAAAAGGACCGGCTACAAGGCTTTCGCCGCTCAGCAAACCTTCGGACGGGTGCAAGCCTATCCTCAGGATTTTCACCCCGGCTTCCTCAAAGATGCCGGCGATGACGGCCGCACTCTCAACGGCTTCGTCCAGCGAAAGCGGCACATAGCTGCCGGCATGGTACATTTTTTCCAGTTCCGTATCGCGGATCACCAGGGTTGGATAAATCCGGGTATCGGAAGCCCCCAGCGCAACGATTTTGCGGGCGGTTGCCACCGACCTGGCAGGGGTGTCGCCCGGCAGACCGGTCATCATCTGCAGACCAAGCCTGAAACCGTTCTCCAGGATCAGTTCTGATGCTTTTTCCACATCGTAAACCGTATGCCCGCGACCGCTCAGGCGCAATACTTCCCCGTCGAGCGATTGCGCCCCTAACTCGATGTTTTGCACGGAGAATTGCTTCAGGAGACTGAGCCGCCGGTCATCGATATAGTCGGGGCGGGTGGAGAGACGTATGGACTTTGCTTTTCCGGCCCTGACATATTTTTCGGCGATTTCGAGGAATGATTGCTGCAGTGACGGTTCTATCCCGGTAAAATTGCCGCCGAAGAAACCGATTTCCGTTTCGCTGTCCGGCGGGATGGTGGCAAGGTGTTTCTCAATGATGCCGGCCACCTCGTCCGGTTGCGGCATGGCCATAGTGCCGGAAATATTCCGCTGGTTGCAGAACACGCAGCGGTTGGGGCAGGCGAGTTCCGGCACAAAAACGGGAATGGCGAAATGGCGGGGCGTCATACCCGGTAAAATTACACATTATGGTCATTGTTACAGGATTCGGGCGGGCTTAGAAATTGGTGCCGGATGTACTAATATTGAGTTTATGTTACCTGCAGATTGATAGATAATTTAAGCGCACGCGTCAGGAGACGCGCGCGCGAGAGAGAATTTATTTAGACAAAAAGTACTTCTTATTACTGCTTTGCATATTCATATTTCTTTCAATTGGGTCGTACCAATGTTCTTTTTTCAGGCTCCATTCCCATGGCCAATTTCGAAAACTGTTTAACCATTTTCTTCTGTTTCTCTGTTTATAATCTATATAGACTGGACCTATAAGAGTAAATGACGATTTTGATGAACATTTTATCAGATAAAAATTATTTTTTAATGGTGGTTGGTCGAAGGTTTGGATTAAAATTCTTTTCCCCAATAAGTCATCATTGTACAAACTGTATTCAAATTTATCTCGATCATTCATGCAAAAAATATTTAATTTGTACAATCCATCTACTGAAAGATTAACACTATCTCTATTTTTCATATATAATTCTTTATACTTTACATTTTCATAATTAAATAACTCAATTACAAGGTCTATTTCGATATATCGTGACATATTATAAAAGAAAATTGAGCACAAACTATCCTTAGTATTGACCTCAGAAGTCAGGACATTAGCAATCCTAAATGATGAATCGTTATTTGGAATTAAAAAAAGTGTGTCATAATTTCTCTCATAAAATCCTGACCTGAATACTAATTTTTTATCAGAAATCTTTGTACCCTCTTCAAGTATTGAGTAGAATCTTTGTTGATTTTGGAACTCAATGAATTCTTGATTTCTTGAATAGAATAAACCTAATGTTTGAGAAAAACCATCGGTTACGGAAATTGAAACTGCGACAATTAATAAGAATTTATTTAGAAGTCTCATCACAATCTATGTATTATTTTATTGACCCTTTGCACTTTGCTGGCACAAAGTAAAGGCATTCTATGACAAAAAGCATAAAATTCCCCTTCTACCGAAGTTATAAAAAAACCGGGGAGAGATTAGCCCCGGTGCAAGCAGTGATTTGAGGTTTAATATAAAGAAATCAGCCTTTGGAGGCTTTTTTCTCTTTCTTTTCAGCCCGTTTTTCCTTCAGCGACTTGGTAGCCTGTTTCTTGGGCTCCTTTTTCTCTTTATCCATCGATTTTCCCATGGCAATTTGGTTTTATGGTTTTTGAGGTAACTAAATTACAATACATTTTAGTATGATGCAAGGAGAAAAATTTTGGCGTTATCCGGCTTACGCCGATTTTACCGTCGGGCAGCGCGGCGGGTGAGGCGCCGGTCATTAGCCTGCCGTCATACCCATAACCAACCCCCAGGCAGGTAAACTTTTAGCCTTTCGCTATTGGCAATCAGTGGCATTTCCCATTAACCCGGTCCGCGTCAGGCACTTTGGACTTGATCTAAATCCAGCCTTTGAGCTTATAATAGGCAATCGCGAAAGCCTCCCGCCCCACGTTTACTTCATATTTCAGGTGGTTCCAGAACTGGTAACGCACTTGTGGCCGGTGACCTATGGCCGGGATATTCCGGTTTCCTTTCAGTTCCTTATCCTCGAATTGCATCTGGTTTTCATCAATGGAGCTTTCAAATGTCGGCGCGCCCGATACATAGGTAAACCCTGCCTTTTCGAAGCAGGCTATGGCCCGGTACATATGCTCGGGGCCTGTTACCAGGATGATCGGTTTTGACAATCCTTTCCCCTGCCATCGTTTTGACAGATTCAATGCCTGCTGACGGGTATTGCGCCCCTTGTTTTCGAAAGAAATCCGTTCGTCGGGCACGCCCCTGATCATCAACTCTTTTGCAAACAATACCGGCGAATCGGCCGAATCGGAAAGATCGCCCGGAATGGCGACGACAACCTTTGATTCAGGAAACCTCGCGGCACATCCGGCTGCATAATAACAACGCATCAATCCGTTTTCGCTGGGCATCCCTGCGCCTCCGAGCAGGATAACAGCGACGGGTTCTTTCGCCGGCTTTCCCCTGGCCACGGCAAGTTTATACATGGCATAGAAAGGGGCGGTAGTGAAAGCAAAGATAAGGGAAACGAGGAAAATGGCGCCCAGGGATATCAATGTTATGCGCAGCCATTTTAACAAACGGCCTGATTTTTTGGGTTTTCGCTTTTTGGGGGAAGTGGCCAAAGGCTGTCTGATTTTGGGTTAAGGCCTGTTCACTAGAAAAGGGGGCGTCCGCAAAACATTGCTTTTATTGAGGGCGCGATCCTGGATGTAAACCTCGAAAGCAATCGTATCACTCTGCAGGGCCATAAAAGCGTAATACATTTCAAGGTACATGCTGATATCGCCGCGTATGTTTTTGTTTTTACCTTCCGGCGTCAGGATCGGGATACGGGAATTGAAGGTGAAGTTAGTATCGGCTAATGCGACCTCCTGGAAGGAGCCATCCCTCCACTCGAGAAATTTGAGGAAGTAATCGTATTTGTAAGGTTCAACCGTGTCGTAATCATACAGCCCGATATCTCCGTCTCCGTCGGTATAGCTGATGGTGAGCACCGCCAGCGAATCATAGCCATCGGACCCGCTCATCACCCCATAGCTTTTAAAAGTAATTGCCGGCACTTCGGGATATTCCACTTTATCAATACATCCGGCCAGGGAAGCTGATAAAATGAACAGGACAAATAGATGTATCTTTGAAAGCGCTTTCATAAACCTTTAAATAGCGGAATAAAATTACAAAATTATTGTATGGACGTTCATGCAATCCGAAAACAGATGTTTGCCATCACCAACGACCGGCAATTTAACGACGTGGCGCTGGAAATATTTCATTACCAGTATGGTCAAAACCCGGTGTACCGGCAATTTGTGGATGGGCTGGGCGTGAATGTCAACGATATCCGGTCTTACGGTCAGATCCCGTTTCTGCCGGTCGGTTTCTTTAAGACGCACCGGGTTGTTTCCGGTTCCTTCGGGGAAGAAGCGGTTTTTGAAAGCAGCGGCACCACCGGTTCCGCCACGAGCCGTCATTATGTTGCCGATTTCTCGCTGTATGAAGAAAGCTTCACCCGGACCTTTAACCTTTTTTACGGCGACGTTGCTCAATACAACATTTACGCCCTGCTCCCCTCCTATCTCGAACGGAAAAATTCCTCCCTCGTGTACATGGTGGACCGGCTCCTGTGGAAAAGTAACCGGGAATACGGCGGTTTTTATCTTCATGACCTGGAAAAGCTGGCTGCAGAGATCAGGGAAGCCCTTTCGGAAAATAAAAAAGTGATGTTGCTTGGCGTGACCTATGCCCTGCTTGATCTGGCCGAAAAATTCCCGATGCCGCTCACCGGGGCTGTTGTGGTGGAAACCGGCGGCATGAAAGGCCGCCGCGAAGAGATCACCCGCAGCGAGCTGCATGAGAAGCTCATGAGAGCCTTCGCAACGGATTCCATTCATTCGGAATACGGCATGACGGAACTGCTTTCGCAGGCATGGTCGAAAGGCGGCGGACTGTATGCCTGCCCTCCCTGGATGAAAGTGCTGATCAGCGATACCAACGACCCGCTGTCGCTGTTGCCGGCCGGGCGCACAGGCGGCATCAATGTGATTGACCTTGCCAACCTGCACAGTTGTTCCTTCATCGCCACGCAGGACCTCGGAAAATTAAATAACCACGGGCAGTTTGAGGTGCTCGGCCGCTTCGACAGCAGCGATATCAGAGGGTGCTCGTTATTGACGGTATAACGGAGAAACGGAAAACGGAGAACGCAGAACGCAAAACGCAGAACGCAAAACGCGAAACGCAAACCTCCACTGCCAGGTAAGCCTGCCCCCTTACACACAAGCTCGCCCGGACAGGCAGACCTGCCACCTTACGCGCAGCCTTCCCGGGCAGGCAGGTCTGAAACGCTGGAACCCTGAAACCCTGCCCCCTCACCCACAATCCTTGCAGGCAGGCAGGTCTGAAACCCTGCCTCCTCTCCCGCAACCTCGCCCAAGCAGGCAAGACAAAACTTATGAACAAAAAGCTAAAAGCTAACGGCCAAAAGCCAAAAGGGTGAGAGTCGGCGCGCGGAGAGATGAACAAATATTCCGGTAAAGCGGGGAGACCGTTTCGTCGTTTTAAGCCCTGCGGGCTTAAAACTCCTCGCGGAATAGTAAGGCTAAGGTAGTCTCAGGATATGAGGCGAGGCCAACGGCCCATGGCTAAAGCTAACAGCTAATGGCTAACGGCCAAAAGCCCATAGCCAAAACGCAGAACGTAGAACGGAAAACGGAAAACGGAAAACGGAAAACGCAGAACGCAGAACGGAAAACGCAGAACGCAGAACGCAGAGCGGGGA
>Ga0209099_1001437_pt1 | contig 23742 bp, 22 predicted proteins | sample AD_JPNHW2_MetaG_FD_184430 | JGI IMG/M metagenome (GOLD analysis project Ga0209099, IMG submission 184430) | Active sludge microbial communities of municipal wastewater-treating anaerobic digesters from Japan - AD_JPNHW2_MetaG (SPAdes) (version 2) | ecosystem: Engineered > Bioreactor > Anaerobic... | reverse complement strand
TAGTGAGTCAGAGTACAGGTTCAATGACAAAACACTGTATGTTAATATTCCTGAAAAGGTTACGGCGGGGCAAACGATGGATGCCAGCGGAAAGCTGTACGCTTCGGATTGCATAAAAAAAGAATCCGTTACTTTTATCAGTAATAAAAACGGCGGGATCAGTTCAATCCGTAATGATTGTTACCCGGTTGAGATGAGAGAGTGGGGCTTATTAAAAAGAATGTTTTTTTTCAGGGAAAAACCGCCTCCCGGCAAACCGCTTTACAGAGGGAATCTGGAGATATCCGGTTTTTCAGAGGCACTTTCGAATGATTTTATAATCACAGATGATGCTGCAGAACTTGCCCGTAAAGATATAATAAAATTTTATGAAAAATACGGCACTCATTATGTGAGCCAGGTAAGGGGAAGAAGAGGCCTGATTTATTATTTTTCTCTTGATTCGGCAGAAGACAGGGAGATACGCGTTGAGTCTTACGGATTATCTTTAACTGCTCCCGGTCAGACGGATACACCCATTCCAACCGGCATAGATGGCGGATGCCTTTTTTCTTTTATAGGTAACCTTATGAATCAGAAAAAAGAGGAACCTCTTCTCCACCCCGCTACGGTAAAAGAATTTTTTAAAACTAAAGATGATTTTGTGAAAATAATTAAAGAAGGTTCTGAATCGGTACCAGTGGAGCTTTATCTGAAACCATGGTCTCAATATCTGGTTGAAAGAGGAATTATCAGAATTGATCAGACAGTACCGGTCAGTTTGTCAGGAAACAGGCGAGGAGATGCGACTGAAGGTATGGCCGTTATTACTGACAGTAATGGAGATTTGTATGAAGGGATGCTGAGTAATGGGCTTAAAAATGGATATGGAGTTCTGAAAACACGGCTGGGTTCTGTATATGAAGGGGAATGGTATGGGGACCTGATGCATGGCAGAGGGACTTATAAACATAGAGATGGAAATGTGTATACCGGCGACTTCATGTATGGCTATCCTCATGGAACCGGTGAAAATAAAAGCATAAGTGGTAATATATACAAAGGGTCTGTTATCAAAGGAAAAATCACGGGCCAGGGTGAATTGTTATATAGGGACGGCAGAAGGTACAGGGGAGAATTCCTTGATGGCGAGCCCGACGGTTATGGAATAATGGAATTTCCCGACGGGAAAAAGGTTGAAGGTAATTTTAGAAAAGGCTTATTTTTTAAATAAATAATGCTGTTTAGTTCTTTACAGTTCATATTTAAAGAGGTAATATGTTTAAAAATACTCTCTAAAATATCATTTTTTTGCGTATTTTAAATAAAACACTTGTAGTAATATTTTTATTATGTAATAAAAAAAGAATTCTATAAAGGATGAAAAATATTATGAAAAAGATCTGTTTTTCCACAATAATGTTAATCATTATTTTCTGCATTGATTCATTCGCCGGACCAACAGTAATACGGGATAACAGGATTACTGATATTGCAACAACACCGGTTCTGGGTAGAGGATATTCCATCGGCACAAATACCTACCAATCCACATGTCTGAAAGAGGTGCAGATAACTGAGCCTTCATACGATATGGAATATTCTTTCGAATCTGTTGAGGATACTTTAAAAACATCCCAGAAATCAGAGGATGAGCAGAAGCTCGACACATCAGGATCGGTAAATGTAAAAGTGAAAGTATTCCGTCACAGCGGAAGTCATGGTATGAACTGGGCATTATCAAACGCTTCAAAGACTACAGTAATAAATAATGAAACCTATTATAACCACAGAGTGCTTGTGACGATTGACCTATATACATACTATGCCTCTGTAGATGAAAGCAGAAGCCTTATGAGTGATACAGCCAAAGAGCTGCTGGTAAATAATGATCTGCCCGGATTTTTCAACAGCTGCGGTGCCTATTACGTCAGATCAATTGGAAGAAAGGCGAATTTTGTTTCTATATTTACTTATTCAACAAAAGAAACAACCAGAGACAGAAAATTTGAAAGTGATCTCAAATCTTCGATTCAGTCATTTAGCGCGTATTCTTATAAATCCCTGTTCGGCGGGGTCAAGGTCGATGCCAACGTTTCAACTTCAACAGACTATGAGCGTAAGAGAATGGATGAGTTTAATGAACAGGCTTCGTCAAAGCGTCTCTCCATTGTAACTCATGCATATGGTTTAGGAAAGGATGAAAAGGCTTCTCTGATATCCTATGACCTGGAGACTTTCAAGGCAGCCATCAAAGATGCATTCATTTCCATGCAGAATCCTCTTACCGGGAAAGTAGCTACCATTGAAGTAGTTCCATGGGTTGAAAACACAGAATTTCAATCAGTGGTTAAACTCGATCAGAAAGATGTGGCCGTTGAAGGCGGTGCAGAAGGAGAGAAGGAGACTCTTTTACTATATGAGAAAAAACATATCCTGACTCAGAATGCAGAATTTCTTATAGAAGTTGAAAGAGCAGACAGAAATCTCATGAACATGTACTATAAGGCAAAACTATGCAGATCAAATATAGACGCAAACTGGAAAAAGGACGGCAAGCTGCTGGAAGAGTATGAAAATGCCATGGTAGTAAATAACAGAACCGGTGATACCGATTCTCTTAAAAAGCTTGATGAAACTCTCAGCACAACAAAAGTCCAGCAGCTCCTTGATGCCGAGAAAACTTTTATGTACGGAACAACGTCAGGTACATCTACAGGTAAAGCTGAGGGCGCATCATCCTGCATAAGAGCGATCATGAAAAGCAGTTTCTTCAAAAAAAGCTACAGAGATATAAAAGAATGTGAACCTATTCTCGGACAGCTTGGAGATGTACAAAGTGATTTCGTAAGTGATTACTGTATGCCGTCTATAGCACCTTGATGAAGATGGCCAATTTGCAAAGACTATTTTAAAATTGGGAGATTGTTATATGAAATTAAAAGTTGGGTTCTCGTTTGCATTCATAAACTTTTTTATTTTTTTGTCAGTCATTGATGTTTTTGCCGGACCTGTTATAATAAGGGATAATCGGGTTACAGATATTGGTACTACCCCGGTTTTAGGCAGAGGGTATACTATGTCTACAAATACTTTTCAGTCAATCTGCCTTAAAGATGTGAAGCTGACAGAACCCTCATATGACTTTACTTACAGATTTGAAGAGATGAAGAGTGACGGTGAAAGCACCAAGACAAAGAAAACAGATAAGCCCGAGGTTTCCGATCCTATAATAAATGAAGGATTTAAAAAATATGTCGAAACAGTGACTTCAAAGAAAGGGGAGACTTCTATCCGTGAGGGAAAGACCTATTCAAAACATAGAATGGTTGCGACAATAGATCTTGATTCTTATTATGCCTCGGTTGATGAATCAACAACAAGTCTAAGTGATTCAGCCAGGAATCTTCTTGTGAATAATGATCTCCCTGGATATTTCGACAGCTGTGGATCCTACTATGTCCGCTCATTAAACAGAAGGGCAAAACTTGTTTCTGTTTTTGAATATGAAGCTGAAGGCACCGAGAGGGATGTTGAGTTTGAAGGGATGATTGAAAGCCAGGTTAAGAGTTTTGGACAGGTTACCAGAACTCAAACATCCGGTGCATGGTTCTGGAAGAAATCAAAAACAGATATAGTTTATGAACAACAGGGTGCGACGGAAACAACAAGCAGTAAGCTTGAGGAAGCGTTCAAAGAAAAAGCTTCTAAAAACAGACTCACTATTACAACTGCCGGATTCGGACTTGGTAAAGATAAAGAGGCTACGCTTGTTTCTTATGATATTGAATCCTTTAAACAGGCTATTAAAGATGCTTTCAAGGCAATGCAGAACCCTCTGACAGGAAAAGTTGTAAGCATTGAAGTCGTCCCATGGGTTGAAAACACAGAGTTTCAGGATTATGTAAAGCTTAACGAATTGGTTAAAATTCCCGCGACAAAAGATGATAAAGGTATCACAGTTCCTGAAAAAGTACTTCAACCGTATCAGATGAAGCATAACATTAATGAAAATGCTGAATTTCTTGCAGAGATAAAGAAGAATGACAGGAATCTTCTGAATATATACTACAAGGCAAAAATGTGTAAAACTCACTTTGATACTAACTGGCGTCAGAATGGTGTGCTCAGACCTGAGTATGCGGAAAGTCTTCTTCGAAATCATAGAACCGGTGCGAAGATTAAAATTACAGAGCTTGACTCAAAGCTTAATGAAGCTTATATAGAAACCCTTTATACTAAAGAGCAGGATTTTATGTACACTGGCCAGAATTCCGCATCAGAATGCATGAATGCCATGATAAAGAATGATATCAGGACGCTTCATTACAGAAACATAAAGAAGTGTACGGATCTGATAAAAAATATGGGTAATATTGAATCAGAGATTATTGATGATTACTGCATGCCTGTAATTTCAGAAGATCCGAATAAATGATCAGACAGGCGGGTTTATCTCACCGGATTCAGATAAACCTGGCCTACTAAATTCAGAGCGAAATAGGTATGATATCAATTTTAAAAATAAATAAACTAAAGCTGCTCTTCATTATTCTCGCAATCGTGAATGCCTTTTCTGTGATTGCCGGTCCTGTTGTAATAGAGGATAACAGGGTTGCCGATCTTGCAGCAACTCCGGTGTTAGGCCGAGGATATACAATCTCCACAAATACATACCAGTCCACATGTCTTACGGATGTAAAGATTACCGAACCATCATATGATTTTACATATTTTTTTAAATCAATAGAAATGGAGGGTGAAGGGACACTGGATGATGTCCTTAACACCAGATCTCTTACTGAAAATTTCAGAAATGAACTTATAAAAAGATTCGCAAAGAATGAAAATACTGAAGCCGCTGCGGGAGAAAGGAGATATTATTATCACAATATCTTTGTTGAGATTAATCTTCACTCATACTATGCCTCTCTTGATGAGTCTTCTACGAAGATGGGTAATTCTGCTTCAAAACTTATAAGTAATGGCGATCTTCCGGGTTTCTTCAGCAGTTGCGGTTCTTATTATGTGAGATCAATAGGTAGAAGATCCCGTTTTATTTCAGTGTTTACATATAAAACCGAGGATCAGAAACCTGACACTGCATTTGAAAATAACCTTGAGAATCAGATTAAGGGATTTGGTCAGTCTCTTAAAGAAAATGTTGCCGCCTTGAAGGATGCGGCTCTGTCGTCTGTTGATTTTGCCAAAAGAGATTTTGTTAAAGAATGCTCACGAAGGGAACTGACAATAACAACTGCTGCTTTCGGAATGGGGAAAAATGAAAATGCAACTTTAATATCCTATGATATTGATACATTCAGAAATTCAATCGCTGATGCATTCCTGGCAATGCAGAATCCGGGCACGGGTAAAGTTTCTACAATTGAAGTCGTTCCATGGGTTGAGAACACTGATTTTCAGGCGCTGACAAAACTTGATGCATACACAGAAGGTGAAAACGGGAAAGAATTGCTGATGTATGAGAAGAAACAGATACTCAGCAGTAATGCCGAATTTCTGGCAGAAATCGAAAGATTCGACCGGAGCCTTCTTAACCGTTATTATAAGGCCATGCTTTGCAGAAAGCACATCGATATTAATTATAAGAACAATAAAATTCTGAAAAATGAATACCAGGGACGGATGGTTCTCAATAATAACGGGAACGGTACGCTATTGTTAAATGATCTTGATAATCTCCTGACAGAAGATAAAATAGATAAGCTGTTTGAGAAGGAACAGAGCTTCATGTACGGGAAAGGTGATGGAGAGAGCGGCGCGTCTTTGTGTATGAAAAATATAATGGAAAAAGGTATTTTTAGAATCAGGTATAAGGATATTCCATCATGCACTCCAATAATTAGAAATATGGTTAATGAAGAAGAAGAAAAAATAGAAAATTACTGCCTGCCTGTTCTTTCGGACAGGAAAGAGAAGTGAGCGGGGTCATTATGATAAGAAGGATTGCTGAATTTATATTCCTGCTGGTGTTTGTAATTCCGATTACTGTTTTTGCCGGACCTACTATTATCAGAGATAACAGAATTCATGATCTTGCAATGACACCGGTACTTGGACGGGGCTATTCCATTGCAACTAATTCATTCCAGTCAAGCTGTATGAAGGACATTAAAATGACAGAGCCTTCTTATGATTTTGATTATACTTTCGATTCTATCGAAACAGATTCATCTTCAACCACGAGCAATACATTTGGCCTGGGTGTTGATCTGGGTCATCTTGCATTTCAGGGAAAGCTTAATACTAAATATACGAGTGTAAATGGAACAACCCTTTATTATCACCATATTAAAGTCGAAATAAATATGCATACTTATTATGCATCAGTTGACGAGAGTGCCTCTGCCCTTAGTGATGCGGCAAAAACTCTTCTGCTTAACCGTGATATACCGGGATTTTTTCAAGGTTGCGGTTCATATTATGTAAGATCTCTCGGCAGAGATGCAAAGTTTGTTTCCATATTTACATATATGGATGAGAGCCAGACAAAAGACACAAGTTTTGAACTTCAGTTAGAGCTCGCAATTAAAGGTTTCGGAGGCGGCATTTTAAAGAGTATCGCCGGTGTAGATGAAAGTGCGGGCCTTGAATCCCAGATTACAAATTCATTCACATCTATGTCCAGAAAAAAGAAACTTACAATAACAACCAAAGCCTGGGGCCTGGGGAAAAACAAAAATGCTACATTGATAGCATACGACCTTGATTCATATAAGGCAGCCATAAAGGATGCTTTTATTTCAATGCAGGATCCCATGACGGGGAGAGTTTCAACTATGGAAGTTGTACCTTGGGTGGAAAATGCGGAATTTCAGAATCTAATCAGGCTGGAGGATGATGTAAATCAGGCTGGCGGTGAAAAATTACTGTTGTTTGAAAAAAAGAATAACCTTAACATCAATGCTGAGTTTTTATCTCAGATAGACAGAACTAACAGAAATATGATGGATATATACTACAAGGCCATGATATGCAGACAGACAATAGATTCCCGATGGAAAAGAGACAATAAATTTCTTCCTGAAGTAAGCGGTGCTCTTGTTCAGAATAATAAAAATGAAAATACAATTACACTGGAAGATCTTTACAATCAGCTTTCAGATGATAAGCTTAATGCCCTTCTAACTGCTGAAAACGAATTCCTTTATGGTCTCGATGGTAAAAACGGAGCCAGGGAATGTATGAATCAGATGATGCGGGAAGGAATTCACAAAAAAAGCTGGAAGGAAATTGATGCATGCAAACGAATGGGTAAAAATCTTATAACTAATGTTAATGAGATTATCGATGATTATTGCATGCCGAAATTATCAAAATCTTCCAAATAGATATAAGAGGAAAAGTTATGAAAAAAAAAGTATTAACAGGCATAGGATTTATATTTTTATCTGCAGTACTTTTTTCTTTCCCGAGATATAATCCGGAAATACATAGTGAAATTACAAAAGATCAGTTAAGGGGATTTGTCGAGGAGTGCAAAGCTTTTGCTGAGATTTACGGCAAAAAGGAAGCTCTTCTTGAGATCAAAAAGAAAAATGGCCTTTTCCAGAGAGGTGAGCTTTATATATATGCATACGATTTTAATTGTGTTGTATTGTCTCACGGCTTGAATACGGGTCTTATAGGTTCTGATCTTTCAAACCTGAAGGATCCTACCGGCAAAAGAATAATAAGTGAGATGGTGAACATTCTGAAAACGAAGCAGAACGGATGGCTGAAGTTTCACTGGTTTCATCCGCAAAGCGGTGAAGTAAAACCGAAACTCGGATATTTTACAAAAGTCGATAATACCTGGTGGATAGGATCCGGGATTTACGCTGACACGATAGACCAGCTTAATGATATGAACTGATATCAGTTCATATCATTAAATCTTCGATTGGTTTTTACTGATTTTTTACTTTTTCAAGTCCGTTTATAAATCGTCCGGTAATCAGTTTAACAAGATAGAATCCAAATTCTGGATTCTGATAATATAGCTGTTTAACCCCTTTCTCAGTTATTGAGTAAAGTTCCATATCATCATCCATACATATTGCAGTATCCGTTCTCTCTTTGAGCGGTGAAAAAATTCCCATTTCTCCAAGGAGATGCCCCTTTTCCAGGATTAAACAATGCTCCACTAATTCTATTCTTCCTTTACATAGATAAAACATTTTATCTGCGGGATCACCTTTCTTGAAGATTACATCCCCTTTTTTTGTTTTTTCACTGATCATGTAAGGGATGAGAGATTGCAGAGAAAAATTTCCTGCAGATGCCTCTTTTACATTGGTAATAAGCTTTTTCATCTGAAGAAGCCTTATTATATTCAGCGGGAAAAGGAATGTATGAAGTATCATTACCGGATATAAGCCTGCACCCACTCCGTATATTATGAACGCCACATTGCTTGTTATCGCAAATATTCTCAGAGGGATTATAGTTTTCATGTAAAAACTTGCTGCAACCAGTGCTGATGCAAGGTAACCTGCGAGTTCAATCCATATATTCATTTATATATCTCCATTTATTTTAAAGATTTTGAATAATCGGGAACAGGGATTTTTGTTTCCTTCTCACATTTTTCTGCACCATCTTTATCACAGGATTCGAATGTAATTATTTCTTTTGATTTGCCTTTATCCTGTTTTTCATTTTCCTGCGAAGATTTTGTACTGGCGTGAAGTGGCAGTGAACACGTAATAAACAAAGCGATTACCATTGCTGTGTATTTCTGTACCATATGATTTTTGCCTTGCATAATATTAAAATTATATTATAATTAAATTGAATGTCAAGAAGATTTTAGAGGAGTGTAACGATGTGAGAAAGTTTGTTCTGGTTCTTTCCATCACTGTTATTGCAGCCTGTCTTCCTTCTATGACCGGGTTTTCACAGCAGACAGCGAGAGATAGGCTTTATTCGGGTGAAAAAAATCTTCACGGTATTAACCTCTCTGATTTACAATTAACAGGCGGCGATTTTCAGAATTTGAATTTGACTGGAGCGGTTTTCCGGAATACCAGAATTGAAAAATGCAGATTTATAAACTGCATAATTAACTATGCTGATTTCAGTAATGCAGATATCAGAAACTGTAATTTTTCTTATTCTGAAATGAAATCTGTTTCATTTAATAACGCGTCAATCTATGAATCAAATTTTGATTATTGTCTGCTGTCCGAAACAAAGTTTATTAAAACCCGCATGTTGAGATCTTCTTTTAATGGTGCTGATCTTTCCCGGTCTGTTGTCAGTGAAGCTGATGTATCGGCAGTCTCTTTTGCTTACGCGATGCTGGATAAAAATTCAATAACAGGAAGCTTTATTAGAAATTGTGATTTTTCAAATGGTCATATTGATTCGGGGGAGGTTTTGAATACAGATTTTTCCGGGTCAAGATTTATAGACGCTTATCTCAAGTTATGTTCATTTAAAAATGTTAAAGTTCTGCTCGGGGATTTTACTGGCGCATATATGCCCAGGGTTCAGTTTACTGATTCTGACCTTTCAAGTGCGGTATTTTTACGTGCATATATTGCGGGTGCTGTTTTTGTAAAAAGCAATTTAACAGGAATAATAGCCCGTGATTCTTTTATGGTATTATCTGAATTTAATGAATGCAGAGTAATGAATTCATTTTTTTCAGGAGTAAAGTTCAGCGGATCATCTTTCCGTAATTCCGATTTTTCAAATTCAGATTTTAGTGGTGCGGATTTATCTGCTATTGATTATGGGAGAGATCATTTTTTGAGTTACAGGGAACTTGGAGTGCGGGTGGATGATGACAAAATTGAGATGATAAAAAAAACAGGTGTCAGAATTATTTCAACTTCATTCAGAGGATGTGATTTCAGAAATGTGAAGCTTAATAAAATTATTGAGAATCAGTTATCCGGTGAAAATATAAAAAACCGCGAAATGATTATACTGATGGATTGAGTCTATTTGCATGAAGATGAGAATATTTTATCTTCGATAAGAACTATTAAAGTTTTATAATCTTCATCAATGCTGAAAGTATATGGAGTTGCTGTTATGCGGTCATTCTCTATGTGCAGGGTTCTGCTCAGGCCTCTATAGAAAAAATTAATTGTTGAGTCTTTCAATGTGTAACTTCCCGGAGTTGAGAAATATCCGCCGCCATTCTTCTCCTCCACCTCTACCAGCATTTTACCGTTTTGGGAAAATGTAACAGTGAGTTTGCATTCATTGTATGTTCCGGAATATTTTTTGCAGCGTATTTTTTCGGCTGATAATGACAGGTTGATAAAAAAAAGAAGAGATATAATTATAGTTGAAATTTTAACGGCTTTCATAAATCATACTAGCTCCTGAATCTATATATATTTTTTTTTGCAGGATTGTCAAGAAAATAATCAATTTTTAAAATGGTGAATTAAGTGAAATCAGTTATAATAAAAACATTATTTGTTATCTTCTTAATATTTTTTTTAAATATATTTCTTTATTCTGAATCCGGGAAATGCAGTAAAATTACAGTAGAAACAATAAAAAATCAAATACCTGTTTCGGATTTTGAAATACTCTCATCAAGGGAATTGATGGGATTATGTGAAATAATTATAAATGTAAATAGCAGAATTATTCCCCTTTATGGAGATGAGAATTATCTTATTTCAGGAGACCTCTTCCAGAATAAAAAAAATGTTACAAAAGATAAGATTTATGAGGTGAACAAAAAAATATTCCAGGAAAATAAAAAAGCACTGGATGAGGTCGTGGCATTTGAATATAAACCTGCAGTACTGAAATCAGAAAAAACTATATATATGTTCACAGAACCACTTTGCCCATATTGTCATAAAGCAGGCGGTGAAGTTAAGAAATTGGCGGATAAGTACGGGATTTCGGTTAAGGTAATTCTGGTTTCTATGAAAGGAGAAGAGGGAAAAAGAAAATGCATTGAGGCTGCATGCCGGCATTATATTTTTAATGATAGTTTCAATCTTGAACAATACAATCAGATTGAATGGAAAAAAGAGAAACCGGATGAACAATTTATATGCGAAAAAGGAATTACATTAATTAACAAGACAGAGGAACTGTCAAATAAAATGAATGTTGATGGTATTCCCATATTCTACATGAACAATGGCGACTATGTAAGCGGTGCAGAAATGGAAGCTTTAGAACTTCTTATTAATCAAAATTAAGCTTATAATACCCTTATAAAAGTTCTAAACCTAAAGTCTCAATCCTATACTTCTGCACCCGGCTGACTCAATTGGCAGGAAAAACTATGACAGTTCAATTTCAGGCTGAGTACTATTTTTCATTTTCAATAATTTTTTTAGCCATCTGCCTGAACAGGTTATAGAACTCGTCGAACTCGTCTTTATCCCTGAGATTTCTCATCTTAGGTTTCCCGCCATTAAGTATTTCGTTCCCATACATGGTCATCAGATATATAGGCCCGGATATTCTGTGCGTATATCTGATCAGTAGTGTAAAGAGTATTCCTAAGCCGGAGAGGGTTACAATAATTACTGCGATTATAAGATATGTGTTTGTTGTGATAATGCTGTTATTTGATTTTATGATTTCTTCATTTGCAGTACTCGATGCGTTCAGATTTCTTGTACTGGTGTTGTAGTCTTTGGTCAGTTCGACAGCGATTTTTGTAAAAGTTTTCTCATCAACACCGTATGGAACCGTTGCAAATTTCATATAAATACTTTGCTGTAAATCCAATATATTTTTTATATTATCAATATTATTCATTATTAGTTTATTATTCTCTGCAGTTTTTCCGTTGTTTATTGATATCATTAATCCAACAGCCATAATTACTACAGCAAGCAATATTGTTACCGCTCCTACAACTCTAAGTGATTTTCCGTACTGAAATTTTTTGTCAATAATATAGCTTCTTTTCTTCATTGGAATCTCCTGTTATTGTCAGATAGCAACATTTTACCTATTAACGTATCTATTACAAGTACAATTAATACTTAAAAAAGATAAATCTAAAATTGCATAAAAATATATGAGTGCTGATGATTTCCATAGTGCTCCGCATAACAAACTGCATTTTACAATTTGTTTTTGAACAATTTAAAAGATTTTAATATACGGAATTTAATAATAAATAAATATTAAAGATCTGGATTTCACCGCGGTGAGGTGTCGGCATTCAGCATCACGCAAATTTCATTAATGGTTGCGTAACCCGTTTTTATCTCAGCAGCCGCTTTAGACAATGTTATGTTTCCTTTCGACGCAGTTTCTTTTATCTCTCTTTTCCTAATTTCTGTTCTTATTTTTTTAAGTTTTTCAAGAGATGTATTACCGCTGACAGTTATATTAAGTTCCTTCAAGGCTGCTTTAACGCGTTCACAATATGCTTCATTTTCTGCCAGTACACTCATTACATTAGTACAATGTTTTTTCAGCATTTGGAGTTCCGGCCGAAATTTGGCTGCTCTATTTATTCCCGTCGGCTTGAACTTTTCTTCAGATGCAGCCAGCTTTTTTAATTCTTCGTCAAGTTTGCTTCTGGCATTTGTAAGAAAAATTTTATAGCGGAAACGTCTTTCTTCTCCGGATGCTGTTATTGCCGTTGAACCGATGACCTTTAAATTCAGATAATTAATAAATCTATCCTGTGCAGCTGTTTCAGCAGGGCTGGCTGTATCAATAATATTTTTAATGGTAGATTTTTCTTCAATATTATTGGCTATATAAATTTCTTCTACTAATTCGACTATATCATTAGACGACTTAACAAAATCATCGATAGATTTATCCATCTCTTTTCGTAATTTATGTTCATCAGACTCAATGTCAGTAATAATTTTATAGATGTTTTTTACATTGGCCGCAATTGATTTGTATGAAGATATATCCGATCCTCCTGTAAAATAGATCATAATCCCGGCTTCTGTTATCTTTAAATTTGCGGGAGCAGATTTAACGTCACATTCTACTATCCAGTCTTTCTGGAGTTTTGATCCTTTATTTTCTGTTTTGAGTTTTGCAAGAACAGCATTTTTTACTGCTGTATTTACAGCTGAGTTGTCAATCATTGCTTTAAGCTTTTTATTTTTATCCGCAATTACTGCATTAAGTTCTGATAACTCTCCTGTGCCGGAAGAAATATTTTTCCCGAGTTCCTTTATCTCCTGAAGTATCTTTTCACCAATTTCCTTCTGTACATACCTTACTGTATCTTCAATGAGTTTTTTTTGAGCAGCAGTAAGTGTTCCGCCGGTAATTGTAATATTTATATTAATACTATAACCGTCTCCAATATCAAAAAATTTTCCTAGATTAACGGGAATGTCTCGTGGAGTAAGTGCATAAATTGTTTTAAGTTCTATTTTTTCCGTATTGGATGAAGAAAGATTTTCGGGTTTTGGTTTAACTCTCTCGGCAAGCAGGAGGTCGTCGTAGTTATAAGCGGGCTGTGACTTTTTTTTACTTTTAATGCGGAAATAAAGATCATTTCCGATATACCCAAGTTTGCAGTAAGCTTCTTTTATTTCTTCATTATTGATCTTTTTTATATAGTCCTCTGCGAGTTTTTTCGCCTGTTTTATTTTTACATCAGAAACGTGAAGGTTAGATAATGTATTCTTTATACCTGAACCTGACGCGTCAACTTTGTCCCATTGTGAAAGACATAACTGTGGCGTTGTGCCATCGTCACCATATATCACATCGCTTTCTTTCATTGTTTTTGAAAAAGCAGGAGATACAAAAATGAAAATAATAAATGTAATAAGAGAAATATAGTATTTCATAGAAGTCCCCTTTGCTGCAAAATGAAGACAGTGGATGAATAGAAAAGAATTTTTATTATTTATACATCCGCTTTGTTATGTGAACAGCAAAATTGTCTTGCTGAAAATTATATAAAATTTTCATACGATGTACAATCAATTGAACAAAACGATTCTTTGATATATTTATATGCATCACTGACTGAATGTTTTTCAACAACTTTTTAATTTAACAGTATAAAGTTATTTCTGATTTGAATACACTACATATGTTTTTTATATGATTATATGATGGAGAGATATGATGTTGAAGACATAAATCTGCCGGGAGAAAAAACATTCCGGTTCAGAAATCTGCATCGGACAGGGGGCTTGCTTTACCAGAAAGCGATTATTTTATCTTTTACTTCTTTAGCGGTCTTTTCATTTTTGAGGTATTTTACTATTTCCAATGCGAATAGGGCGGCGCAACCAGCCCCTATCCCTGTAATAATCGATCCGTCTGATACAACATTTTCGTGAAGATGTATTCCTTCTGTAATTTCATTTTCATATCCGGGGAAACAGGTAAATTTTTTATTTTTTAATATCCCCGCTTTAGAAAGCACCATCGGTGCAGCACATATTGCGGCGGTTAATCCTCCCGCGGCGTGGATTTTTTTAATTATATTTATAATTCTATTATCATTCTTTAAGTTTGTACTGCCCGGCATACCTCCCGGAAGTATTATTGCGTCAAAATTAAAATTCTCATCGAGATGAATATCTGCAGTAACAGGAATCCGGTGAGACCCCGTTACAGGGTTATTTTTAAGTGCGGCGGTTACAGCTTCAATTCCCGCGCGTCTCAGAATGTCTATAACAGTTACTGCTTCAATCTCTTCAAAACCTTCAGCTAATGGGATGAGTACTTTCATTTTATTTCTCCTGGTGCTGCAGAATTAATCCTTACAAAATGCTATAGTTTTAAAGGCGCGCCTGATTCTTTAACCTGTGCGAGTTTATTTTTAAGATCGCTTTCAAGCTTCTGCAGCTCGACTTCAGCCTGTGCCCGTTTTGTTTTACCCTCTGCCTGGATCTTGAGTGTTTCGTCTATTGTCGCGATGAGGTTATCATGAACTTTTTTCAGTGTTTCAATTTCGACAATTCCTTTTTCTGATTCTTTTGCTACTTCAATGCTGCTTGTTTTAAGAAGCTCGGAATTTTTTGTAAGAAGTTCATTTGTTGTTTCAGAAACTTTTTTCTGAAGCTCCAGTGTTTTTTTCTGTTTGAAAAGGCTTATTGCGATAACCACCTGGTTTTTCCATAGCGGTATTGTGTTCAGTATTGAACTCTGAATTTTTTCCACCAGAAGCTGGTCGTTGTTCTGAATCAGCCTTACCTGCGGGAGTGTCTGTATCGCGATCATTCTGCTCAGTTTAAGGTCATAGATTTTTTTTTCAAACCTGTTTATCATCTGTGAGAGATCCTGAACCTTCTGCGCATCAAGAGTATCTTTCGATGCTTCTGCTTTCGTTTTGACTTCGGGGAGTGTTTTTTCCTGAAGCTCCTTAAGTTTCAATTCTCCTGCGAGTATAAAAATATCCAGTTCTGTCAGATATTCTTTATTCTTTTCATAGAGAGAGTCGAGGAGTGTAACGTCTTTCAGAAGCTGCATCCTGGCCTTTGTCATCTCATCTGTTATTTCTTCAATATGATGTTCTATCGACTGATATTGTGCTACGAATTTTTTAGCTCCGGCGAAAAGGTTCCCCAGCAGAGGAATTTTTGACATCATGCTTTCGTTTGAAAGAGAATCGACATCAATTTTTTTAACAGTAAGCATGAGGTCTGTCAGTACTCCTCCAACCTCGCCGGCATCTTTCGCTTTAACCTGTTCGAGTATACTGTCGGCGAAATTGGAAATGTTAGTCTGAGCTCCGACTCCGTACTGAATTATACCCTGAGAATCATTAACATCTATCCGGGCCATGACCTGTTCAACTTTAAGTTTCTGGTCACCTGTGAGATTATTTATTGAGACTTCATTTTTTAATTGCTGAGCTGCTCCTTCCATTGTATCCTCCGGGATTACAGATTATTATCCTTCATATTTCATTGTTTTTTCCAGAACTGATATCTCCGTGTTGAGATCAAGCAGATCGTCTTCCAGGAGATTGTGCAGTTGCCTGGAGTAGGTTTCCTGTATAGAATCGAGCATTGTTTCAACTCTCTTCAGTGAATCTCCAATCTCTTTTGTTTTATCTTTTCGCGCAGAGAGCTCTACATACTGATTTACAATTTTTTCAGTTGCATCGAGATAGTAATTTATGAACTGCCGTGCTTTCGGTATGTCACCGGGATTTTTTGCCAGATACTCAAATATCTCTGCGCCGGTTTTGCAGATATCCTGAACTTTGCCCGCCACTAAATTATCCGCGATCATGCGGGTATTGCTTCTTAATTTTTTGAGTTTTTCAATACCGCCTTTCACTGCTTTTTCACTCGCAACAGCTTTGAAGGGATCTGTTAAGTCCGAAATTTCTCTGGTCATAATGATTTTAAGAGCTTTGTATATGAGGTAATAAACAAGAATGCCCACCGCAAATGATACAAGATAGCTTCTGAAAAAAAAGAAGTAATGAAAAGCTTTTGCAGAAATAATTCCCAGAATCAGTGATATTAAAAATCTTAGAAACATTGTTCCTCCAAATTCTTTTGCAGCCTTTGAACAGAGCAGGGCGTCATTTCTTTGATCCCATAGAAACTTGATTTATATTGCGTTATCTGAATCTGTCAATTGTTACCGGTATTTTGTGAAGCCGTGAAATTTTTCTCTGGATTCCGGAACTGATATAGATCGATTCAGATTGAATTGTTTAACAGTATTATTAGAATTTTTTATAAAATAATAATTTTGGAAGATTAAATCAAGGGGAATTTAGTTTTTAAATGGTTTATATTACAGAGGGTACTTCTTTGAAGAAGTAAAAGCTTATCGGAACATTTTATTTTTAAACTTAAAGCCGCGGCTCATTTGTTTCATATGGGTGACTCGATTAAAATATTTAATACGTTAAATGTTAATATCATGAATTTTTATTGATTTTTTTGATTGGGATAATGATATTTAAATCCGGCAGCTGATCCGGAATTTAACATTTATTTTTAATGAAATTATGATGAAGCAGTAAGGTTGGGTCTGGATCTATAAATAATTATTAACAGGAGAAAATTTGATGAAAAAGTATTTTACCGTTTTTTTTGTTATCATGGCATTGGTAATATCAGGAATGACATTCACAGCATCAGCCAAAGAAAAAAGTAAGAAGTCGACGGTTGAGCAGAAGGATGATGATAAAGATAAACTACTGAAGAAGAAAGCTAAGAAAGATAAAAAAGCTAAAGACGACGATAAGGACAAGAAGAAAGACAAAAAAGCTAAAGACGACGATAAGGACAAGAAGAAAGACAAAAAAGATAAAGACGACGATAAGGACAAGAAGAAAGACAAAAAAGATAAAGACGACGATAAAGACAAGAAGAAAGATAAAAAAGCTAAAGACGACGATAAAGACAAGAAGAAAGATAAGAAAGATAAAGACGACGATAAAGACAAAAAGAAAGATAAAAAGAAGAAAAAGGGCAGCGATGATGAAGAAGATTCATCTGATAGCACTAAAAACAAAGACGTACAGAAAGATAAAAAAGAATATAAAAAAGTTAAGCATGACAAAGGAGCAGATGAGAAAGAACTCGGCTCAGATGAAAAAGGCCGCATGATTTACGAAGGACCCAGAGGCGGACATTATTACTACACGGATCACGGAACAAAAGTTTATATTAAACAGGATAATTGATATATTGCGTAAACTGCCGGAGTAAAATCCGGCAGTTTATCTATATAGGAATTACCTTCGCATTCGGGAAGTCAATGTCTGATGAATCGTTTACTCCGGAAAATATGAAAGACTTGACCTTTATTAGAATTCATATTAAATGATATTATTATAAGAGGATCTGAATGATATTAAAAAAGCTTTTCACAGCATTTCTGTTTGTGCTAACTCCTGTTTTGTTAAGCGCAAGCCAGGCTGAACACGTTGTACCTACGGAGCTGTCAATTTTATGGGTACTCCCTTTCGTAGGGATTCTTCTATGTATTGCAATTATACCGCTTATTAACGGGCACTTCTGGGAAAAAAATCTATGGTGGATATCACTGGGTGTTTTCTGTATTCCAATGTCACTTATTTTCACAATATTTATGGGTGAACAGTTAAGGGAGCTTACGTTTGAGAAGGCCCTGGAGTATATTTCATTTATAATACTGCTCGGGTCACTCTTTACAATATCCGGTGGTATTTTAATCAAAGGATCACTTAACGGCACTCCTGTTGTAAACTCAATTTTCCTGTTTATCGGAAGCATCATAGCAAGTTTTGTCGGTACTACAGGCGCATCAATGCTTCTGATAAGGCCGTTGATCCGAGCTAACAGCTCAAGGAAAAATAAAGCTCATATAGTTATATTTTTTATATTTTTAGTCAGTAATATCGGAGGATTACTTACTCCGCTTGGAGATCCTCCTCTGTTTCTGGGATATCTTCAGGGTGTTCCATTTACATGGACATTACGTTTATTACCGCAGTGGGCTGTTGCAAGCTCCATAGTGCTCGCTATATTTTATTTCTTTGATGTTTTTATGTACAGGAAAGAGACTGGAACAGTATCCATCTCACAGGGCTCAAGTCCTGCAGCAGATCAGAGAGGATTCTTTTCTATAGAAAATGATATAACCAATTCCCTGGAAATTCTTGATCTTAACAGACTTGCTGATAAAGGAAGAATTACTCTTCAATCGCTTGCCACTGTCCGGAGATATTTAAATAACGCAAAAGAAACACTCCTGGAGCTGTCAACTGTCAGAACGGATAACCGGAGTGAAAAATTCGGGATAGATGGAAAACTGAATCTGGTATTACTTGCCGGTATAGTAATATGTATTTTTATGCAGGGTGTTATGGTTAAAAAGTTTCCCGGTAAATGGCCGGCGTTTGGACCTCAGGAGCTGGGGATGCTTATATTAACAGGAATCTCACTTTTAATAACTCCTCTTGCGAGTGAAACCAGAAAGCTGAATGGCTTCACCTTCGGGCCTATAAAAGAAGTAGCATTCTTATTCGCAGGAATTTTTGCCGCGATGATTCCGGCTCTGCATATACTCCAGCACAAAGGGGCAGCTTTAGGTATTGTCAAACCATGGCAGTTTTTCTGGGCTTCGGGCTCACTGTCATCGTTTCTTGATAACGCACCGACTTACCTGACGTTTTTGTCAGTCGGCAAGGGTTTGAATCTTCCGAATGACCTGGGATTTGTCCTTAACGATGGTACAGGCCTTTCAGCAGCGGTTCTTGCAGCTATATCATGCGGTTCTGTTTTTATGGGTGCCAATACTTATATAGGAAATGGCCCGAATTTTATGGTACGTTCAATTGCTGAAGAGAATGGAGTAAAAATGCCGAGCTTTTTCGGTTATATGCTTTACTCCGGCAGCATATTGATCCCGACTTTTATTTTAATTACATTTATATTTTTTATCTGAGATTAGAATTACAAAAGTTAAACGTTATATAATTTTTTGAAAAATTACTCCCCTCCCTTTACAGGGAGGGGTTTTATAAGACTACTGAGAACCGTTACATTTCCCCCGTATATCTTTTTAACATAATATTACCGGCGTGCAGCAGATTATGCATATTAAATTCCTGCTCTCCGGAGTGCATGTTCTATAAAATCATATGTGAAACCAGGCAATAAATTTGACTAAATACGTAAAATGCTCTATTTTTTTAATATAATTTTTAAAAAAATTATCCAATAAAAAAGGAGAATGAAATTATGTTCATTTATCAAACATACAGAGCTTTTATTTTGAAGTTTTTAGTACTGCTGGCCGCCGTTATTGTTTCAAACGGAAATGTACTTCTGGCAAGTGATCTTTCGGATGCCTCACAGCTTCGTGAAAAATGTGAGACTGAATTCAAAGTTATGGAAGTACCGGTAAAAAACTTTGGAAATAATTATGTGAAAAAAAATTATCAGACAGGAATGGAACTGATTAGGGATGCCAAGGTCAAGATAGCACAATCGAAATACCAGGATGCAATTGCCATCTACAATAAATTTTTGAAACTGCATTATGAGATATATAAGGAACTTTCCGCAGATTATATCCACAGAACTGAAATGATATACAATGATACTGCCGTAGATCTGGTCGATTTTATTGATAACGCCAAAGTAAGCCAGTATTTCAGACTGGCTAATCAGAATATTGTCGATGCGAAAAAGGCCGCAACAGCGGAAAATTTTAAACTGGTAATTGAAACATGCAGGATATCAAAAAAATATTCTATCGATTCATACAGGGAAGCCGGGAAACCTGTTCCCGATCAGTATAAGAAAGATATTAAGGATAACGGCAAAGAGTTATTTCAGAATTAGAAAAATAATAAGTCGAAAGATCAGGTATATGCTTTTATAATTGAATTGCACCTGATTTTATTTTTGAGAGGATGTTCAGTTCCTGAAAAGCAACTGTCTTTATGATTGTATAACCGGGTAGAATTTTTTTCCGGGATGTTATTAGAATGATGTTTTTTAATCTTCATTAAGAAATGTATGGAGTATCTTCATGACCTGAGGCATCATCTTATTGATTTCAGCCATCTCATCCGACGAAAATTTAGAGAGTACATGGTCAGATACCGACATGGCCTCATTCTCCGGTCTCCCTATTCCAAAGCGAATACGGTGAAAATCAGCGCTGCCTGTTTCTGTAATAATTGATCTTATACCGTTATGGCCCTTGTGGCCCCCGGCAAATTTTGTTTTCACATCGCCGAATTTAAGTTCAAGTTCGTCGTGAAATACTATAAGACTGGAGTGGTTCACTCCGTAGAAATCCATAGCTTTTTTGACAGCTTTTCCGCTTTCATTCATGTAAGTCTGAGGGAAAAGAAGAAGGACATCAGTCCCTTCTATCGAACCGGTTCCTGTTTCAGACAGGAATGCTTTTTTGTTAATTTTAATGTTATTTAGCTCTGCAAATTTTTCTCCGGCCATAAAACCGATATTATGTCGGGTCCGGCTGTATTTAGAACCGGGATTTCCAAGAAATACGAGAATTTTCACTTTCAAAGCTCCGGAACTGCTATTTGCTGAAATCGAGGGTTTTAACCGCTGAATCGAGGTTATCGAAAATTTTTATTCTTTTATCGAGACCGGTAATTTTAAACATCTGCATAATATCGCCATTTATATTGATTAATGAGAAATTTTTGTTATTTTTTTCTGATTTTGTATAATAAACAACAATTATTCCGAGAGAAGAGCTGTCAATAAAAGTCATTTCTGATAGATCTATGAGTATGTGTGCTTTTTCATCTACATATTTGTTTAATAAAGTTTCAAAGGGGGATATATTTTCGATAGAAAGCGTACCTTTAACATTGATAAGTACAAAATTATCCTTCATCTCAGTAGTTATTTTCATTCTCATGACCATTTTATTTATTTATATCTCGATATTATTATCGTCAAATTACTATCAAATGTTTAATTTAGTATTCATTTTTATTAAACAATTTAAAGTTTAACCCTAACAGGTTTTTAACATGTTCCATCGTACTACTGAAATAATACTATGACACTAACAAACTTATATTTTTATACAGAATATGATTCCAAAAATACAATCGTATACTCATAATTATTTTGAACTTATAATGTCAATGGAATAAATTTTTTACTTTTTAAAAAAATTGCATCAGAATATTAAAGTTGACATCTGGATTTACGAAATTAGCCTGTCAGAGTCGTTTAAAATCATACATAACGGGGCAATATTATGCCTAGAGCAAAAATCTGGGGTTTCCTGGCAGTCCTTCTGTCTGCAGCTCTTTTTGGATTAAGTATATTCTCAATTTTTATTCTGAACTATCATGACTTCTCGATCTTCAATGCTGTTAATCTTAACGAACTCAGCGCTATGACATTCTATTCAGTTTCGATACCTCTTGCAGCCGTGGCTGTATTTGTGTTATGTACAGGTTTCTGGATCGGATGGATAATATTGACTATAAAGGTGGTACCTCCAATGCCTGAAATTGTTGAAAAAAAAGATAATTCAAAGATCAAGGCTGTGTTTCTCTGCCTTATCACCGCATCATTAGCTGCTCTTATGATATATGGAGTATATGTAAGAAGCTACTGGGCTCTTGCGCTTCCCGCTCTTGTTATTTCAGCAGTGGTTCTCGGAGCCGTTTTCTGGGTAGGGATGGCGATTATCTCAACCAGATCAACTCTTATAACTAATAAAAAATAATCAGTATAACGCAGATATAATGAGAGTTTTAATTCTTGGTTACAGAGGAAATCCCTACTGCGGAGGGCAGGGGATATACATTTACAATCTTTCGAGAGAGCTTGCAAAACTTGGCGTAACAGTGGATGTTATGGTGGGTCCTCCATATCCTGATTCTCTTGAAGAGTGGGCCACTGTTTATAAGATTGAAAATCTGAATATGTGGTCAATAAAAACAAAAGATATTCCCTACGAAAAACTTAAAAGAATATTCTCACCATGGAATTTTCTCGACTACATTCTTACACGGCTTCACATGTTTCCCGAGATGGAGACTTTCAGCTTCAGGGCATTTTTCGCTCTGGAACAAATTCTTAAAACTAAAAGGTACGACCTCATACATGACATTCAGTCACTTGGATGGGCAACAGTTCCGATGAAGGGTTACGGGATACCGGTAGTTACCACGGTTCATCACCCTCTTACAAAAGACCGGGAGGCCGATCTTCAGAGAAACTGGGGCATCTGGGATAAAACCACAACGATTCTATTCTATCCTCTTGTTATGCAGGGATTTGTTATAAGGAGAGTTGACCGTGTCATTACTTCTTTTAAAGAAGGAGTTGATGAGCTGAAGAAAGCGTTCAGGGTGAAGAAGGAAAGAGTCTCGGTTGTATATAACGGGATGGATGTGGATATGTTCCAGAATACCGGCGAGCCCAGAGAGGAGAATGCTCTTCTCTTCGTGGGTAACACTGAGGATACCAAGAAAGGACTTGTCTATCTTTTTGAGGCAATGACCATGCTTCCTGAAGAAGTTACCCTGACAATTGTTGATGACGGCCCTCCGAAGAAAATGACAGCAGGAGATCTTATAAAAAAATATAACCTCGGGCACAGAGTCAGGTTTACAGGTAAACTAAGCTATGATCAGCTTGTTAGTATATACAGCAGAAAGACTATTCTTGTTATGTCTTCATTGTTCGAAGGGTTCGGACTACCGGCGGTTGAGGCAATGTCCTGTAAGACTCCGGTTGTTGTTACAACTTCCGGTTCGCTTAAAGAGGTTGTCTCTCCCGATTGCGGAATACTGGTTCCGCCGAAAGATCCCGTTGCTTTAAAAGATGCGATTATGAAACTCCTCAAGAATAAAAAGATGCGGGAAAAAATGGGGAAAAACGGAAGAAAATGGGCTGTTGATAATTTCTCATGGCCGGTTGCTGCGAAGAATACTCTTGAAGTTTATAAAGATGTCATCAAGGAATACAGGAGCAGAAGATGAAAATCTGTCTTCTTACTTATAGAGGCAATCCCTACTGCGGCGGGCAGGGTATTTATACTATGTACATAGCCCGGGAACTGGTGAAGCTGGGGCATGAGGTTCATGTTATACAGGGTCCTCCTTATTTCCCTCCAATGGAAGGAGTTCATATCCATTATGTGAGCAACCATAACTATTTCAATAATAAAGAAAATTATATAAAACCGCACAAACCATTCGCAACATTGAAGCCATTGGATTTTTATGAATTTGTCGCTTCAAAGCTTGGAATATTTCCGGAGATCGAAACATTCTCCTTCCGTGCGTATTTTAAATTGAAAGAGCTTCTTAAAATCCATAAATTCGACATAATACACGACAACCAGAGCCTGGGGTATGGATTT